>Ga0097621_100003363_pt1 | contig 11005 bp, 12 predicted proteins | sample KBSMisM72_FD_73165 | JGI IMG/M metagenome (GOLD analysis project Ga0097621, IMG submission 73165) | Miscanthus rhizosphere microbial communities from Kellogg Biological Station, Michigan, USA - KBS Miscanthus M7-2 (version 2) (version 2) | ecosystem: Host-associated > Plants > Roots >... | reverse complement strand
ACCCATATCCCCTCTATTTAGATCTTTTCGTCGCACCACTAGGCAGCCTTTCTTTTGAGACAGCTCGCATCGTCAATGCGGTATTGCTTCCTATGGTTTTCTGCGCCACTGTGCTGCTCTGGCTATCGGCTGTAAATTTCCGGCTCGCACCGTTGAACCTGTTCGTCTTACTAAGCTTGAGTTTCGCCACATATCCGATTCTCGAAGGACTTTACGCCCTGCAAGTTAGTTTGATCGTAGCTGCTCTCATCGCCGCCTCCGCCGCTTGCCTGGTCAAAAGACGGCTCGCGTTGGCCGGTCTTCTTCTGGCAGCGGCTTCGGTAAAACCTCAACTAATATCGCTCCCCGCGGTCTTCCTCGCACTGTGGGCTGTCAACGATTGGAAAACACGTAAATCATTTTTGCTTTTCTTCGTCGGAACAATTGCCTTCCTTTTCGTCGTCAGCGAAGCAATCTTGCCGGGTTGGTCTGCCACTTGGATCCGTACCCTATTCGAATATCGCAAATACAACGATCCTCCTCTGACTCGCTTCCTTTTCGGCAACCTCGTCGGCAACCTTCTCGCCCTGTGCCTATTTTCTGCCGCAGCCGTCCTAGCCTTCCGCAACCGTGCTGCAAATGCCGATTCCGTGCAGTTCGTAGGGACATTGGTTGTAACCCTGGCGGTCACCGTCCCAACCCTACCCTCCACCATCGCGGTATACGACCAGGTTCTCCTGGTCCCAGCGATTCTGTGGGTACTCTTCCGCAAGAACCAAATCCTGCATGGCAAACTGCCCGTTCGCTTTGTCGGATACCTGACAATCACCGTCGTCACCTGGCAATGGATCGCCGCGTGCGGCTTGGACATCTGGTTTCTTCTATTTCAAAAAATTCCAAATTCCGCGTGGATAGTGCTCCCCCTGCGAATGACGCCGGCCATTCCGTTCGCAGTGATTGCACTTTGCCTGTTGCTGCGATTGGAAATCATGCCGGCCAAAGCTGCAGCGCGGTCCGGCTGAGAATCTGCTGCCTGATTTCTTCCGGCAGGTTCAGCCCACGAAAGTCATCTAGGTTTTTCTTAATGTCCGGAACGCCCGGCCCGGGCCAATCAGTTCCAAAGAGCGTCTTCTCTGCAATCTCCGCCAGCCGCGGAAAATACTTCAACAGCATCTTAGGGGGAATCCCGCTGATATCCAGAAACACGTTGGCGTGCCGGCGCACCAGAAAGAACGCCGTCTCCATCCATAACGGACGCCCCCCATGCGCCAGGAGAATCTTCAGCCGGGGAAAATCGACAGCCACATCATCAACATGAATGGGGTCGCCATACTTGTTCCTGGCTCCGGGAAAAATCGACGTGCCGGTATGGAACATTACCGGAATCCCATTGGCCTCGGCCGCCCGGTAAATGATCTCCAGCTCCTTCATGCCGCTCAGATATTCATTGGGATAAAGAAGTTGATGAGGCGGATGGATTTTGATCAACCGAATTGCCAGCCGCAGCAGTTGTTCCACGTCAGCCAAAACGTTGCTGGTATGCCGCGGATGCAAACTGCCGCAAGGAATCAATCGCTTCCCATCTTCCTTACAGTAGTCAGCAATAAACTGGTTGACACCGGATGTAAAACCAATCACCTCGGGCGCCACATAGTTGATGAGTACCGCGCGATCGATCCCAGCTGCGTCAAGAAATTTAAGAAAAGCCCGAGGAGACCGGCAATACTCCTCGATCTGGGCAAAATCAGCGCGCTTCCCACGAATTAGCGCAAGCGCCTGCGGCTTGAACATCTCCATCGGCTGAATGTGAACATGGCAGTCGGTAATCAAGCGAATCCCGCCAAATCCTAAAAGCTGAATGCTGAAGCCTTCTAATACAAGGGGACCTTCGGATCCACGGTGCGCGCCCACCCATCAATCCCACCGCGCATCGACTGCGCTTTTTCAAATCCCTGTTGCCGCAGCCAGTTGGTGACAGTAAGCGAACGCACGCCATGATGACACACCACCACAATATGTTCCTCAGGATTCAACTCCTCCTGGGCTCGCGTAGTCACTTCACCCATCGGAATATTCTTACTTCCTTCCATGCTGGCCTTTGCCAATTCCCAAGGCTCGCGTACGTCGAGCAGAGTGAAAGCTTCGCCTCGCTTCTTCATCGATTGCACTTGCCCAGCGCTGATCTCAAATTCCAAAATCGCTCCTGTATTCAATAGCCATAATCAGTCTGCGCTGCATAGGCATGTTGCTTCACTCCAAGTTCTTCCACGCGGCAAGCCCCCAGCTGGCTCAAATATTGCTTCCGGTCAGCAACTTCATAAACCCATCGCTTCAGCCAAGTCTCGTTGTCAGCCCGAGTTTTGGTCTGCTCATGATACTGCCGAAACAGTGCGTCGTCGCGCTTGTAGTATCCCTGCACCGGCGAGGGATGCGCACCATACCGGCACTCCACCACTGCTGTCACCAGAAATCCCGGAATCACCGTACGATTGGGATCACTGGCAATCACTTCTCGGTCAACAATCTCCTCCGCCACGACGATCACCTTCTTCGCCGCCCGCACCGCCTCAATCATGATCCCGAAATTTCCCCAGCAGTGCGCGTTCCCCTCCGCGTCGGCTCTCTGCACATGGACAATCGTTACATCGGGATTCAAAGCCCGCACCGCCCAAAGCGTCTCCTGCGGCACGAATGGAGAAATGATCTTATAGAAAAAATGGTTGCCCTTGGTGATGTCGCTGCCCAACGCCGTCCGTGTGGGAAGAAATGGGACACCCATCGCTCCCGCCTGCAAGGCCAGGGCGACAGAAAAATTGGTCATGTTGAAAACCTTCATGCCATCTTCTTCCACCGCCCGGCGGAAGTTGTAGGCCGACCCCATCATCGCGTTGCCTACCCATGCCGCAATGACTATATCCACGCATCCGGCACCGATCAGTTGATCGAACATGACATCGGATATCGGACCAATTAAGGTAAGTCCGCGCTTCTTCTGCCGGATGATCTCGTGCCCGGCGGCAAATGGAATCATCTGCTCCAATTGCAGGCACAGCGCAACCGACGACCCATCCGGCACGTGCTTGGCAACGGCGTCGTACATGGAATGCAGCTTAGACACTACGTCCCCTCCCACACCGGTTTTCGCTTCTCAAGAAACGCGTCGATACCCTCCTGCATGTCGGAAATCTTCAATAGCTCCTCTAGATAGACCTTTTCTGCATTTGCCAGCCCTTGGTCGAAATGAAGAGCATCCCAGGTATACATCGCCTTCTTAGTGACATTCAGAACTGTCGGGCTCAATGCGGTCAGGTGCTGCACGGTTTCCTCAATGGCACCAGCCAATTGAACCTCGGCGACCGCTCGATTTGCCAATCCAATCTTCCCCGCCTCAGCACCGGAAATGCTTCGGCCGGTCAATACCAACTCCGCTGCCCGCTTCTGTCCCACCAACGCCGCTAGCGCTGCTGCCGCCACCGGAGGGAAACACCCCAGCTTAATTTCCGGAAAGCCCCAGGTGGCGTCATCAGTTGTATAAACCAGGTCGCAAACCATAGCCAACTCCGCGCCACCACCCAGGCAATGACCGCGGACCGCCGCAACAATGATCTTTCGGGAACCCACGACCGCGCGAATGACTGTATGGAACTTGGTCAGCATCTCGCTGACCTTCTCAGGCGTATGCGCCGCCACATCAACACCCACGGAAAATGAGCGATCCGAGCCATTCAAAACGATGACGGCTATCTCATCCCGAGCCTCCGCGTCAGCCAGCGTGGACGCGAGCTGCTCCATCATCTCAATGTCGATCACATTGAGCGGCGGATGATTCAGGGTAATCGCGACAATTCGGTCCCTTACTTCAACCCCGAGCCTGGACAGAACCACCAATCCCTCTGTGACCTCTGTGTTCTCTGTGTGAAAGATTTTGACTTACGGTCGGCGCTAACTAATCACTTGGTCCAAAATCCAGCTTTATCGTACTCGCGAATCGCCTGTAACTCTTCCGCAAGGGGTTTCTCAGTCTCAGGCACTCTCTCTGGAACCTTCAACTTCCACCCGGTGCTGGAGACAACATCGTCGACTGAAACCCCAGGATGCACCGAAGCTAAATAGGCCTCGCCATCCTCCCCGAACCGCAGAATGGCTTTGGTCGTAATCGCCGCTGAAGGTCCCCCGCGCTGCAACCCGACCTTCTTCCGCCAACCCGCGCCATCCCCATTCCCCGGACTGGTCAGGAACGAAACCTTCTCCGGCAAACGCCGCCTGTTGTGTTCCATCAGCACCACAAAACGTTGCGCGAGCGATGCAATGTCACAAGCGCCCCCCGAACCCGGCAGCCGTACCACGCCATGCTTGCCGCGAACCTCGGTCGAATTTAAATTTCCAAAGCGGTCCACTTCCGCCGCCCCCAAAAATCCCAGGTGCACGCGCCCCGACTGCAACAGGCTCATCACCCCAATCATGTCGAGACACTGCACTGCTCCCAACAAATTCGGCGGATCGGCCATCGTGTAAATCAATTCAAGAGCCGGCGTGTCACGGATAACCCCATTCTCAAACAATCCAATCGCCCGCGGTGCGTGCGTCTTCTTCGCTACTACAAATGCAATTAGCGGCAGCCGCATCCCGACAAACACAACTTCCTCATTGCGGATCTCCCGCGCCGCCGCCGCCACCATCAATTCACTGAGCGTGTAATCCATTTTGAAATAGATGTTCCCGAGCGCAGCCGAGGGACCTTGCGTTTCCTAAGCTACAAATTAATCGCCGACCGGCGCGGCTCCCCAATCGTCTCAAACGGATCCCGCGCTCCCACCTTCTCCGCAATCCACTTCTTCTCAGTGCTGATGATATCCAACAGCAACTTCTTGTCGGCAGCAGTAGGCAAATACTCCTGCAAGTGCTCCTCGTACGCGGCATCCTCTAAAAGCTTGCCGGTTTGCGCATGGAACTTTTGCCCGGCCCACCGTCCAATAAACCGGTTGAACTTGATGTCCGGCGCATACAGCGAGGGTTGCCCTGGTCTCAAAGCGCTGTTGAAGCGGGAAATCAACCCCGCAACCTCATCCCGATACAGATGCCGATTGTAGTCATTTAAATCGTCCAGCTCCGCCGCGTTCTCATTCTTGGGCTCGTCATAACGTCCTTTGATCCCCCAAACGTAGGCCCAGTGCGCTGAAGAAGAGTGGTCGGTGCCAAACAAATCGTAGGAACTCGATAGCCACTTGTTCAGATACTTCTGGATCAACCACGCCGGAACGATTCCGGCTTCTACAATTCGCCGCAGGCCATCATTGCCCGTGCCCATATGGAAGGCCTCTTCGCGCAGCATATAGGACATCGACCGCCCCAACGGCGCAAAAGCCGAATACTTCAACATCTGCAACTGAAACTTGCCATCGCGATCGACAAAGTCAGTGTAGGTGAAAAAATCCATCCAGTTGTCAACGTCGACGTTGAATGCGCCCAGCAGCCGCTTGTTCTCAAACGCCCGCCGCTCCAACATCTTCTGCGCTTCCACCTTGCCGGAATACCCGAAATGGTCCATCAGCAACGCGCACATCTGCCAGCCATGGCGCATCTCTTCAATCATCACCCGCATGATGGCGCGCCGGTCCCAATCGGTAGGCGCAGTCTCAAATAAGTTCCGCTGCTGCTCCACGCTGGCGAACTCAGTGTCGCCCTGGTAAACGATCATGTTTAGCATGGCGTCGCGCATCTGCTGCGTCGGCACCTGGCGCAGGTTCTCCCACTTGCGTCGCCCTTTAAAGGATCCAAACTGAATCTCGTCGGTCTCAATCGCCCCATAGAGCGTGTCGAACTTGAAGCTCGCGATCTCGTCGCGATCGACACCAATTTCTTTGCGCCAGTCATTGAACATCCCAATCCAATCACTAAACGTCCCGAGTTTCGCAACTTTTCCCGGCATAAAACCTCCACCTAAACAAAACTGTGATCCCCAGCGAAGCCGAGAGACCTTGTGTTTCCTACCCCAAATTCAACCAAACCGACTTCAACTCGGTGTAGTGCTCGATCGCGTGCATCCCCAACTCCCGCCCAAAACCCGAACTCTTATAACCACCGAATGGCAATGCGGCATCCATCAGCCCGTAAGTATTGATCCAAACCGTGCCCGCTCGAAGTTGCCGCGAAATGTTGTGCGCCTTCTTGATATCGCGAGTCCAAACCGCCGCCGCCAATCCGTAAGGACTCTTATTGGCCATCTCCACGGCCTGGTCTGCATCATCAAACCCAATCATCGCCAGCACCGGACCAAAGATCTCTTCCTGCGCAATCTTCATCTCGTTTCGAACGCCACCGAAAATCGTAGGCTCGATGAAATAACCGGTTCTCCCCACCCGGCTCCCACCTGCCACCAGTGTTGCCCCTTCCTGTTTTCCGGCGTCGATGTAGCCCAACACCGTCCCCATCTGCTCTTGGCTGACGATCGCTCCCATTCGTGTTTTCGGGTCCAGCGGATCACCCGGTTGCATCTTCTTTGCCCGCCCCACAAGTTTGTCTAGAAATTCATCCTGGATTTTGCCCTCCACGAACAATCGCGAACCTGCATTGCAGACTTCGCCCTTACCGTAAAAAATCCCATTGATCGCGCCCTTCACCGCGCTATCGATATCGGAATCGGCAAAAACAATATTGGGAGACTTACCACCTAGTTCCAACGTCAGGCGCTTCAAACTATCCGCCGCCCCGCGCATGATTTCTTTTCCAACCGCAGTCGATCCGGTAAAGGCAATCTTGTCGATTCCGGAGTGGCAAACAATTGCCTTTCCCGTCTCCGGCCCGCCAGTCAAAATGTTAAGCACTCCCGCCGGAAACCCCGCCTCAGCCGCCAACTCTGCTAACCGCAGAGTGCTAAGCGCTGTCTGTTCCGCTGGTTTCAACAAAACTGTGTTCCCGCAAGCCAAAGCCGGTCCCAGCTTCCAGGAAGCCAGCAGCAAAGGAAAATTCCAGGGAATGATGAGTCCCACTACTCCCACAGGCTCACGCAAGGTGTAGGTAAAAACGCTTTCAAGAGTATTGACGGTCTCGCCGTGAATCTTGGTGGCACATCCTGCGTAGTAGCGCAGAACGTCGATCACCATCGGGAGGTCAACGTATCGTGACTCGAAAATAGGCTTTCCGTTATCTAGGGTTTCCAGTTCGGCCAGTTCTTCGAGATTTTTCTCAACCAGATCAGCCAGCCGCCACAGAAGCCTGCCCCGCTCGCTGGCCGACATCTTGCGCCAGGGACCACTGCGATTTTCAAAAGCTTGGCGCGCGGCAGAGACCGCGCGGTCCACATCCTCCGCGGAAGCCTCGACAATCTCCGTCAGCTTCTCGCCGGTCGCGGGATTGATGCTGTCAAACTTTCGCGCACCATCCTCCCATTTTCCATCGATGAATAGACGTCCGGGACGAACTTCGGCTTTCGTGGGGGAAAGCATGGCTACTTTCCCGTGAACTCCGCAGGACGCTTCTCCACGTAAGCCGCCAGTCCTTCCTTGGCATCTTCGCTTTGAAAGAGCAACTGCTGATTCTCGCGTTCCACAGCAAGAGCCGACTCCATGGGAATCTCCCATCCGGTCTGCACGGCGCGCTTGATGCGCCCGACAGCTTTTGCCGCTTTGTTAGGAGGACAGAACTGGCGCGCATACTCCATGATGTTCTCCATGAAGTTCTCACGGTCGAAGATGTCGTTGATGATTCCGAACTCTTTGGCCTCATCGAACGAGAACGTGTTTCCTGTCACCATCAATTCAATCGCCTTACTCTTTCCCACCAGCCGCGACAAGCGCTGTGTGCCGCCAGTGCCCGGCAGTACTCCAAGATTCACCTCCGGCAGGCCGATCTTGCCCGAATCCTGCTTGGCGATGCGCAAATCCGCCGCCATCGCGATTTCGAGGCCACCACCCACACAATGGCCGTTGATCGCTGCAATCACCAGCTTGGGCGTATGCTCCAATCGCAAAAGCATCTCGTTGGCGTGCAGGCAAAAATAATATTTGAACGTCGGATCGACACTGGCCAGCATCTTGATGTTCGCGCCGGCCGAGAAGAACTTGTCGCCCGCCCCGGTCAGCACAATCACATAGGCGTCGTTGTCCATGCGGGCTTTCAGGATGGCTTCATCCAACTGGCGATTCATCTCGTAGGTGTAAGTGTTCGCCGGGGGATCGTTCATCTCGATGACTGCGACCCCGCCTTCCACCCGGTAGTTGACAAGTTGTTTCGAGGCTTCCGTCGAAGTCGGCTGCATGGTTGTCGCCATAAATTCCTCCCAATCTTTGATTGCTATTTGGCCGCGCTACCTATCCCCCGCAGAAAAATGTTTCCCATTTCTCGCGCCAGCAGATTGGCGTCCCCATCAGCCCGCGGGTTGTACCAGGTGTAAATCCAATTCATCATGCCAAACAAACTCAGCACGGCGATGCGGCTGGTGAATTCCAGTCCGCGTTCGCGCTTGAGCTGATTCAACAACTCAATACAGGTGCGATAGTACTCGCGTTTGATCTCGGCAATTTCTTTCCGATACTCCCCAGTTAACACTTCGTCTTCGTGGGAGAGCACCTTCATCGCTTTCTGGTTCGCCAGGAAATACTCGAGATGGTTCTGAATGACCACCCGAACTCGCGCATCTGGATCTTCCACTCCTTGCAGCCTGGCCTTCAATTGTTCGAGGATGGTCAAGAACGTATGCTTCTGGATGAGATAGAGCATCCGTTCCTTCGATTCCACGTAGTGATACAGGCCCGCCAGCGACATACCGCTGGCGCGTGAGAGATCGCGCATGGACGCGCCTTCGTAGCCCTTTTCGTAAAACACATCCGCCGCATGCTGAAGGATTTCCTCCAGCCTGCGGTCGAAGCGGCTGGCCTCGGCCTGCAACTTGGGCTTGGCCACGGGAGCGCGCGGCGTAATGGAAGCAAGAGCCATAGTTCGAACGTTCGTTCTAATATAGGCGGGCCGCCCCCCCATCGCAAGGTAAAAATCTTCTTCCCTGCCCCTTTAGATACATCAATTTAAAGAGGCCTGTGACAAATCGGGAGGATTCCCGCCATTGCCCAGTTCGGTGGAAATTTAACCTGACCAGCCTGGAATGGCTGCCACCCCGAACGGGGGCCCGATTATCCTCGAAGGAACCTTTACGAATCTATGAGCGAAAGTACCGCAGCTTTGCGCGAGAGCGGCGCGGACATCTCTGCGCCTCAACGCAGGAAGTTTTTTCCATGATGGTTGGTTCAGATTGGGTCGCCCCACCCGAGGGATCAACCGCCGTCATCGCACATGTCACCGGCATGGTGGGAATCGCCGGCGCTCTGTCAGCCACCTTGACCCTGCGCTGCAGCAATCATGTGCTTCCAGGATCGCTACCCAGATGCTGGGAGTTGCGATCGATGAGGCGGCCGCCCAGCAATCCGATGCAACCGGTGAGATCTGTAACATGTTCGCCGGCCGATTCAAGCCCAAGATCGGCCAGGAAGCCGAGTGCATGCTTTCCGTCCCCATCATCATTACCGGAACTTCCTACGAGCTCCACTCCCGCGCAGACTACGACCGTCTGGAAATGCCCTTCATTTACCAAGCAGAGCCTCTCTGGATCGCAATCGACATCCGGAAGTAGCTCCCCTTTTCATCCTAAATTCGTTGACTTCGTTTCCCTCCGAAATGCCCGTCCAGTGCTATAATTCCGAGTTTTTGAGCCTGCTCTCTCACCATGATTGGTCCGGTCATAGCACCGTTTGGAAAGATGGCCCAGAACGAGGAGCGCTGGCGCGGCTACTTGAAGCGCTGCTGCGCCGGTGACCGCCAATCCCTGGCCCAGCTTTACGACGAGACCTCGAGCGTCACCTACGGGCTGGCCTTGCGAATGTTGAACCATCCCTCGGCCGCTGCCGAGGTGGTTCTTGAGGTTTACCAACAGGTTTGGACATCGCCTCACACGCTCGAAGCTACCGGTTCGGTGCTGGCGTCGCTAACCTCGATGACCCGCCGGCAAGCGTTAGCTCGCGTCGGACAGGGAGAAAAAGACCCGAAGCGAGGGGCTTCTGGAATCGTTCCCACCTCGCTACCCGCGGCAGGATCTGTCCTGGGCCACGAACGCGACCTGGTGCTACGGGCACTCGCGCTACTTGATCCGGCGCAGCGCGAGGCCATCGAATTGGCTTTTTTTGGCGGCATGAACGAGGTCGAACTCGGCAAGGCACTCGGAGTATCGAGACAAATCATAAAAGGCAGAATCAGTTCGGGAATGCGCAAGCTCAATGAAGCGCTGCGGCTGGTGAGTTCCTCGGAGGGCAATGCCTGATGGCAGATCGGTCTTTCATCCAGCAAGTCGAAGATGACGCCGCCATGTTCGTTCTAGGTGCGATGTCGTCTGAGGATGCCGCCACGTTCGAACAGCGTCTCGCCTCGGGCTGCTCTCTCTGCGCGGCCGAGGTTCATGCCTGTGAGAGGACAGCGGCCGCCCTGGCTACCAGCATGACCGCCGCCCCTCCCATAGATCTGCGGCAGCGGCTCCTGGACGAGATTGCTAAAACGCAGCCCATGAAGTCAGCCATGGAAATCGTGCCCGCGGATGAGGGCGGGTTCGTGCAGACTCCCATGCCAGGGATTCAAATCCGCTACCTCAAGGGAAAAAATACTTTCCTGGTGAAGATGGCGCCCAAGAGCAGTTTGCCCAGCCATGAGCACAAGTACAACGAACAGTGCCTGGTGCTGGAAGGAAGCGTCAGCGGCGACGGGAAGACCGCCTACGCGGGAGATTTTGTGTTTATGCCCGCCGGCAGCGTGCACGCGCCGCTATATTCGGAAGACGGTTGCTTGTTCTTGATTACCTACAGCTAAGCAATAACGAGGATCGAGGTCAGATTCCGCCAATTCCTTGAGGGTAGCTATTCTAGGTAGAAACGCCGCTGTAGGATGCCGCTTGCCTCTGTAATTTCAGTGACCTATCTCGGCCGGGAAAATCTTGACACAGAGGACACAGATTTCACAGAGCGGTTCCTGGAAGCGTCTGTAGCAGAAA
>Ga0097621_100003356_pt1 | contig 11013 bp, 12 predicted proteins | sample KBSMisM72_FD_73165 | JGI IMG/M metagenome (GOLD analysis project Ga0097621, IMG submission 73165) | Miscanthus rhizosphere microbial communities from Kellogg Biological Station, Michigan, USA - KBS Miscanthus M7-2 (version 2) (version 2) | ecosystem: Host-associated > Plants > Roots >... | reverse complement strand
CAGCCCCTTCATTCCTAACGTCGATCATCGAATCACAATAGGAGATTTGCGGCTCGACGTTCGTATAACGAGCGATATCGCCTTGCAGCAGAGCGGCGTGCGGCGTGAACGCATCAACAAATGCTTCGACTGACGTAAACAGGAATTGAGTTATCGCAAAGAACGCCGGCGCGGACTCTTGTCCGGGTCCGCAAATACCTTGCTGCACAAAGAGACCTCGGAACCCCGTATGCGAGCCCAGCAATTCCATCGACATCGGCATGTGCTGGTGAAGGTAGTAGTTCATGTCAAAGCGGGCGCCCGCCGCGCTCGGATACAGGATCGTTACGGATACCATGGGGTCTTCTCAATCTTCGTTCGATGATTCCTCGACGCTCACGTTCGACATTTCCACGACGGGAGCTTCGAGCTCTATCTGTTCAAACGTGCTGCAGCTTGTCTATGCGACACATCGGTGTTGCATATCGACATGCCGCGAGTTGGCATGGCCGGGCGTTGGAGCGCGCGCAGCGGCCCGCAGCGGACATTGGGTCTCGCCATGCTTCGGGAGTGGGTCTGATGGGGTGACAGGAGCCGATCCAATCTCGACCTTGAGAATGTCACTACGCGAGATCGACAGCCGACTCAGTAGGAAACTCACGGACATGTCGAGGATGAAATTTTTCATTGAGTCATGCCCGTTCCATGCGAGATGGCCCTCAGGCCCAAATGCCGCGATGAAGTACCACGCGATAGGCGTCTTGATCAAGGAAAGTGCGCGCGCGCTGGTCCCAATACGGATTGTATGACTTCACCTCTTGAAAACCCGCCACTCGCATCTTCGAGCAAACGGTCAGCCACTCTGGCTCCGAGGGTACATAGAACACAAGCAGATCTTCAGGGGTCGGAGTTGGCTTGACGAAGTGATTGCGACTTCTGGTGAACTCGATGTGATAGCCACCACCGATTTGCCCCACGATTGTACCGTCGAAGCCAGCGTGATTTTGAAACCGGTACAGCACCTCGAAGTTCAAGCCTTCGGTGTACATTCGCGTTGCACGATCGATATCGCTGACCGGCCTGGCAACTCGGAGATGAAACTTCATCGGTGTGCGGATCACGGAAACGCCCAACTTCAGAACGCTAGCCGGTTATTGGCGGACGTGGAGACATGCAGTGACCGCCCTCTTGGCGAAAAGAATTTTCTGCCTGACTCATGTCACAGATACCGACCGACCGGCTCGCTCGTATACAAACTTGACCAATTCACGAAGATCGCTTCCTTCACCTTCTGTCTCCACTCCGAACTCCGGAGCCGCATGCATCCGATTGACCCAATACGTTGGCAATCCGAACCATTGCGCACCTGCTGCATCCCATCCGGCGAATGCCGCGAACAGCATTTCCTCCTTTTCGATCATCAACTCCTTGCAGGCCAGGTTGTACGCGCGCGGGTCCGGCTTGAAAGAGCGTACCCTGTCCGTGCTGAGCACGACATCGAAGTGCTGCGCAATGCCGGATCTTTGGAGATTGGTATGCAGCATACGTTCCGTCATATTGGACAGGAAGCCGAGTTTTACTCCCAGGGATTTCAAGGCTGGCAAGGCTGACCCTACATCAGGCCAGACGCTGAGATTTGAAAACGCATTCACCAGGCCCGCGGCGTCAGAAGGCATCAGCGTTACTTGTAGGCTACGCGCCGCAAACTGCAGAGCCTGTTCAACCGAACTCTCGAAGTCTGCATACTTGCCTGAAAGCGCGCGCAGCCACTGATATTCGAAGATTCTGCTCCGCCACAAATCGAACAGTTCGTTGGCCTTGTCAGGAACTGCCGAAGCGACCAGTGTCTTTACCGAACGAGGATCGAAGATCGGGAAGGCATCGAACAAAACGAACTTCGGAAGACCCGCGCTGCCCGTCTGTTCTTTCGGCAATCGCAATGCTCCGCTTGCCATTGTGTAGCCGCCGAGGCGAAGAAACCCTCGCCTGTTGAGCCCAGTTTGCGTGTCGACCATTTCGAGGATCCTCAGTCCACTTGAGAGTGCGGCCTACCGCCGCATCTGCCCACTTGAATTCCACTTGTCGCTGTAGATTGGAACGAAGCTTGGCCAAGAACTGCGACATCGTCGAAGGCCGACGGGGTTGGTATGTCGTCGAACTGCACGAGGGATTCTGCGCAGCAGGCACACATCACGCAACACGTTTGGTCAGATGACGATGTGTTGTCAGCCGGCAAAAACGCGAAGGATCAAGCGAAAATCCGGCGGTAGCTATTTCCGAAGTCATGTGCGGGTAGCAGCAGTATGCAAATTTTCCAACCCGTCCATTCCTCGGTTGGCTTGATGTGGGCGATCGTCCTTACGGTTGCAATGAGCATCGGCCTTTTCGAGCTCATAGAGAAGCCGGTCCGAACCTTGCTGAACGGTCACCTTGAAAGAAGTGGCTGGGCGTTGCTGGCTCGCTCGCGGCACCATCAACTTGTTCAACAACAAGACGCATGAATGTGAGTACGTCGATATCCACGCGGAACTGCAAGGATTGACGGTCAGAAAACAAGGCTCAATCGAGCATAGGTTGAAAATGAAACCATCGCTGATGGAACGAGAAGAAGGGCAGCGCGGCCGAACAGTCTCATGCGGCGCAACTCTTCAGTCTTCTCAGCAGGTCGATCAAACGTTCGATATCCGCATCCGTCGTGCGCCAGGACGAAATGCTGATTCGGAACGCCGACCGGCCTTGCCACACCGTTGGACCGAACCAGACTTCGCCGCTCTCCGCTGCGCGCTCGCGGATGAAATCTGTTTCAGCATCGGAGCCTGCGCGCACCAGCACCTGATTCAGCATCACGCGATTGATCACCTCGTAACCTGCATCGCGCAGTCCCTCGGCAGTGCGACGCGCCTGACGGCAATGGCGTTCGACCATAGCTGCCACGCCCTTGTGCCCGAGCGTGCGCAATGCAGCCCAGATCGGAATGCCGCGGGCGCGTCGCGAGAATTCCAGCGTCAGGTTCTTTTGTGCATCCTTGGCCGCACTGGAATATGACGCGTCGCTGTTCATCGCCGCGGAAAGTGCCTCGGTATCTCGGCAGATAGCGATTGCACCGTCGTACGGTGTATTGAGCCATTTGTGGCCGTCGGTGGTCCAGCTGTCGGCAGCATCGATACCACGTGTAAGTTCTGCATGCTTCGAAGCGCGCGCCCACAAGCCGAAAGCCCCGTCGACGTGCACCCATGCTCCCGCCGCTTTCGCGCGCGGCACGAGCTCATCGAACGGATCGAATTCGCCCGTGTTCACCTCACCTGCTTGCAGGCACAGGATCGTGCGGCTGTCGAGCTGTGGCAGCTGCGAGGGATCGATGCGGCCGAACTCATCGACTGGCGCGAGTACCAGCCGCTTCATGCCGAAGCCGAGGACCCGCAGTGCCTTCCTCACGGTGACATGTACGGTGTGCGAGACCACCACTCGAATTTCCGGCGCGCCGGCCAGGCCATCCGCGTCGAGATCCCAGCCATGACGCGCCAGCAGTGCGCGGCGCGCCGCGGCGATGCATGCCAGCGTACACGCGGTTGCACTGGTCCCGAAGCCAGCGGCACTCTCGCGCGGCAGGTCGAGAATTTCCAGTAACCAGCGCGCGGCGGTCTTCTCGATTTTGTCAGCGGCGGGTGAATTCGCGAAGGCGGAGGCGCACTGGTCCCAGGATATCGTCAGCCGCTCCGCAGCCGCGGCCGCCGGCAATGCTGCACCGATCACGAAGCCGAAGTAACGCGGGCCGTTCGATGTGACGGTACCCGGCGATCCTGCCTCGTCCAGCAAGCGCAAAGTGTCAGCAGCATCGCATCCATGTACCGGCAGTGCCTCGTCGAAATCGCGCAAGCCATCGATTGCCCGAGCATCCGGAAACACCTGACGCGCTTCGATTGACGCGACATAGGCGCGGGCGCGAGCATCTGCATCCGCGTATAGCGAGATCTCGTCCTTCTTCAACGCCGTTGTCAGCTCGCCCGCACTCATTCGGCCTTCGGCTGCAGCTTGTGCTGGTGTTGTGCAATCGCGCGCGCTGCTGCAAGTACAACCTGAGCAGGAACGCGGACACGGAAGTCAGGGTGCGCATAGGAGAACTGAATCTCGCCACTACCATCGACAATGAAGACCGCCGGCACCGGCAAAACGCCCTGCGTCGGCTTGACACCCGCCTGCTCGTACTGGCGCAGAGTTTCTTCTTTCATCTTGTACGCTATCCCCATCGCGCTTATGGCAGCAATCCCGTCATCCGCGACGAGCTTGTATTTCAGGCCCTGATCCTCCTTCGTCTTGCGGAGCCGATCCGGATTGTCCGGGCTAACCGCCACGATCTGATACCCCAGTTTCTTCAGATCCGCTTCGACCTTGCGCAATTCACTGAGCTGCAGGTTGCAGTAAGGACACCATCCGCCGCGAAAAAAAACGAGCACAGTCGGCTCATGGCCAACGACCGAATGTAACGTCGTGCGCTCGCCTTCCAATGTGCGCAGAGGCGCATCTGGCAAAGCGGTACCGAGCAGAATCGGAACAATCTGCTTCTCGCTACCGGCTATGTCACCGGCGGCATTCGCCAGCGGCGCCGAAAAAGCGACGAATGCAGCAAGAATGAACATGAACTTTCTCATACTTGAGTCTCCTTGAGCCAGAAGTGAAATTGTCTTGGAGCAGGAACCGCGTGTGAGTAACAAGCAATTTCTGCATCGTTTTTTTTCCGAGTAGTCGGTTGCGGCTACGGCATCCGACGAGCGGTACGCCGCCTCTTGTGGCAGATCTCCACGATCAAGCCGTCCTGCAACCATGAAGCCAGCAGCAGACCTACAGCTGGCGGCGCGAGCGAAGACTTTGCGAGGCTGTCGCACATAGCTCCGAAACTTGTGCCACTCGCGGCAAGGCCAAGCGCGCGCAACTCATCGGCGCCAATTGTCTTGAAATTAGGGGAATACGTTTGTCGCCAGACCCGCACGCCCGCGCCGGCTGTCAGTCGCGCAGCTGCGGGTGGCGTCTCGTCACTTGATATCGCCGTCCAGATTGCGGCACAGTTGGTCGACATCGGACGCCAGCAGAGCGTCGGCAGCAGACGAAACGTCGCGCTGTCCCAGTCCACGCTATCAGGTGCAGGTAGTGGCTCTGGTACAGCGTCCGCTCCATCGAATGCGCGCCGCAACGCCCAATCCAGCCACGCCAGCTCGGACACTTCGGCATCGTTTGGGTACAACTGCCGAAGAGTCTCGTCGAAGCCAAGTCCATACTCCGACAAGGTCCAACTCGATGGCGCAGTTCTCTCGATGTGGCGTCCCGCCGCGTCTTCGAAAGCCTGGTCCCCTAACCACGCGTGAACCCTTTCAAAAGTATCTCTCAGGCAATCGATCAACCGATATCGATAGGCCCGGCGATACACAGACAGACGCCTGTCCGCGGCGCCAGTGATGTGGAGCCCGATGACGTTTTCTCCAGTCAGGAGATACCGACTGAACTGCTCCTGGCAGTCGCGCAGACTTATTTCGGCGCGCTGGTTCATGGGACGTAGCTCCGTGCCAATTCCAATTCCGCCAGCAGCGCGTGGAGCGGTGGAATGAAATCGTCGCGTTCGATCATCGTCGCGACTTCGGCCAAGTACCCTCGCGCGGTTTTATACAGCGACCATACCGGGTCGCTCACTGCCTCGTCGTGCGTGTCAATCAGCATTCCGTCACCACCGACACTGTGGCCGGCGAGGTGAATCTGCCGAACTCGTTCGTGCGGCACCCCGGCAAGGAATTCCAGCGCATCGAAGCAATGATTGTTGGCACTCACGTACACGTTGTTGACGTCGAGGAGCAGAAAACATCCGGTGCGACGGCACACCTCACTCAGGAATCCCCACTCTGTCAGCTCGTCATGCTGGAAGGAGACGTAGCTAGACGGATTTTCGAGCAGCAAAGGGCGTTCAAGCACGTCCTGCGCCAGTCGAACGTTTTCGCAAACGAGGTTCAGCACATCTTCGGTGTATGGGAGCGGCAGCAAGTCATGCGAGTTGAAGCCACCATATCCCGTCCAACACAAATGATCCGACACCCATAATGGACGCGCACGCAATGCGAGCTTCTTCAGGCGCTGGAGGTAGTCATGGTCAACTCCATCCACCCTGCCAATTGACATCGACACGCCATGCATGACGACGGGATACTTTTCTCGAATCGCGTCGAGTACGTACAGCGGACGCCCACCGTCGACCATGAAGTTTTCGGAAATGATCTCCAAGAAGTCGACCGGAACGTCAGTGTCGAGGAACGCCTGATAGTGAGGTGTTCTTAAACCGAGGCCATAGCCGTCGAATGTCTCGATCGTGTCAGTGCGCATGAGAGATGTCGCAGACCCGGCCGCGTACGCGTGCCGGGCCCGACGACGATTTCTTACTTTTGTTGCGGCTTTGCCGAGCCATGCTGTGCGGCACACTCTTGAGCCGTAAGGTCTTTGAAACCCTGGCCTTTGCATGCGTTCTGGCCCTTGCAGCTGTGGTCTGCAGACTTACAGTCCGACTGTCCCTTGCAGCCATTCACCCCATAGCACGGCGCGACCTTGTCGCCTTCAGCTGCCGATACATAGGAGGTCGCTGAAAGTGCGGCGAAAGCGAGCAAAGCTGCCGCGGAAGCGATGCCGAAGCGGGTGGACTTTTCGGTGATCATGAAATCCTCAATACATTGTGATGGAGAGAAGTTGGTGTTCTGCGAACTGAACGACGTTTGTGGACGCATACCCATGTGCTTGTCAGGGCAGCATCAGGTGCAAACTCAAATCTCGCTCTATATATCCTTCCTCGCGAGTTAGCTTGCGAGAACTAGAACGAGAATCGGGGATTTCCTGCGACAAGAGCGGCGGACCCGGGTTCGCCTTCCGTTCGGTCGCTCGACCTGGCGTGGTCAGCGTCAGCATGTCGCAACCGGCGATGGCGTCTCGTTTTATTGGATAGAACCGCCACCGGCAATGCACCGCTCCCCGGCGCCCATCATCTGAAGGAGGAGTTCGAAATGCTGAAGCATTTCGAACCGAGTCGCCATCGAACGAAGCTTGCAGCTATTGCCATCATCCCGCTGCTGTGCGGTGCGACGTCCGACGCACGGATCGTGCGGACAAGCTGCATGCAGGTTGAAGTTGCGATTGCAGCGGAAACAACCTATGTGATCATGGACCCGTTTCTGCTGCAACGCCGGCAGAGGCCTGCATGGCTCGAATGCAATCGAAGCAAGATGCCACTGGAATGCTCCAAACCACTCCGCAAGGATGATCGATCGCGGAATCGAAGGCTACGGAATGTCAAACCACTGCATGTCGATTGGCCTTCTAGCATAGACCGGCATTTTGTTCACGCGCACAAGTTCGTCAAGATTGTCATTCGCGTGCACGTCGATGAAGCGGGATATCCCTTTTCAGCCGCCCTGGCCTCAGCCGAACCGAACGATGCGGCGAAACTTGTCAGCCCATTTATCTGGGCTGCCATGGAGGGTACTTACAAGGCTGCAGTGAAGAACGGCAAGCCGATCGCTAGCGATGCTACCTACACGTTCATCTTCCGCGACGATTCCGCAGAATAGGAAATCGTTTGTTTCCGCAAGCGGCAGCCCCCGCATCTACGTGAAGTTGTAGGAACTCGCGATGCCAAATTGAAGGTACGGTTTGCACAAATTTGCGAATCCCACTGGAGGAAGCGCCACCCAGCCGAGTGCTGTCCGTAGTCAGGCTTTAGGTGCCGGATCCCTGCCCAAAAGTCGAAGATTGGGCGCCAGCGCCTTTTTCTCCCGTGAACATCGATCGCACGGTGTGCCTTCGCCAACTGGCCCAAGTTTCTACAACCACCCGACCGTGACAGCGACCCGCCGATTGTGCGCATCGCATGTCGCACAATGTCCTCCGGCTACGTTCGTAACCTATACCCGTTAAAGAAACGAATTTCAGATGAGGAAGACTACCGTGCGGCCGTTCGTGCTTTTTGCGACAGGAGTTCTCGTTTTCAGCTCCGTTGCGTTCGGCGAAACCATTGTGGTTGATAGTGAAGTCGACGCGCCAGCGTCTTTCATTGATGGCGTCCCGGTTTGCTCTGCGTTGGTCGGACAACAAACTCGTTGTACGCTACGCGCCGCCATGCAGGTCGCAAATTTCAACGGCGGGTATACAACCATCGAACTGCAGCGCGGAAGGACATACGTTCTCTCTCGTTCGCACTCAGTGGATGAGACTCCGGAACGATCGGGGCCGCTGACCGTCGGACCGATCCGGTTTGGTGCAGTCGTAACAACCATAGAAGCCACCGGCTCTGCCGAAGCTCCGCCAATCATCACCAGGAGTCCTGATTTTGGCGATAGTCTGTTCCGCATTACGGGGAACTCCGCGGGCGGTGGAATTCTCGAACTACACGGGCTGGAGCTGCTCGGCGACGACTCCGCACAAGCCCCGATGCAAGGTAGTGCAATTTCGTGTGATGGCGGTGGAGAACTCGAAGCCAGCGACACGACCTTTGTCGGGAATCTTGCATTGAGCAGCGGCGGCGCAATTGCCTTGGACCATTGCGCGGCAACCTTCGAGCGCTCCGCGTTTACTGGCAATCGCGCTGGAGCCCGCGGTGGAGCGATCGCTTCAGTTGACAGTTCTGTCGTGCTTCGAACCGCCAGTTTCGACCATAACCGCATCGCCGACGTCGACGGGGAAGGCAGTGCTATCGACGCGCAAGGGATTTCATCTGATTCAGCGATTCTTGCTATTGACAACACTACATACTTTGCAAACGCGGGCGGCGCCTCGGCGCTAAACGTGTCGAACATTACAACGGTTCTACGCAGCGCAACGGCGATAGGGAACTCTTCGAACACATTTCTTCGAGTCGTCGGCGGGGCTTTGCGAATGGCCAATACGGCTGTCGCCGACAACGTTGGCGACGTGTCCATTGAACTTTCTCTCGGAGGAGCGTTGCAGTCGGAAGGTCACAATCGATTGTGGCGACTCATCGCCGACGCGTCCTCATCTGGCACGGCACAGTTGACTGATAGCGACGCGCTTTCGTTCTCTGGAAGTCTGGTGAGTATCATTCCAGCCGCGAATTGGCGCGGTATCGTCGGGATTCCGCAACGAACGAGCCCCCTCATTGGGCAAGGCGGTGGAGAAATCCGCGCAGTCGACGGTAGCCTTGTTCCACTTTGTCCGGAGTTTGACGCCAATCTGGTCAGCCGACGCGAGATGGAGCGATGCGACATCGGTGCAGCAAACTTCGTCGATGACACAATCTTCGCGGGTACCTTTGAACTTCGCGCGCTTGCCAGTTCGTTGCTGGCGAATCCATCCGACCTTTCACGCAGACAGAAGATCCACTGACTACGCTCCGTGGCGGCACCATGGCATTCGCTGACGGCGTTCATGGCGGGCCTCGTGATGGCATGTCCACTGAAAAGGCGCACAGGTAGACCGCTTGATCAAATATTTAGAGAGCGGTTTTGGGGCATTGGTTAGAAAGCGGTTTTGGGGCATTGGGATGGTGCAGCCCTGATCGTTCTCGCCCCATGTCGCAGGTCGAGTTCCTATCTCGTTCGGAGAGGAGAATGAGTTCGGATACGCATCGTGACACACTACTCGTCGCAACCCCAACCCGTTGCCAGCGCGGCCGAACGCATTCAAGTAGCGTTGCAACATGGACGACTGTCAGAAGCTTCCGAGTTGGTCGGCGAGCTGCAGAGGGCAGCACCGCAGAATCCAAATACGCTCTTTTTCTCGGGCATCCTGGAGTGGAAGCGGGGTGAATTCGAGCAGGCAATCGAGTTCTTGTCCAAAGCCTGCGCCCTCAGTCCTATGACGGCCAACTGCCACCACTGGCTTGGAAATTCATTGCATAGCGCGGGGAAATTCGGTGAGGCCATCAACGCATTCGCTAGAGCTACTGCCTTGGCGCCGTCCGAGGCGACACAATTCAACATGGATATGGCTCGAAGCGATCAGGCGAAGGAGAAGATCGCAACCGAAAGTGTGCGGCAAAGCCACGTGTCGCGATCGCATCTCCCCTTGCGTAGGGCGATCGACGTTGCACACGAATTTGCTCGGCGAAGAATCGATGCTCCAGCTGGTCCCCCGATTTCGAAGGCGAGCCATGCCGGCATCATTTCGTTCGTTACCTGCAGCGTTACCCCCGAGAAGCTGGCGCGACTCCGATCAAGCCTGAATCGAGCGATGGGGTGTTGCGCATGGGAATTGGTTTCCGTACTCGATGCTGCCTCTCTTTGCGAGGGCTATGCTCGAGGGTTTGCTCGCTCAACCGGCGATATTGTTGTGTTCTGCCACGACGATATCGAGGTCTTATGTGACAACTTTCCAGGACGACTTCTCGACGCTCTCGACGGAGCGGACCTCTTCGGTCCGGTCGGAGTGACTCATCTCGACGGTCCAGCACTTTGCTGGACAGGCCAGCAACACCTGCATGGCGCTGTCACACACAAAGGCACGGCTGGCGCCTTCCATCCCGGTATCGGGAGCGCCAGTGGACCACGCATCGACGATGCAATAGCCCTAGATGGACTCTTCATTGCCACTCGCCGGCATGTTGTAGAACGCGTTGGATTCGACCAGGAGACATTCGACGGCTTTCATTTCTACGATCTCGATTTCAGCTATCGAGCTCGAAAACTCGGATTTCGAGTTCGCATTCAGACTGACCTGCACCTGCTGCACGCGTCAAGAGGGAGTTTTGATGAGCGGTATCTTCACTACTCAATCAAGTTTCAGCGAAAGTTCAACGAGTTCGCTGATCCGCCACCTTTTGTGCAGCCAGTCATCCACGAAGTCCGCGTGAATTCCGTGGTCGAGGCGCAACGCACGCATTGTTGGTTGCAGCATTGGATCGCGCAGGCATTGGCGGACGCCGCTACATGAGCCCCGGGTTCTACCGACGTCCCCCCGATTTTGAGTAGCACGCCGATTTGGAGTCCAATCCCTCAACAGGCGGAGATTGGACGTGAAGAAGCGTTTTTCGGAAGAACAGATCATCGGCTTCCT
>Ga0097621_100003352_pt1 | contig 11021 bp, 5 predicted proteins | sample KBSMisM72_FD_73165 | JGI IMG/M metagenome (GOLD analysis project Ga0097621, IMG submission 73165) | Miscanthus rhizosphere microbial communities from Kellogg Biological Station, Michigan, USA - KBS Miscanthus M7-2 (version 2) (version 2) | ecosystem: Host-associated > Plants > Roots >... | reverse complement strand
GATCGCGCCCAGAAAAGCCGCAGTATGGTAGCCCTTTTCATGCAGCAATTGGGGCAGGTAGGGCAAATTGCGATCGAGAGGTGCGCCTAGGTCCGAGATGTTGTTGAACTGGGGATAGGTGCCGGTAAGTAGCGTTGCGTGCGAGGGGGTCGTCAGTGGAACATGAGAATATGCTCGAGTGAAGACCACACTTTGCTTAGCGAAGTTGTCGAGATTCGGAGTGAGCCCACGTTTGGAGCCCAGGAAACCCATGCGGTCGGCTCGGGTGGTGTCCAGGGTGATGAGGATAATGTTAGGGCTCGCCGCGAACAGGTGCACCGGCGCATAGAAGAAAAGCAAAACCAAAACCAGGGAACGACAGCGCGACATAGGGGATAGTGTGAGTTTAGCAGCCGAGTTTCTGGATCAAACAAAAAAAGGCCGGCCCGGTTGGGCCGGCCTGTAGTCAACGAACAAATTTAGAAATCAAACCGCAGCGCCAACTGAATGATGCGATGTCCGCCGTTGTCGCCGAAGGTCGATTCCGACTTGCCGAAGTTGGGACTCTCGATATCTCCCTGAGGGTTCTCAAAGTTCGGATGATTGAAAATATCAAAGAAATTACCTTGCAAGGTGAACTTCGTGCTTTCGGTGATCTTGAAGCTCTTTCCGACACCGAAATCAAAGTTTACGTAGGTAGGACCATGGAAAGTACCGCGGCTAAGAGAACTATTGCACCAGTCGCCGTTGTTGACACTGAGGGGGCACTCCACTGGAGCGAAAGCCCCAGGATCTAGGTACCCATCGGCAGGATTCTTGCCTAGGTAGGCGGCGTCTACAGTGCTCAGCAGTTGCGGACGCTCGTTGGAGATGCCGTTCTTGTTGTAGTCACCGCCCGAATCCAACAAAGTGGCCGAGGCGCCGCTATTGATGGAGAAAATACCGTTTAGCGACCATCCGCCCAACCACCGGTTTGCTTTCATGAAGGGCAAATCGTAGTTGAAGCTACCAACGAAACGGTGGCGGAGATCGAAATCCGCCGGACCGTAGTCGAGATGGACGTTTTGGGGATCGGCAACTGCGGTCGCAACCCCCTTGGCACGGAAAGCGTCGCTAATGTCGTCCAGCGCCTTCGACCAGGTGTAGTTCGCGTTGAATGTCAAACCGGAAGAGAACTGCTTGCGAAGTGATACTTCTGCCGCGTGGTAGTTGGATCCATAGTCACCACTGCGGAAATTATCGGAACCGATGGTGGGGTTAATGCGAGTGCTCCCCAAACCGGAGGTGCGGCCGTCGAAAGTATTAATGTTACGTATTGCCATCAGCTTTCGACCGGAGGTCCCGATGTAGTTGGTTTCCAGGATGAGGTTGTGGCCCAAATCGTATTGGAGACCGAAGCTCCATTGTTCGTAATAAGGCGATACAAGATTCTCATCCATGTGACGTGGTGTGGCCTTGGGCAGACCAGCTGGGAACAGCGCAGGATCCACGAATCTGCCGTTCGAGGTGAAGGGCACGGAAAACAGGCCAGGCGTTTCCAAAGCACCTGCACCAACGCCGCTGAACAAGACGCCGGCTATGCAATCGCAGAATCCCGGCGGATTGAATCGAATGTTCTCGAAAATATTGTTGTAAATCCGGTCGTAGAACATTCCGAAACCGCTCCGCAACACGACTTTTTGGGTTCCGAACAAGTCCCACGAGAAACCGACCCGAGGACCAAAGTTGTTGTAATCCTTCGCCCATATGTCCGAGTTTCGCTGTTGGAAGGCACCCGTTGCTTCTCGAGCATAGAGCGGATCATTGATGGGGAAGTACGGGTTGGTACTTGTCGTAGCGATAGGGGTTGTGGCTGGCCCAAAGTAGAAGTTCGAATCCAGGCCATCCTGGAAGTTATGCGGGGGGCCGAAATATTCCCAGCGGACACCCAGGTTCAAGGTGAAGCGGGGATGAATTCTCCAATCGTCTTGGGCATAAACACCAAATTCATTCGCGCGATAGCCGCGATAGAACTCGGGAAGCTGCCCGTTTGTTGGATTAACCGCCGCGCCAGCTGAATACCAAGTTCCATAGTAAGGCTGGCCAAAATACAACTGGTCGGCTTCGTCGCTGAAGACAGAATCTGTAATCAGATCCTCTCCGCCCCAGGACCAGAAGTGCCCGTTCTTGTCGTTAAAGAAACTGGATCCATTCCGAGTGCGGCGGTATTCGCCACCGAACTTCAGGCTGTGGTTGCCTTTGGTGATTGAAAGGTCGTCTTTGTATTGGAAGTCGTTGTCGGTAAAAAACTGCGGCAATCCCTGTGAACCGCCAAATCCACCGGAAAGGGAATCAATAGTGATCAGGCTCGGGATGCCATCGGTACCCGGAGCGGTGAAGTCGGCCACGCGGCGGGTGTATCCGGCTTTCGCCTGATTGAGGACGTTGGACGAGAAGGTGTGGGTCCAAGTGAGACCCAGGGTCTGCGCCCGATTAGGATTTTCGAAGGGCACTCCGAAGGTCGCGTCCCCGCCCCCCAGGCTGTCTGAGCTTGTAGCGTCTTCCAGTAGATATACGCCGTTGATCTGGTCTCTGCTCGTCAGCTTGTGGTCAACCTTTAAACTCACGCGGTACTGGTTTAACGGAAGCTGATCTGACTCGGTAACGGTGTCATACAACGGCACGGGATATTGAATAGGTTGTCCTACCCCAAACAGCGCCTGACCGGTGAAGACTCCTTGTCCAGCGCATGCAGGGTCCCCTGCGGCGCACTCTGCTGGAGTGATACTCGAGTCTACGATAGGCACTGCATTAGGGAATTGCTGTTCTTGCGCATTAAAGATGGGACCAACCGTCGCGGATCCCGAAAACCCTCCTGGGCAGGCCGCCCCGAGGTTAAGTTGGCAAAATCCCCCGGGGGCGCTCTCCATAAACTGTTCGAAGGCCCCGGAGTTCACGAAATCATAAAACTGACGAGTGTAGCTGACGCCGGTCAGAGGCTGCGACTGTCGTCTCCGGTGAAATTCCACCGAGGAGAAGAAAAAGGTCTTGTCTTTGATAATGGGTCCGCCTACGGAACCGCCGAACTGATTCCGAACCAGACTGTCCTGAATGCCGGCGCGATTCGAGAAGAAGTCATTGGCGGCTAGAGCCTGTACCCGGTTGTATTCAAAAAGTGATCCATGCCACTGATTGGTACCGCTCTTGAGGACGGTGTCGGTAACAAATCCGCCGGCCTTGCCGTACTCGGCATTGAAGTCGTGGGTGATCACGCGATATTCCTGAATTGCATCTGGCGAAATGGATGTGTTCGCGCCACCCGCGCCGCCAATAATGGCAACACCGCCCTGGCCTTGCTCGTTGTTGTCGACACCTTCGACCAGGTAGTTTCCGGTTCCGGTGCGCGTGCCGTTCACGGCCGCTCCGCGGAAGGTATTGTCGAAGATCTGCGGTACTGCCCCAGCCACTAGGTTAATGAATTCGTTCTGGGTACGAGTTTCCAGGGGCATTTGCTCCCAAACTCGTCGATCGACCAGTTGGGAGACCGCGGATTCGCTAGTCTGAACTTGTTGCGTATTTGCTTCAACAGTTACCTGTTCATTAGTGGTGCCGACTTCCAGCTTGATGTCGCGGTTAGTCACCGTCGCCACAGTCACAATGACATTTTCGACTTTCACGCTCCGAAAACCACTAGGCGCGGCCTCAACGGTATATGTCCCTACGATTGGGAGAGCCGGAAAACGGTAGAAACCCGACGAATTCGTGGTGGTCGTTCTCGTGGTCCCGGTGGAGCTGTTCGTCAACTTAACCGGCACATCAGCCACGACGGCGCCCTGAGGATCAGTCACGACACCGGACAATTCTCCAGTGCCAGCCTGCGACCAAGCCATGTTCGCGACGAATGCGAGGGCGGCGATCACTAGCAGCGCGCGAATTGCGGTCTTACGAAATGCGTATTTCATACTTTCTCCTAAATTTTCAAAAACACTGGGAACTCTGGAGACGAAACTTTAGAAAGGATCGTTCTTGAGATAGACAATGACAGGACTGCACACTGGCTGTTGTGCAACTAGTATTCCAAATTGGGCGTAGCTAAATTGTTGATAGCCTAGGTGTGTCGAAGTTATGTTTCAGAAAATACCAAAATCGGAAATAGCACGTAGGTGGGGTTATGAGAAATGGTAGGAAGGTCTAGGTGAAAGCTAAGATTTGTAAAGAGGGCGCAGAAGGTTCCGCGCCCTCTTTCGGGACAGATGTTAAAAAGTCACCTTCATGGCGAACTGCAACTGGCGGGCGGAGGTGGTGCCATCCGGTTGTGTTGCCGTGCTGTTGGAAAAGCCGAACGTCCCGGTATCGCTCAGATCGTTGTCTGGCTGCGAAAACTGCACCCGGTTGAATAAGTTATAGAATTCAAAGCGGGTTTCGAGTTTCACCCGATCGCCGAGCGATGTGTTTTTGGTTACCACCACGTCCCAGTTATTGATTCCAGGCCCGGCGAAGCGATTGCGTCCGACATTGCCCGGAACTCCGAATGGTGGATCGCAGCCAAGCTCGGTAACGCAAAAAGCGCTCAGGGGAACTCCGGTCTGGGTCCGATCATGGTTGGCGGGGAGACTGGTGTCACCGATCAAGGTTCCACGCCCGCTCACCCCGGTGTGCTCAACATCCACGTTGTAAAAAACATCGTAAGGATGCCCGCCCTGGAAGGTGGTGATTCCTGATAACTGCCATCCTTCCAATACTTTGGAGATAACCCCCGAGTTCATAAAGCGTTGACCTTTGCCCACCGGGACCTCCCAAACATAGTTCAGCACTAGCCGGTGACGAAGATCGTTGTCGGAATTCCCACGCTCGTTCTGCAGAGCGAATGAATTCCGCGGCAGGCTGCGATTGCCTTGCGCGGGATCAATCGGGTCGGGCGCATCGTCGATGCTATGCGACCAGGTATAGGCTCCCTGGAATTGCAAGCCATGCGACATGCGCTTGGTCAGATTGACTTGCATGCCGTTGTACCAGGAATTTCCAATAGAGCGGTTCAAGATCGCCCCGCCGCCGCCAAAGCTAAAGGGATTGGCGAAGGCGTTATTATGCACGGCGTCGAAGGGCAGTCCGAAGAACTCCGCTCCGAAGTAAAGCGCGGCGAACTGCAGGTCTTCAGGGGCGACTCCAGAACTGATCAGCTGTTGTACCAGAGCGGGGTCAGGGGGATTGCCGTCCACGGCACGGATCAGGTGCACGCCCTTGGTGCCGACGTAGTCGACTTCAAGAGTCAGGTTGTTCATCAACTCATGCTGGACTCCGAAATTCCAATTCTCGGTATACGGCAAGCGCAAATGTGGATCGAACAAGGTCGGCCCCAGAGCTGCGCCGTCGTTCACCACCGGAGTTGAAGTCATGTCGCCCGGAAAGGGAAGATTCTCGGGAGTGTCAAACGCCAGAGCAGAGTAGGTCTGCTGAAATGGTGGATTGCCGCGAGCATTTCCGAACAGGTTGCCGAAGACCCGGTCATGAAATATGCCGAAGGCGCCGCGAACCGAGGTCTTGTCGCCTGCCAAGGGACTCCAGGCGAAGCCGACGCGAGGTTCAAAGCCACTGAAGTCGTTGTTGTAGAGCAAGTGCCTGGCGTTTGGTCCGGCTAACTCAAAGGTGAAAGGAGCCGGGCCGCTGGGATCAACGTAAAGGTTCGAAAGATTGCCGTTGACGTCATAGGGAACGCTATTGAATTGGTAGCGCAAGCCGAGATTCAACGTCAGGCTGCGGCGTAGCTTCCAGCTGTCCTGAGCGAAAATCCCGTATTCATTCTGGCGGAATTGGCGATTGTCATGCGCGACTCTTGCTCCGGTCTTGTCGAAAAACTGCGCCTGGAACTCCGTGTCGGCAATGCCGAAAAGGAATGAGCTCAGATCCTGTAAAGAAGTAGGACCGTCGCAACCAGCTCCATAGTTGGGGCTGGAAGGATCGGCATCACAAGGAGTTGACGGATCAATGTCGACAAACGGCGTACCGAAGTTAGTGTTGCCGGAGAACGTCAGCAGGTCGCGCGAGTTGAAGTCATCGTATCCGTTCTCGTAAATCCGGCGATATTCACCGCCGAATTTGAAGGTGTGGGTGCCGCGAACCCAAGAAAGGTTATCGGCCGCAGTCCAGGTGCCGGTGCGGCGGGTTTCATTGTCCAACTCACCCAGGGTCAGGCAGCCAAAGCCGCCGATGCCGGGTAGATAGTAATCACGCCCCCTCCCGAACTGGTCAGTTCCACTGATGGCGTCAAAAGTACTCAAACCACCGCAATTGAAAGGAGCGTCCAGGCGATTGAATCCGAACTTGGCTTCATTCACCAGCGTCGGGCGAAGCGTCGAGGTGAGGTTCAGACTGATGTTACTGGTTTTGGCGTCGGAAGTGGCCGCATCCAAACCGGGCAAGAAGTCGCTGTGAAACGGATTCGGATCTTTGAAGGTGTCGTAGGCGTAGCGCAGGGAAAGATTCTCGCTATCGCTGAAGCGGTGATCAACCTTGGCCGTGAGATTCCATTCATCGGCTGCGGAACGCGACGGGAAGAAGTACTGGGCGCGAACGTCATCGACTGCCGGTCCATTGGGCGCGGGAAAGACCGCCAGAATTGCCTGTGCGGTTGGGTCGAGAGTGTATCCACTGGGATTGTTCGACGAGGCTGGATTCGACAGATCGACCGCATTGCCATCGTAGTTGAACACGCCTGACTTGAAGGCCGCGGTTGGCACAATGGTTGCATTGGTCAGAGTCGTGCGGAAGCGGTGCCATTCACTATTCACAAAGAAGAATGTCTTGTCTTGAATGATCGGGCCGCCCACGGAAAACCCAAATAGATTGCGGACGTAGGGGTTCTGCGGCTCGACATTCCCATTCGTATCCAGGTTGTGGTTGAAATAATCCCGCGCTCCAAGCGCGTTGTAGCGGCCAAACCAGTAGCCGTCGCCATGCAGTTTGTTGCTGCCGCTCTTGGTGACGATATCCACGATGGCGCCATTGTTGCGGCCGTATTCCGGCATGAAGTTGTTGGTGATGACGCGGAACTCCTGAGTCGCATCCGGATTCAAAGAGGCCAGCCCACCGGAACCCCCGGGGACCGAAGTATCATTGTTATCTAGTCCGTCGAGCATGAAGTTGTTATTGCGCTCGCTGGATCCGTTAACCGAAAAGCCGCCCAGGCGACTGTTGGTCTGCATCGCTCCGGGCGAAAGCAGAATCAAGCTATAAGGGTCGCGCGTGACCAGTGGAAGATCCTGCATTTGACGCTGGCTGACCAGGTTACTGACTTGCGAAGTTTCCAGATCAACAGCGGGAAGAAGATCGCCGTTTACCTGAACCTCTTCGGTGAGGGCGCCGGGTTCAAGCGTGACATTGACGGTGACAACTTCTGCGACCGTCAACTGCACGCTGGGAACATGAAAGGTCTTGAAGGTGTCTTTTTTGGCGGTTACTTCATAGAAACCGATGGGCAAGTTAGTAATGGAAAAGCTACCTTCGGCACCGCTGGCCACAACCCGCGTCGCATGGGTGGCAAGATTGGTGGCCGTGATTTCTGTTCCCGGCACAACCGCGCCCGCGGAATCAACTACGGTTCCTCCCAATGCGCTGTTCTGTGCGAACAGCAGTCCTGGTGTGACAAGCAAGATTAACCCGCAAGCAAAGCAGGCCGGCCAGAAAGACAAACGTCCCATGTGATCCCCCTCGATTCTTAACAGCTCAACCCGCTTCTTCAAATCAGTCATCATGCCGTCAAGAGCCAGAAAAGTCTTAGGCGAACGATTTTGATTTAGAGAAACGATTGGTGCAGTGCGACTCACTTACAGTTAGTTACTTCGCGATCATAACCAAGAAGGAAGGTCTTATGACCCGCTGGTTACCAAAGTTTCGGTACACTTTGGTGTAATGCTGCAAGAGAATGGACGGATGGATTCGCCGGCATACCATCACGGGATTGAGTTGTTCAATCGCGGTGAGTTTTACGACGCACATGAGGTGTTGGAGGACGTCTGGCGGGCATCGGTAGATCCGGAAAAGAAGTTTCTCCAGGCATTGATTCAGACAGCGGTGGCGCTGCACCATCACTCGACGGGAAATGTGGTGGGATGCAAGTCACTTATGGCGAGGGCGCTGCGGAATTTTAGCGGGTATCCAGAGGGCTTCTGCGGGGTTGAGCTTGAGCATCTTCGCACAGCGTTAGGCGAGTGGCAGCAGGCCTTGGCGGAGGGCCGTGAATTGCCCCCGTTCCCGCGAGTACACCACCGAAAGGCATAACCACTAGGGACACCACACCCCAAGGAGGAATTGCTTGGTGAAACCTTTGTACCCTGTGTGGTTTATGGTCTAGAGGCAGCTAGGGTACGGTATCTCGTGTTGTAAAATCGCAATTCCCCATGCCGTCCTCCCCACTGAAATTCGAGCAGGTCGCAATGCTCGATCTGCAGCGTCAGTACCAGCGCATCCGCGAAGACATTCTGTCGGCGGTTGAGCGAGTCTGCTCTTCCCAGCATTTTATTTTGGGTCCTGAAGTAGAGGAACTGGAGCGCGAGGTCGCCGCCTTCACCGGAGCCGCCGACGCTGTGGGGTGCGCCTCCGGCACCGACGCACTATGGCTGATGCTGGCGGCTTGCGGGGTCAAGCCCGGCGACTCGGTGATTACGACGCCTTTCAGCTTCCTGGCTTCCGCAAGTGCAATCGTGAGGGCGGGAGCGACGCCCATTTTCGCTGACATCGATCCGGCGACCTTCAACATCAATCCCCAACAGGTTTCAAGTCGATTGAAAGAGGCGAAAGCTCGCGCACTGTTGCCGGTCCACCTGTACGGCCAATGTGCGGACATTGATCGCTTACAGCCCATGGCGGATGAATTCAACGCAGTGCTGGTTGAGGATGCGGCTCAGGCCATCGGCGCCGCTTGGGGAGGACGCAAGGCAGGCACTTTGGGCTTGGCAGCGGCGTTCAGTTTTTATCCCACCAAGAATCTGAGCGCCTACGGCGAAGCGGGATTGGTTACAACCTTGGATCCCGCTCGAGCCGACCACATGCGCCGGCTTCGCAGCCATGGAAGTTCCCGCCGCTATGTTCACGAAGAATTGGGCTGGAACGCGCGCATGGATGCCATTCAGGGCGCCATCCTTCGAGTGAAACTTGCTCACATCGAAGAGTGGAATCAGCAGCGGCGCGAGCTTGCTGCCGGGTACGACCGCCTGTTTGGTGACGCGGGCCTCGACGGGACCGCGTTGACGATTCCATTCCGCGATCCCAAGGCCCACCACGTCTTCCATCAATATGTAATTCGCGCCCGGCGGCGCGACGAGCTTCGCGAATTCTTAACCGCCCGCAAAATCGGGAGCGAAGTCTACTACCCGCTGCCGCTTCATCTCCAACCCTGTTTCGGGTATCTCGGATATAGAAAGGGTGATTTTCCGGAATCCGAGAAAGCTGCGGCAGAAGTGCTTGCCTTGCCCATGTTTCCGGAACTTGGCGAAGACGAACAAGACTGGGTGGTACAGAGTATTTCGGATTTCTATTGCTAGAAAAGCACTCACCCTTGACGTCAGCGGCGCCGACGCTTCGTCCCATGATGGCTGGCAGCGGCGGTGCGGGGTGCGGATTGCTCACCCGGTGCCAGTACTCGTCTCACGATCGGTGAGTTGAACTTGTACTTCTTTTCGATCACATTGCCGTTGTCATCTTTCCCACGCAAGATAAAGACAGGCAACTCGCCCTCCTTGTCGAAGTTTTCTTTCGATATAGTCACCGGCAACACCCCGTTTAGCCGCTCTCGATAAGCAGTTTCGTAGCGGTCGCGCTTCAGGTTCCATGTGAAAAGCCGGGCCTGGTTGTAATCGAAGGGCAGGCCGTCCTTCGATTCGGTCAGCAGCACCAGATACTGGGGGACTTTCTTTTCCCCATCGGAGACTTCACTGAGCACGAATGAGGCGACAATGTGCTGGCCTTCGGCGTATTGTGCGACTTCCAGCGGAACATCCACATCAAGCATTCGTCCGAGCACCCACCCTACGCGGTTCTCTGGCGAACGCACCAGCCACCAGTCCTCCAAAGCGGGCTGTGGAGGCTTATCCGAGCCCTTCGGCGAAACTCGCGCCAGATTGCTTCCAGGTTTGGCGGCGGTTGCCCGTCGAAGCAGGGAAATCTTTGCTCCCTGATTTACCTGGTAAAGATGCTCGGTGTCGCGACCCGGTTCGACGTGCAGATTGGTGTCGTTGCGCGTGGTGGCGGCTCCCTGGACGGGGGTATTCTTGTCGGATTCCTCGAGCTTCTGAAATCCATCGTAGACCGCCTGCGTCACAAGATAACGTTGCTCAACCCAACCCTCGGTGCCGGTTGCGGTCCGCACCCGGGCGAAGCGGCGGTCGCGATCGAGAATCTCTACCCGATCGCCGTTCCTGACGATTCCCTGCTTGTTGTAAATGGCGGCTACCCGGTCGCGCAAATTTACTTGCGGCGCGGAAATGTACGCCGGCTCTCCCGCCCTGCTGCGCGAACGGTTGCATCCGGCTACTGCGAGCGAAAGCAGCAAAGAGAAAACGATTGGGGAGATTCTAAGACCAGTGTTCACGGGATCTCTTCCACTATAGCTCCGGAGAAGAAAGGTTTGTGGAGGACCGGTATCCAGATGCTTACTGAAGTTTTGAAATTTGAGAAAAAAGGGCTGATTGGAAAAAATTTCAGCCTGGTCCGGCAAAGGAAAGCGGCCCAGGACGGGCACCCTCATGACTCAATTTAATCGCCGAAGCAGATACCGATGGAGCGCGCCATCTGCACCAGTTCTCCTTTAGGATTGACCACTTTCAGTTTTCCGATTGCCTCTACGAAATCGACACAGCCGATGCACTCATTCCGCAGGCACACCATTTTTCCGAACTGTCCACCTGCAATTAGGTCGACGGCAGCGACTCCGAAGCGGGTACCGAGAATGCGATCGAAGGGAGTTGGGGAACCACCACGTTGAATGTGGCCCAACACGCTGATGCGGACTTCTTTGTGTGCCATGGTGGCAATGGCGTTTCCCACCAGGTTTCCGACCGCGCCCGCAC
>Ga0097621_100003350_pt1 | contig 11022 bp, 10 predicted proteins | sample KBSMisM72_FD_73165 | JGI IMG/M metagenome (GOLD analysis project Ga0097621, IMG submission 73165) | Miscanthus rhizosphere microbial communities from Kellogg Biological Station, Michigan, USA - KBS Miscanthus M7-2 (version 2) (version 2) | ecosystem: Host-associated > Plants > Roots >... | reverse complement strand
GGTGGGAAGGCGACACGCTAGTGGTGGACTCAGTGGGTTTCACAGGCGGAGGGGGAACGCCGGGTGGTGGACGCACGAGTCCGAATTCGCATCTAGTGGAGCGCTTTCATTTATTCGACGGAGGGAAACGCCTTTCCGTGACATTCACCTGGGACGACCCGACCATCTATCTGAAGCCGCACACCTATGAACTGACTTACTACAAATCTGAGCCGGGCACCTACGCGTTCGAGGAATATTGTCACGCGGATGACCCTGCGCAGGGTGGATCGGTCGTAGAGCCGCCCCAGAAGTGAAGAGGATGAATCATTTGAGCAACAGGAACCGAGTGTGGGCAGCACTGCTGGTTTTGACGGTACCGGTTTTGGGGCAGACACCGAATCTTTCAGGATTTTGGGAGCTGCGCTTCGATAGCCGCAACGTGCCTCCGGCGCCACTTACGGCGGCCATGGCGGCGGAGGATCGCGGCGTACAGTTCAAGCTGGACACAGCGGCGATTCGCTGGTGCCACTTTTTCGGCGTGCCTTACATGATGGAGGGATCGACCATCGACATTCTGCAAAATGTGAATGGTAAAGAGATCGCGATTACTTCCGCGCTGCGGAACCCAACGCGGCACATCTACACGGACGGCCGGGGGCACGTGAATCCCGACACGTTCGATCCAGTCTCGAATGGCCACTCCATCGGTCATTGGGAAGGCGACATGCTCGTGGTGGACACTGTGGGATTTTCAAGCGAAGGGATCACTGGAATCCCCGGCGGAGGCCGGCGCACTCCCGATTCGCACTTGATCGAACGCTACCGTCTTCTGGCGGGCGGCAAGCGTTTGTCGGTGACGTTTACTTGGGCAGATCCTAAGGTGTTCACGAAACCGCATACCTACGAGTTCCGCTACTACAGGGCTCCGAAGAGTACGGAGGCGCGGGAATTCGATTGCAACGCGAGCGACGAGGAGCGCGCTAAATATTTGACAGGAATGCCCGGGAAATAGGAGTCGCAGCATGAAATATTTTCTAATTGGATTACTAGTAATGGCGCCTTTTGGGTTTGGACACCACTCGTTCGCCATGTTTGAACTCACGAAGGACGTTACCTACGAGGGAACCGTCACGGAGTACCGGTGGGAAAATCCGCACACGCACATCATCGTCAAGGTTGAGCCCGGCGCCGCCGACAGCGCGACGGTAGGGACGTGGGACGTCGAAGGTGGTTCCACCAATATTATGGGGAGGCAGGGGTGGACCCGGGCTACCTTCAAAGCGGGCGACCACGTAAAGGTGGTTGCGCACCCCATGAAGGACGGCACCAAAGGCGCTTCGTTGTTCTACGCGGTCATGCCGGATGGCAAGCGACTTTATCACGACATTGCCCGGCCGAAGACTGAGGGTGCATCTGCTTCCGCTCAGTAATAGCGTGCATCGCGATCCGAAGGCGGGTTGTCATGTCGGTCCTTAGCTGGTGCCACTGGCTGCAAAATACGCCCTGGGCAACGGGGATCCGGCAATCGGATTTGTGGTTTCCCTTTATCGAGGGCAGCCACATTCTTGCGCTGTCGGTTTCGGTCGGTCTCATCGTTATGTTCGACCTTCGTCTCCTCCGCTTGGTGCTGCCCTCGGAATCTGCGTCAAAGATCATGCGGCAGTTGATGCCGTGGGCGCTCCCGGGTTTCGGGATTATGTTTGTCACGGGCGGGCTCCTGTTTTTCTCCCAAGCCGAGAAGGCTTATAGCAGCGGCTTTTTTCGCGTGAAGATGCTGCTGCTCGTCTTGCTGGGTGTGAATGCACTGGTGTACCAGTTGAAGTTTTATCCGTCGATGGCCGGATGGGAATCGTCGGAAACAGTGCCACGCGGCGTTCAGGCGATTGCAGTGGTGTCGCTTGCGTTTTGGATGGTCGTGATTGCTTGCGGGCGTTTGATGGCGTACGAGTTATAGGAAAGCGCGAAAATGTCACTTCAACATTTATGGCAGATGTCCTATGACTCGCATACCATCGATATTCTGCGGAATTCGAAGTACGCGATCCCGGTAATTCAGTCGTTTCATCTTTTCGGGATTACGTTGTTGCTGGGTAGTATGGTGATCTTGAATTTGCGTCTGTCGGGAATTGGCTTGCGCCAGTTGCCGATGGCGGCGTTGTCGCGGCAGATTTGGCCTTGGGCTATGGGGGGCCTTCTTTTGGCGATCGCTTCCGGGTTTTTGGTTTTCGTGCCGGATCCCGCGCGCTACGCGGCTAACTACGCGTTTCGCACGAAGATGGTGGCGCTGTGCGTGGCGGTGGCGTTTCAGTTCTTGATTTACCGCAAGGTGGTCCGCTCGGGCGCGGTGGAGTCCGGTTCCCGCCGCAATATCGCGGTCGCTTGCTGCTCGCTCGTGTTGTGGTTCCTGGTGGGATGGGCGGGGCGCGCGATTGCGTTTTTGGGGTGACGCGTTCGGAGGAAATGCAGATGCAAATCATCGCGGGAATTGACCTGGGCGGGACGGCGATCAACCTTACCTTCGTGACTGAGCAGGAACAATTCCTGCTGGACGGGTTGTGCGAATATCCGGCGCGCGCCGACGACGGCCCGAGTGTATGCCTGCGGCAAATTGAAGAGGGCCTTAAGAATGCCGCGGCCAAGGCTGGAATTTCGTATTCTGACGTAGCGGCGGTGGGTTTGGACACGCCAGGACCAGCCACCGCCACCGGCGTACTGAGCGCCCGGGGGTCGACCAATTTTGCTCATCCCAAGTGGGCTGGATTCGACATTCGGGGAAGTCTTGAGAACCTGCTCGGTAAGCCCGTTACCTATCTGAACGATGGGAACGCGGCGGCGTTGTGGGGACACTTTGCACTTTTCGGAGCCGAGAACCGGGCGACGTCGATCTCGACGGTGATCGGGACGGGCCTGGGGGGTGGCGTGATCGCCGACGGAAACGTGTTGGAGGGCCGCAGGGGATTTGGTGGAGAACTGGGCCATGTTTTGATTCCATGGAAGAAAATTCCCGGTATTTCTGACTTGAATCCGCGCTGCAACTGCTGGCGGACCGGGGATCTCGAATCGTTGTGCTCCCTGACCGCGATCGAAAATAGTTTGCTGCCCTTCTTTTTGAGTAAGTATCCTAACCATGAACTAGGGCGCCTTGCCGACGTTCGCCAAGCGGCGCTTATGGTCCGTGGGCGGGCGGAGCAAGGCGACGCCATGTGCCGGGATATTTTCCGTGTGCAGGCGCAGGCTCTGGGTTTGTTCTTCGACGAGATGATCAACATCTTCGACCCGGATGTACTCATGGTGGGCGGCGGAGCCCTTGAGACCAAAGAGGAATTCCGGCGCTGGTTTGTGGATGAAATTCGTGCGGGCATGCCGATTCAGCGGGAAGAACAAATCGACATTCCCATTTATGTCATGCCCAACGGGGACACGGCCGGTGCTCGCGGCGCCGCGATTGAAGCGTTGAAGTTTCTGCGTGAACTACGTCAAGGTGTCTCTGGAAGTATGATGTCCAGAGTACCTGACTGAAAAACTTAGGAGCATCCACACGCGTGAGAGTAGGCGTTTTCACTCCGTTGCTGTCCGGCCTGGCGCTGGAAGGCGTTCTCAAGAAACTCGCAAATCTCGATATTCATACCGTGGAATTGGGCACCGGAAACTATCCGGGGGACGCACATTGCAAGCTGTCCATGCTCGACAACCCAGCGGAACTTGTCTTATTCAAGAAAACGCTCAGCGATCACGGCTGTTCGATCAGCGCGCTGAGCTGTCACGGAAATCCACTTCATCCGGATGCTGCGCGGGCGAAGCATGACCGGGAAGTGAGCCGTAAGACTATTTTGCTGGCTGAGAAGCTTGGAGTTCCTACGGTGGTCGATTTCAGCGGATGCCCGGGGGATTCGCCAAACGCCAAGTATCCGAACTGGGTAACCTGCCCTTGGCCGCCTGAGTATCTGGACCTCTTGCGCTGGCAGTGGGAAGAAGTAGCCGCGCCGTATTGGATCGAACAAGCCAAGTTCGCGGCGGATCACGGTGTCAAAATCGCCATCGAGATGCATCCTGGATTTCTGGTCTATAGCCCCGAGACCATGCTCAAGCTGCGTTCCATTGCGGGGCCGGCGATCGGGTGTAATTACGACCCGAGTCACATGTTCTGGCAGGGGATCGATCCCATCGCTGCGATCAGGGTACTTGGCGATGCGATCTTCCACGTCCATGCCAAGGACACGCAGATGTATCCGGCCAACCTGCCGCGCACTGGTGTACTGGATACCAAGAACTATACCGATGAGCGCAATCGCGGCTGGATCTTCCGCACCTGCGGATACGGGCACGATGCTGGTTGGTGGCGGGAATTCTCTTCGACGCTTCGCATGTTTCGCTATGATTACGTGCTGTCGATCGAGCACGAAGATAGTTTGATGTTGGCCGAAGAGGGGCTCGCGAAAGCTGCGGCCTTCTTGAATAGTCTGGTTATCCAAAAGCCGGCTGGCGCGGCTTGGTGGGCGTAATGAAGAGACTAAAGGCAGCGGTATTCGGCACGGGCTTTGTGGGCCGGGTGCATATCGAAGGGATCCGTCGTCTAGGCAATGTTGAGGTGTACGCCATCGGAGTGGGTCCTGAGGACGATGCTGCGGGGCTGAGCGCCGAGCTTTATGTCGATCGGGTGAGCCAGGACTATCGCACGCTTCTCGCAGACCCGGCCATCGATGCCGTGCATGTGTGCACTCCCAACGCCTTGCACTTTCCCATTGTGAAAGCCGCGCTCGAAGCAGGCAAACATGTGTTGTGCGAGAAGCCCCTGGCGATGTCCGTGGCGGAGGCGCGCGAGATGGTTGCACTGGCGGGCAAAGCCAAGCTCAGGAATTGTACGTTCCACAATCTTCGTTTCTATCCCATGGTGCAGCAGGCCCGCCGCATGTGCGAGGCGGGGGACCTGGGTGAGATTCTGATCGTGCAGGGCACATATTCACAGGACTGGCTCTTGTACGACACCGACTGGAACTGGCGATTGCTTGCGTCCGAGGGCGGGGCATCGCGCTGCCTCGCGGATGTGGGTTCGCACTGGTGTGACGCTGTGGAACACGTCACGGGCTCGCGAATCACTTCCGTGTGCGCCGATTTGCAAACGTTCCACAAGACGCGAAAGCGTCCGAAGCAAGCCATCGCCACATTTAGCGGCAAGGCGCTACGGCCCGAGGATTACGATGAAGTGCCGATCAACACGGAAGACTTCGGCGCCGTGATGTTCCGTATGGGCGAACGTACGCGGGGGATATTCACCGCCAGCCAGGCTAGTGCAGGGCGGAAGAACAGTTTTCGATTTGAGGTTTTCGGCACCAAAGCGGGCTTGGCGTGGGACGGCGAGCGGCCCGATGAGCTGTGGATCGGACGCCGCGACGGTCCCAACCAGATCCTGCTTAAAGATCCTAGCCTGATGCTGGAGGCGGCGCGCTCCTACGCGGACCTTCCGGGCGGGCACAGCGAAGGTTATGACGATACCTTCAAACAAGTGTTCCGGCGCTTTTATCACAGCATCGAGAATCCGAATTCTCAAGCAGAATATCCACAGTTCAAGGATGGTTTGCGGCAGCTGACTATTCTGGAGGCGGAATTGGCCAGTCACGAGCGTAGAGGTTGGGTGGAGGTGAATACATGAGAGTGCGTCATATGCTCCTCGCGGGGGGCTTGATGGTGGCGGCCTGGCATCTCGCCGCACAGGAGCACGAGGCGGCGACTGCACCCGCCGCGCCCGTGGCTCAGGGCGCCGGTGTGTTTCCAACGCGTCCTCCCGGAGATCCGGTCTCGATTGGACGCGGCAAGGTGGTTTACTCGACCAACTGCGCCTATTGCCACGGTGAGGATGCGCGTGGCGGCGAAAACGGCGGGACTAACCTGCTGCGTTCTGAATACACGATGAAGGATCGTGCAGGCGAGGTTTTAGGGCCGTTTCTGCGAAGCTCAACCTCAAATGAACACAAGTTTCGCTTCACTACCGAAGAAGGCGCGGACCTCGCGGCATTCATCCACTCTTTCCGCATTTCTAGCCGCGATCCTGGGCGCATGCGTCCGCCTACAGTGGTGGTTGGCGATGCCAAGGCCGGCCAAGTGTATTTCCAAGCGAGATGTGCGGCGTGTCATTCCGTTACCGGCGATCTCAAGGGGATCGCAAGCCGGCTGAGCGACCCGAGAAGTCTGCAACAGACTTGGCTGATGCCGGTGCTCCAAGGGGCGCGCGCGGCAGGCGGAATGGTGATCGGCTCGGCTGGCAGCAACGTGCCTCCCGTGACCGTTACGGTCACGCTCGCAAACGGACCGAAGGTGGAAGGCAACCTGGGCCGCATCGACGATTTCATCGTGACGTTGACCGAAGCGGATGGCACTTCGCGCTCCTTCCGACGTGATGGTGACATTCCGAAGGTCGAAGTGCACGATCCCCTGAAACCGCACAAAGAACTGCTGCGCGTGTATAGCGACAAAGACATCCACGACGTGACGGCTTACCTGGTGACGATCAAATGATGCGACTCACTTTTTGGCCCATTCTGTTGGTGCCCGCGCTGCTGGCCGCCCAGGAGCTTGACCCTACCGAGCTACTCAAGAAGCTCGGGACGACGGGCGATTGGTCCACTTATTCCGGCGACTACTCGGGAAAGCGCTATAGCAGCCTGACGCAACTGAACCAATCCACAGTAAAAAGCCTTACCTTGGCGTGGAGCGCCAAACTTGTGGCCGGAGCGCAAGGCCGCAGGCCCGGGCCGAACCTCATCGTGAGTGGAGTGGGAACGCTGGAAGCCGGGGCGCTCGCCAATGTCAAAGGTTCCATACTGCAAGTCAATGGGATCGCTTATGTCTCGGCTCCTGATAACGCTTGGGCGCTCGACGCCCGCGACGGACACGAAATCTGGCACTTCGTGTGGAAGACGCGCGGCGGAACGCACATCGGCAACCGCGGACTGGGGATGTGGCACAACCGCCTCTATATGGAGACGCCCGACGATTTCCTGATTTGCCTGGATGCCAAAACCGGCAAAGAGATCTGGCACAAGGAGCTAGCTGATTTCGACCTGCAATATTTTTCGACGCCGGCTCCGATTGTGGTCGGGAATCACATTCTGGTGGGCACCGGCAACGATCTGGATGAGCCAGGATTTCTGCAATCCTTCGATCCGGAAACTGGCGACATGCAGTGGAAGTTTTACGTCACGCCGATGAAGAAAGGCGATCCAGGCCTGGAGACCTGGGCCAACCTGGACGCTGCCCGGCACGGTGGCGGCAACGTGTGGGTTCCGGGCTCTTACGATCCGGATACGCATCTGTACATTCTCGGCACCGGGAATCCTTCGCCGGCGTACACGACCGGAACTCGCGGCGAAGGGGACAATCTATACACGTGTTCGGTGGTGGCGATCAACGTCGAAACCGGAAAAATGGCCTGGTATTACCAGACCTCGCCGCACGACACGCACGACTGGGATTCCGCGCAAACGCCGGTTCTCGTCGACGGTGAATTTAACGGCCGTCTGCGCAAGCTGGTTTTGCAGGCCAGCCGCAACGGCTACTACTTCACGCTGGACCGCCTCACGGGTGAGCATCTAGTCACCGGCAAGTTCGGAGAAGCCGCCAACTGGGCCAAGGGCATCAACGCGAAGGGACAGCCGGTGCGCGATCCTGCCAAAGATTTTCACGCGGGCGGATCGCTGGTCTCGCCCGCGAATCAAGGAGCAACGAACTGGCCGCCTCCGTCCTTTAGCCCCGATACCGGTCTCTTGTACGTTCCCACGCAAGATAGCTACGCGATGTACTATCTCACCGAGACTGACCCGCGTGGCGCGATGGGCCTCGGAGGTAAAGAAGAGGTCGCGCTCGGAACGTTGCGCAGCTATATCTCTGCAATCGACTATAAGACCGGTAAGACCGTATGGAAGCACGTTTACCCAAGCATCGGCGGTACGCTTGGCAGCGGGATGCTCACCACTGCCGGCAAGTTGCTTTTCGCCGGCGACGTCGCGGGCAATATCGTCGCCTATGATGTCGCCAACGGCAAGCCACTGTGGCACGCCTATCTGGGATCGCAGGTTTCGAATGCGCCGGAAACCTACGCGCTCGATGGGCACCAGTACTTGCTGGTAGCCGCCGGTGACACCGTGTATTCGTTTACGCTCTACTGAGATCCGTCCAGCCTGGAGAGACCAGCCGTCGCGATTTCATTGGTTGGCTCGCTGCTCAGCGCGTCGCGGAAGTCGGTCCTTGCTCGATCGTTATCGCCGGTCGCCAAGTAAATCATTCCTCGCTGTGCGTGCGCAGGCGCATACTTCGGATCCAGTTTTAGCGCTGTCGCGAAGGCGGCGAGTGATTCTGGAATGTGCCCTATGTAGGCTTCGACGTGCCCAATCTCGGTGTATGTGCTGGGCGTCGGGTGCATAGTCGCAGCCCTATGAAGCATGTCCAACGCCGAATCGAAGTTTTGCATCCCTTCATAAGGTATAACCCGGTTCAAAAGCGTCATTTCCGTCACGCCATCCGTTTTGTCAATCGCTTCATTCTCCGCAATCGCTTCGGCAAATTGTTGATGTCCCGTGTAGCTGGTCGCAAGATCGATATGCGCGCGGTGGTTCCCGGGATCCTTCTTAAGGACGTCCTTCCAAAAGGCGATGTCATCTCCCCAAACTTGGCTTCTTTGGAACGTTAGGATGGCCGCTAGACCCAAGACCGCTATTGTGCCAATCTTCAGCACTGCAAGGTCGAGTCGATAGCGGTCCAAGATCGCTACCAAGGAGAGGATTAGGCCGATGATCGGAATGTACATTCTTCTTTCCGCAAGCGCGTCCTTAATCGGTATGACAGATGACGTGGGCATAAGCAATAGAAAGAACACCAGCAATCCAAACGATAGCAGGCGCGAACGTCGATAGGAGAAAACGATTGCAGTCAGCAATACAAGAATGCCCAACACATATAACCAAGCGTCGCGGTCGCCGAGCGAGCGATAGAGCGTTATTCGCCAATCGCCGCTCTGGTCGGCGGGCATTACGAAAAGTCTAAGATATGTAAGGATGGAGCGGCATTGCGTAAGAGCGTATCGAAACGGTGTTGCGTTTTCTAAGGATAGGCCGGCGCTGGGCGATTTATTGACGGAGTGGATGATCGCGACACCCGCCACGATACCGCCCAGAACAATCGGTGCATATAGCTTCCAGCGATCCTGAATCTGCTCGCGCAGACTGGCACGGTTCCAATACAAATCGGTAATCAACAGCAGAGCCGGCAGACTGATTGCACTTTCTTTTCCCAGCACGGCAGCCGCTGCCAGCAGCAGAATTTTAAGGGCAGTCGCAAACGTCGTTCTATTTTCGAAATAGTAGAGAAAAACCAGCCAGGCACTCAGTAGAAAGAGACCGGAAACCAGTTCGGATCGGCCGGCGATATAGGCGACGGACTCGCTTTGCAGGGGGTGCAACAGAAAAAGACCGGCGCCGAACAGCGAAAATAGGAACGCATTTCTCTCAAGAGCTGCCAGCTTGAACAGCCGCTGCAAAAGGAAGAAAACAATCACCGCGCTCGCCGCATGCAGCAGCAGATTGAAGGCACGGTAGGAAAACGTCTGAGTTCCGGAGAGTTCGAAGTTTAGCCAATAGGTTGCCATCAGCACGGGGCGAACACCGCCAATCCAGAAGCTCGCAGGCATTCTTGCCGCGTGCGCGTCGCTGAAGGGAAGGCTATGATCGTCGAAGATCAGGGGTCCGCTCAGGGAAGGCAAATAGACGACGCCGGCGAGTAGCAATGCGGCGGCGAACAACTTGGCCCACAACCAGGAGCGCCCTTCGGAAACGATTGCCTTTGACGGTGCGGCAGCCGAAGAGTTGCGTACCGTCTTGGTTTTAACCTTGGATGCCATGACGCATTCTGAACAAGCGCAGGTTGAAATCGAGTCAGCGCAGAAAACTAATTTTAATGGAAGCGAACGGTGTTAGTCCAGTTAAATTGAAAGCAGTATTTCAAGCGTTTTGCGGGCGGTGCGCTCCCAGGTGAACATGCGCGCCTGCTGCGGGCCGGATTGCGCTAGTGTTCGTCTGAGCAATTCGTCTTCCGTAATGCGATCCAGCGCCGCCGCGATGGCACTTTCATCAAGAGGATCAAAGAACAATGCGGCATCACCCGCACTTTCCCGCAACGGGGGAATATCCGAGCAGGCCGTAGGAATACCAGCCGCTAGCGCTTCGAGTACGGGCATACCAAATCCCTCGAAGGTCGTCGGGATCACGCAGGCGGCTGCGTGCGCATACAGCCTGTACAATTCTTCGCGGGGAATCCACCCGGTGAGATGCACCGAATCGCCCAAATTGAGCTGTGCAATCAGAGCCTCCACTGCCTTTGCATGAAATCCGGCGATTCCGGCCAGCACCAGCCGCTCGCGGCGCGGCCGCCGCGCGTAAGCACGAAGCAAACGCTCGTGATTCTTGTGAGGATGTAAAGTGGCGACATATAACAGATACGGCTCGGTACGAGAACGGTCTAATGCAAAGAAGCGATCGCCCACGCCGTGCGGTATCACAGTCACGGATTTACCGGGAATCCGATAGTAGCGTTGCAGATCAGTGCGGGTTGCTTCGGAGGTCGCAATCAGGCGTCGCGAACGATGGGCCGCCATCCACAAAAGCAGTCGCCAGAAGGGTAGATCAAAACTGCGAAAGTGTTCGGGATGACGCTTGTGCTGCAAATCATGGAAGACCGTGATCGATGGGCAAGGGGCAAGGAGCGGTGATGTGAAACCGGGATTAAACAAGACGTCCAAACGATAGCGGGCGGCTTCCAGAGGTAAAACGGTTTGTTCCCATAAGATGCGTGCCGGGCGGAATCTAGCGCGCACCGACTGCACTTTCTGGTGGAAGTTGGCTTGGCGGGGAACCAGGTCGGGGCCGGTGTCCAAGTTGGTAAAGACGAAGTACAGATTGCTCGTGTCAATGCGCGCCATCGCCTCTAATAACTCGCGAAGGTAGATCTCAGTACCCCCCACGCCGCCGGGAATCAGGTAGAGTGCGTTGATAC
>Ga0097621_100003348_pt1 | contig 11025 bp, 12 predicted proteins | sample KBSMisM72_FD_73165 | JGI IMG/M metagenome (GOLD analysis project Ga0097621, IMG submission 73165) | Miscanthus rhizosphere microbial communities from Kellogg Biological Station, Michigan, USA - KBS Miscanthus M7-2 (version 2) (version 2) | ecosystem: Host-associated > Plants > Roots >... | reverse complement strand
CCGCATTCATGGTTTACCACATCAGCCAGCCTCCCGGAAGACGCATTTTTTGAAAACAGGCTGAAGAAATTTTCTGTTTTATCCATTCCACCAACGGTATTGGCTGAAATAAATCCGGTTCGCAGGGAGTTGTTTTTTTCCCAGCCGGCATCCCGGAGTGCTTCACCGGCAGCCAGACCGCTTAACAACGCGGTCCGCGGCGATTTGACCGAAAGGCCGGTAGCGATGGCGAGTTCAGCATTGCTTTGTTTCACCTCACCGACTGGTAATTCTCCTTTCAACACGGAATTGAGAAAATGCATTTCACCAATGCCGGCTTTTTCTTCGCAAAGCGACTGAAGATTTGCCGGGAGTCCATTCCCGATTGCGGAAACGATGCCCATACCGGCAATAAATACGGGACCATTCATTGGGAAATCTTTACAACTGGACTATTTGCGGTAATATACTCCGCCATGGTCCGGATGGAATGAAAAACCCGGGGACCATCTTCTGCATTGGATAATTTGATATTATATTCCTGCTGCAATAAAACAATCAATTCGAGGGCATCAATGGAATCCAAACCAATCCCTTCAACAAATAAAGGATCGTCGTTCCCGATATTCTCTGGTTTCAGATCTTTTAAATTCAGTCTTTCAATAACCTGCTCCTTCAACTTCAGCATTAGATTATCCATGGTCTTTCTTGTTCAATAGATTTAAATTTTCAGCGCTAAAAACAAGCCCGGTTTCGGAACTGCCCTCTTCAATCAGGAACAGGAGAGCCCGGTAATCTTCTTTTAATATATCCACCCACCCGCAGATGCAGTTTTTAATGAGATTGTTGTCAAATAATCCGTTTATATAATCAGCCATAAAATTACCATCGAAGTGTTTAAATACAAAAAATGCATTTTCTCCTTTGAAATGATGCCGGATGGATATTTCCCCAATCACAATATTTGGTAAGGTATACACAAATAACGCAGGACTGGCGCCTTCCTTAATGGTTTTGGCATATTTCAGATCCACGTCAAGGCTCGCATGCGCGTTGCTGAGTATTAGTCCGGTTTCGGTTTCACCGTACTTTGTTTTGTGTCCGCTATCTTTCAAAAGAATTTCAGCTGCGACGAAACCCAGCTTGCAGAGAAGATCCATTTTATGAAACTTGGAATAAGCAATTTCAAAATACTTATAAGTTTCTTCCAGGAATTTTTCAACAGGCCCGGGATATTCAAAAAGGATTTGGCCGTTTTTATTGATTTTGTTACGGGCAATCAGACAGGATGCACTAATATATCGGTCGGTTTGCAATGTATGCTGGTCTGAATTAATGCGATTTGGATAACAGACTGTCCCGGTAGCTGATCATGGAAGCCAGGCGATGCAAGCCGGTCTTATGATTTTTCACATAAGGGTTTTCGAGATCCCAAACATAACCGGCTAATACGGAACATATCTGGCTTTTGATTAGCGCATCCTGGTTATCCGCAAAGAAAATGGTGTCCAGGGTTCCTTCGTACCAGGCCATGACGTATGACCGGAAGGTATCCACTCCCTGCATCATAACTTTCATATAATCATTTTCCCAGTCAACAGAATTGCCGTTTAATTTTTCAACAACCATCTTTCCGGCGATCTGACTTGAAACCGTTGCCAGCGTGACACCGGATGAGAATACAGGGTCCAGGAATTCCGTTACGTTTCCGGTAAGCACAAAACCTTCACCAAAAAAACGATCGGTGGTGGACGACCAGGACTCGAGCACTCTGGGTTCGAATAAAAATTCCACGTCTTTAAATCTTTCTTTCAGATATGGCTCTGCAGCGATCAGGCTCCGGAGCTGCTCTTCTGTATTGCCTTTATAATTTGCAAAAAATGAGGGATCACCTACAAATCCCAGTGATGTAATACCGGTAGAAAAAGGAATGATCCAGATCCAGACACCAGGCTGGTGCACTACAATAGTTATCCGGTTCGGTTCATCCGATAAAGCCCTGCGCAGGTCTACAGTGTGGGTGAAAAGCGCCTTACGCGGTGGCAGGTTAGAGGGCTTGTCCAAGTTAAAGAGTTTCGGAATAACCCGTCCGTATCCACTGCCGTCAATAATAAAACGTGCTTTTATTTGGGAGCTTTCTCCGTTTTTATCAACGACAGTTGTGAGCGATTCGGAACCGTTGAACTCAATCGCGGTTACCGTAGTTTCGTAATCTATCGGAACACCCATTTTTTCCACCGTATCAGCCAGGGTTTTGTCAAAGTCTGCGCGGGTAACCTGCCAGGTCCACTGCCATCCCTTCGTGAACTGATCCGCAAACTGATAATCGCAGATCTTTCCGTTTTTTACAAATTTTGCTCCGCCTTTTTCCTGGAATTTTTTTTCTTTTACTGCATCCAGAAAGCCGGCCTCTTCCAGGGCTTCCATACAGCGGGGGAGAAGACTTTCTCCGATTACAAATCGGGGAAATTTCATTTTTTCCACAATTCTGACTTTATATCCCGCTTTGTTTACGATAGATGCAGCAACAGTTCCGGCCGGGCCGGCGCCAATTACAAGTACATCCGTGGTTTGGATTGTCATATGTTTTTTTTATCTGTGAATGGTTTTTGACTTTTTGCATTTCAGCAGGGTATGACTCAGACCGATATCTTCTATTCTTTCCTCCACCACAAAACCGGCATCTTCGACACAGCGCAGGAAAACGGCTGAATGATACATCTGGCTGTTTCCATTGGCCAGGGCGGTAAAATAAACCGAAGTCTGCTGTAAACAAAAAGCAGCAGCTTCAAATCGTTGGGTATCCCAGAATGCTTCCAGTATCAAAACATACTGATCCTCTGTTACTGAATCGTAACAGCGTTTTAGTATGGAAACGATTTCAGTTTCTGAAAAACAATCCAGGAACTGGCTCATCCATATCGCGTCGAAGCCTTTCGGAAAAACAGTTTTCTCCTCCAGCAGATTGGCGGGATAAAAATGAATACGTTCTTCCAAACCTGCCTGTTTTACTTTTTCCCTGGCAACTTCCAGTTGTCCCGGAAGGTCCATGATGGTAATTTCGATGTCTTTTGCAAAGTGGGCGCTTGCGATCGCCCATTTCCCGGTGTTACCACCGATATCCAGTATTTTTTTTATTCCATTTGAATAAACCCTGGATAATGCCGTAGGAAAAGCCAGATCCGAAAAATAATGATCGAAAGCAAACCAGCTCTTTTGCACATGAGCGGGCAGGGAAGAAAGTCCATCATATATCGTATCCCACTCTCCAAATACTCTTAATCCCTCCGGCTTTCCGGTTTCAATGCTTTTATCAAGTTCGAATAATCCTTTATAACAGACATCGTGGATGAAATTCATGTTCACGTTGGTCAATGGATCATTGTGAATATAGGTACCTGTTTTTGTGATGGAGTATTTTCCATCATTCTCTATGACCAGGCCAATACCCAGTCCCGATTCCAACAGGATTCGCAGTCCATAAGCAGGTATTCTTATATGTTCGCGGATCTCGTCCTGAGTTAATCCTGCGCTTCCTTTTTCGAGCAGGATGCGCAAAACACCCGTATTCCTGAGTACACGGGCTATCTGAAAAACGACCGGTCCGAAAGCGATCCATTGGGCTAGTCCTTTTGCTTCGAGAGCTGATTTATTATCCTTGTTGAAAAATTTCATCCTTTTCCTTGGTGGCTAAGATACGGTTATATGGCTTAAAGCCTAAAGCCTTACGCCTTGCACCTTATGCTTTAGGCTTTAAGCTTTAGGCTTTAGGCTTAAGTCTACTGGGAACCATTAATTACTAAAGCTGCATTGCATCCGCCAAATCCGGAAGCTGTTTTTAAACATTTTCGGAGGACTGCTGGTTTTAATTCCCTGATTACGTTTACCGGCATTTCTGTACCCGGTATTGAAAATCCATATGTAGGTAAAACCATATTTTTTTTCATGGAATGAATGGTCACGATAGATTCCAGTATACCGGCTGCACCAAGGGTATGTCCATAATATCCTTTCAGGCTGTTGAGGGGAACACTCTGCAGCGATGCCAGATGAAAAGCTTTTGCCTCCATTTCATCATTATACCGGGTGGCTGTTCCATGCGCCGAAATAAAATCGATCTCTTTCGAATTAGTATCAGCCTGTTCCATTGCGCGGCTGATTGCAAGCCACAATTCTTCACCTGTGCGGGAGGGCCCCGAAATATGATTGGCGTCATTGGACACGGAACCTCCGCTCAACTGAACGGATCCCGCGGATGGCATCGCAGACAGGATAACAGTGGCAGCCGCCTCACCCAGGCTAATACCGTCACGTGCAGCATCAAATGGTCTGCACGGTGTCGGACTGATGGCCTGGAAAGACAGGAACCCCGAATAAATAAATGAACTGATCAGATCTGCGCCGGAAATGACAAGGTTATTATACAGGCCCGAACTAATCAGGCGCATACCGGTAATCATTGCAAGCAATCCTGATATGCATGCATGAGATACTACGAGTGGATCCTGGACAAATCCCAGCCTGTCTGCAATAAGTCTGGCACTGGTATTTAATGAAATCCTTTCTACCGGTATATTTTCGCCATTCAAATTTTCAATAAGACCGATATTACCTTTTGTACTGGAAAGTATAAATCCGGTTTTTTTATCCGCGGGGTCCAGTGAAACCGGTGATTTTTGAATAGCGTCCCGGGCGGAATCAAAAACAATTTGTTCAAATGCCGTAAATGTTTCGCTGCCGGCTTTTTCAGCAGATGAAAACAGGGAAGCAAAAAAAGGTTCAGGACTTATGCCTGGAGCATGCTGCTGAATGCCCGACCGCCCGTTCATCAGGGCTTCCATATTTAAACGGGTATCTGCTCCAAGAGGGGACAAAATATTATCTGACACCACATATACATTTCTCATGGATGCTGATTAGGATTTTATATGTTTTCTTTTCCATTCTTCAAAAAAAGGCGGATTCAGAAGTTGTAGAGCGGATTGATGTCTGTCAAGGAAAACCTGCACCGAACTGCCGGTAGCGACCAGTTCCCCTGTTTTCTTATTGAATAGGCGATAGCTAAACTGGATTTTTGCCGCATCACAGGGAAGGAAACTTGTTTCAACAATCACTGTATCTCCATAACGCAATGATTTTTTAAAAGAACAATCCACGTTAACCACCGGGATCACGAAACCACTTTTATAAAAATCCAGATATCCGATACCGTACTGGTTACCAAAATCCTCCCTTCCGTCTTCGAAATAGCGAATGTAATGACCATGCCATACAATACCCAGCGGATCAGCTTCATTGAACCGGACACGCACCTCTGTTTTAGTTACCAGTTTATTTTCCATAGGGTAGAAATAATTATTTAGCGACTGTCTTCCATTGGGTGTAATTTTTATCTTCCACGTCGTTGATGGCGTTTTTAATCGCGGATGACCAGTAATTACGGAATCCGAATCCACTCCCCAGTTTGCCGTTCACCCTTTCAGTTGTCAGAACTGTTTTTGAGTCCATGTTAATCAGAGTAAACCAGATGGTAGCAAGTTTTTTTGTCTTATCCATCCCCTCAACAATCAATAGTACACCGTACCCCTTATGGGGGCCATAATTGAAATTGCTTACCAGCTTATCAATATCGCCGGCATTCAGCCTGGTCAAATCTGCATCATTCGAAGATTTAAGCTGGTCGGGATTTACTTTTAAGTTTCTGTCTTCCACTTCTTTCAAATCAACTATCCAGTTGATACGATGATAGGCTTTTTGCACATCATACTTTTTATACTCTTTCACTATCAGGTCATTAATTCCGTTGAACTGCTGCGACTGGATGATCTTTGCATCGGATACATCATCGTTGATGAGTTTTGCCAGTGTAAAATCGATTCCCAGATAAACCGCAGGAATACTGTCGGTACTGTAAAAGGCCTTGGCAGATAACGATTGGCCATTTGTCAAAAACGGAGACAGGAGCAGGCTCATGGCCAGTAGGATGATAAAATATTTATTTTTCATATCTGATGGTTTACAAAAATCTTCATTTCGCAGGATGCCATCATTTTTCCATTATACAGGACAGTTCCCGAAACCAGCGAAACATGCAATATATTGGTAAGCAGGGTAATTTCCATTTTGATTTCTGCATTTACAGGGGGCCAGTCTTTCACTTCCAGTTTCTGCACAGCGCCGATATATCCGATCGGAACATCCTTATTATTTTTCCTGCACAGGTATCCGGTTCCGGCTGCCGCCGTCTGCGCCATGGACTCAACCATGCCTGAAGTGGAGTAGACCCCTGACTTTACAAAAATATTCCCTTCCTGAATTTTAAAACTGGCATGAGAAGTATTTTCGTCTACGTAGTCGAGCTTGTCCACCAATATGAACGGACTTTTTTGGGGGATAAAGTCAGCCGCATTTTGGATTTCGAAAGACATGGAATAAAGTTAAGACGTAAAGCCATAGTCTCATTTGGAAATTTGGTCAGGCTTTCGGCCTTCCTCCCAGAAATCGTAATAATTGTACCATTGCAACGGATACTTTCGGATCGTGTTTTCCATTGCCTTGCAATAATCAACAAGCATTTCCTGAACGGATGCTTCCCTGTTGCCCGGATATATTTTTGGCGGACTGGCATAGAAATGATAGTCAAAGGACCGGTCTTTCATGGCGAAGACAAAGGATACCGGTACCTGAAAGGTGCGGGCAAGCAGGAAGGGTCCGGCCGGAAATAATGCCGGTTTATTCATGAAGTTTGCGGTAATTGTTTTATTTCCTTCCAGGAACCGGTCGGCATGCATACAGACGAATGCATTTTTACTGAGCGCTTCCTGAATGGCGTAAATATGGGAAAGATCTTCCTTGATAAGTATAATATGGGCAGAATGTTTTTCGGTTATACTATCCAGGTAGTTCTTAATTTGCTGTTCTTCCCCGTCATACATTACAATATGCATTTCGGTGCCCAGGCGTTTAAGAAGATGACCTGCAATTTCCCAGTTTCCAATATGGGCACTCAGTAAAAGTCCACCCTGATGCTGGTCAACCATTTGCCGGAGATAGTTTTCGCCTTCAAATTCAAACCGGAAGGGATTATTAATACCGGACATCAAAGCGATTTTGTCGATGATCGTTTGTCCTAACCAATAATAGTTGCTGTAAATGCTGCGTACAGATTTAAAAAAAGAATATCCCAGTCTTTTTCTGAAGAATAAAAACTGATATCGAAAGGCCCTGCCGGAAAAAATAAAAAAGTAGAATGATACCAGACGCAACAAAAAGTATGCAGGGGAGAGGCCGGCATTTTTAAGTACCCAGACAAATATCCGGAAACCGGTCTTATTACCCCTGGACTTGCCCTGCCATGACGGCATCGCTTGGTTCTTTAGATTGAATGCGGGTGATGATATACGTATAGAAGTCGTGAAAGCTGATGATGCGTATAAAATCTTCAGGTTTTACTTTGAAGGAAAAATTATTTTCTAATACTACAACAAGATCTATATAATCGAGGCTGTCCAGTTCGAGGGTCTGTCTGACATTGGCGTCCGGTAACATCCGGTTGATATCTACTTCAAATTCTTCCGCCAGTAACCCGTTAATTTTGTCAATCAGGGGTTGATGTTGTTTCATAGTAGGTTAGTTTATCGGTTAGGGTCTCCATTTTTTTACTATCAGCGACGAGTTTGTACCTCCGAAGCCAAAGGAGTTCGACAAAAATACATTTATATTTTTTTCTGTGGAAGTTTTTACGATATCCAGCCGGGCAGAGTCTTCATCCGGATTCTGGAAGTTTATATTGGGCGCCATAAAACCGTTCTGCATCATGATCATAGAATAAACTATTTCGCTGGCACCGGCCATCCAGCATTCGTGTCCTGTCATGGATTTGGTTGAGCTTACCGGAACTTTTTTCTCCCCGAAAACTTCTACCAGTGCTTTGGCCTCGCTGGAATCACCTGCCTGTGTGGAAGTTGCATGTGCGTTGACATAGTCAATCACCGCTGGTTCAAGGCCCGCATCTTTTAGTGCCATGAGCAGGGAACGAACTGGTCCGTTTACCGTTGGGTTTGAAATATGTTCGCCATTGGAAGAAAAACCATATCCGACAACTTCAGCCAGAATAGTGGCGCCTCGTTTTTCGGCGGATTCCAGACTTTCCAGAACTACGGTTGCAGCACCCCCGCTGGGTATCAGTCCATCACGATCCTTATCAAATGGCCTGGAGGCTTTCTCGGGTTCATCCTCGTGTGACGAAAATGCCGATAACGCATCAAAATTTCCCATGGATAAGGCGTTTATTTCCTGCGCTCCGCCGGTTATGACACATTCCTGCAATCCGGTTTTGATAAAATGGTAACCCAATCCTATTGCATGGGATCCGCTGGCGCAGGCTGCGCTGATCGTAAAATTTATGCCGCGCAATTTAAAAATCGTGGCCAGATTCATCGTGACCGTTGAATTCATGGTTTGAAATACAGCTCCTGAACCTACCAGCATCGTGTCTTTTTTCTGTCGCATAATATCAACAGCTTCGATGGTTGACTTGGCTGAACTGTCATTCCCGTATAAAATCCCGATTTCCTTATCATGAATATAATCTGCCCCTATGCCTGCCTGTAAAAGAGCCTGGAGTGTTGCTATATAGGCGTATTCTCCCTGTTCCGGAAGCATGATCCTGGCCCGGCGATCCAACAGGCTTTTGAGATTAGGCCGGTCAACGAAACCGGTAAGAGCTGAACGAAATCCCATTTCCTTTCGTCCGGGATCGAAGATGATTCCGGATTTGCCCTGCTGGAGGCTTTTTTTTACCTCTTCCAGGTCTTTTCCAATGCAGGAATAAATACCCATTCCGGTAATCACCACTCTGTTCATGGAGCCAAATTAGTACGAAACTGTGAGAGTGTGAAAGTATGAAAGTATAGGAGTAAATAATTCTTCCACACTTCCATACTTCCACACTTTGCTAGGAGTACATCCCTCCATTAATAGAGATAACTTCCCCGGTTATATAACCGCTTTCCGGTGAAACCAGGAATGCAACGAGATGCGCCACTTCTTCCGCAGTGCCAAAGCGGTTCACCGGGATCAGGGCTTTCATATCTTTTTCAGAAATATTTTCAGTCATATCCGTTTTGATAAACCCCGGAGCAACGGCGTTGACAGTTATTCCCCGGCGGCCAACTTCCTGGGCTAGAGCTTTGGTTCCGGCAATTACTCCACCCTTGGCAGCCGAATAATTGGTTTGTCCCGGAAGACCTTTCAAACCGGACAATGAAACCACATTTACAATGCGGCCATATCTTTTCATCAGCATATCGTTGAGAACCTGGCGGGTGACATAAAAAAAACTGTCCAGGTTGGTATGCATCACATTTTCCCACTGCTCATCCTTCATCCACATCATTAACACGTCATCTTTAATACCGGCGTTATTTACAAGCACTTCTATATGATCCTCTTTGTGGCCATCCATCCAGGCTCCCAAAGTTTCCTGGATTTCTTTTTTGCTTCCCACGTCAAAACGGAGGAGTTCTCCAGTTCCATTATTTTCTTTGATAACCGCCAGAGTTTGTTCAGCCTCAGGGACATTAGAGCGGAAATTGATGAGGATATGATAACCCAGGGTCGCCAGTTTTATGCATATTGCCCGGCCAATGCCCCTGGAACCGCCGGTAACGAGTGCGCACTTCATAACGAATCATTTTGCAGGAGCCAGTTTTTAACTTTTTCCTGTTCTTCGTATTTGGGGCTGTCGTCTACGAATTTCGGGAATATCTTCCTGATTGATGTATATACCCTGCGCGTTGCCGGGGAAAGTTTATCCTGGCAGTTCAGAAAATCTATTGCCTGGAGGATCGTCATTACCTGGATGGTGAGTACTTCAAAAGTATTGTCGATAACTTTTTTTGTCATCAGCGCCGCATTGCATCCCATGCTCACGATATCCTGGTTGTCATTATTATTAGGAATGCTGTGCACATACATGGGGTAAGAAAGAGTCTGATTTTCCGCCACAGTGGAAACAGCCGTGAACTGCATGCCTTGCATACCAAAATTAAAACCCAGAACTCCCAGATTTACAAAGGGTGGCAGGATTTGATTCAACTTATCATTTAGAAGATAATTCAATTGTCTTTCAGCCAGCATGGAAAGCTTGGTTATAGCTATTTTCAGCTTATCCATTTCCAGCGAAACATAGTCGCCATGAAAATTCCCGCCGTGAAAAATATTTTTGTTCAGGTGATCAATCACGGGGTTGTCGTTCACGGAATTCAATTCTTCGACCAGTATTTTTTCTGAATGTTCAATAGTATCGTAAATGGGCCCAAGGATCTGGGTGACACATCGGAGGGAATAATACTCCTGTACTTTGTCCTCAAAAACATCATGTTCGATATTAGCGGGATTATACAAATGTTCGGAACGGCTGTGGATCATTTTACTGTCCTTCAGCATACCCCGCATCATGGCGGCGATATAATTCTGGCCGGTATGATGTTTAACTATATTGAGCTCTTTCGAATAATGGTCGTCGTATGCTTCCACAATTTCATTGGTCATCGCAGAGAACATTACAGACCAGGCGAGCAGTTTTTTTGCATGAATAATATTGACCAGGCCGATGCCTGTCATGGCTGAAGTGCCGTTGATAACGGACAACCCTTCACGGATCTGGATCTCCAGGGGTTTCAGTCCGGTTTTTTCGAATACGACCGGTGCTTCCTGCCATTTGGATTCAAACCAGACCTTTCCTTCCCCGATCAGGTTAAGGCCAACATGAGCCAGCTGGACCAGATCACCGCTGGCACCCACGCCGCCGTGATCAAAAATACAGGGAATGATGTTTTTGTTGATGAACGCAGCCAGTAATTCCACCAGGCTGGTATGTATTCCCGAATGTGCCTGCATCAGGCTGTTCAGACGGGCGACGAGAACTGCCTTCCCAAGTAACGGACTCATCATATTTCCCATTCCGGTCGCATGACTGCGTATCAGGTTGTATTGAAGCTGCAGCCGGTTCTCATCGCTGATTTTATATTGGGCCATGGGACC
>Ga0097621_100003345_pt1 | contig 11034 bp, 19 predicted proteins | sample KBSMisM72_FD_73165 | JGI IMG/M metagenome (GOLD analysis project Ga0097621, IMG submission 73165) | Miscanthus rhizosphere microbial communities from Kellogg Biological Station, Michigan, USA - KBS Miscanthus M7-2 (version 2) (version 2) | ecosystem: Host-associated > Plants > Roots >... | reverse complement strand
TGTCCCCGAGGACTTGCGCCTGATTGCCACGATCGGCAAAAAGACGGCTCCGTGTTGCCGAGCGCAGCGCACGCTCTTCATCAGTACCACCACGGGTACCGAGCAACGCATCAGCGAGATCATCGCTTTGCCGCGTTTCACGCGGCGCGTTCGCTTGCTGCCTGCCGTGCTGTCCGTTGAGCCCTTTTACAACAACGCAACGGGTGAGCTGCAGTTCTCGGGAAGTCGCAACCCGCTCGTCTTGTACAACAACCGGTTGGGCTTTGGCGACGCGCTCCCCTTCTCGAGTGGAGATGGCATCCCCATCGCCGAGAGCACCCGTTTCGTTCAAATCCTGGGGGCACCCGGTGAAGACACCGACTTGCAGTGCATCCTCATCTGCGAGCTCGGCTTCTGAGAGCATGACCACCGCCGCCGAACTCCCCATCCATCGAGCGCCCACGCAGGGCGTCATGGAGCGGCGCGACCCGCTGCCCCCCGGGCGGTATTGGGTCTACATCGACGACAGCGAGACGGGCAAATGGGGCGAGTGGCAGGCGGCGCACAAGGACGCCGTCAGTACCATCGTGACCGAGCCGCAGCAGGCCATCTATCGGTGGCTTCCGGCCATCTTCCAAACGCGCTGGGATCTCGACATCATCACCCACACCGAGGGGTACTGGATCCTGTTTGACGTGACGGCGCCGGTGCCGTGGATTGGGCTCGGCTACCCGACGACCGTCATCGACCCAGCAGTCAAGAGCTCGACGGACATCTCGACCGCACCCGCGCCGCTTCCCACGGGTAACCCCCTTGCGGGCACGGGCCTCGGCGACTTGATGATGGGGGCTTACAATCTGCTCTTGCTCGGCGGCGCGCTCTACATCGGCGCGCAGGCCTTCGGCCTCGTCAAGGCCCTGCGGAGCCGAGCATGAAGCCGCGCCAGAAGAAGACCCTGGCGATTGCCGGCGGCGTCGCGCTGCTCCTCTTGGCCATGCAACGCCGCAAGACGGGCAAGGGGACGGTGCTGCTCGGTCCGGTCACGGTCACGAGCCAAAACGTCCACTTCGACGCCCCGACCGAGAAGGCCATCCAGAACTACACGCTCTCGCTCGTCCAGAGCCGCAAACTCATGGGCGCCGATCCGAACACGTTTGCGAGCCGGCAGCCGAGCGCCACCGAACAGGCCTACATCGAGCAAACCCTCGCCGCGGGCCGCACGCTCTCCTACGGGACGAAGGGCGCCGTTCCCCTGCCCACCCAAGAGGAGCAGCGGCTCACGCTCGCTAAGAAACTGCCCGGGGACCTTCTGCAAAAGAGCAACGCGCAATTCTATGCACTCTTCGGCATCAACCCCGCCGACATGAACGAGCCGACCCTGCCGCTCACGGCTGAGAAGGACAGGCAAGCCCGCATTCTCATCGCCCGCTGGCGGCCGTATTCCGAGGCCGCCGTCGACACGCTCTTCGTGTTGCTCGACGAGGCCCGCGAGCTCGCTGGGGAGGCTGCTGCGTGAGCATGGTCAACTTTGCCGTCCAGGAGCTCGCTGGCTCCACCGTGCTCGTGAGCGAGAGCGTGCTCTCTCGCTTTGCACCCCGCGAGATCAAGGAGGCCGTTCGCCAGCATGGACGCGCGCCCGTTCGAGGACGCGAGACGAAGCACCGGTTTCCGCAGACCGGAACGATCTTCATCGTCCACACCAAGGCCTACGACATGCCCCTGGTCGTCACCGCCGACGACCGGCGCTCACTCGGGATTCGAGGTCGCTGACCGCCATGAGCCTCGAACGCCTCCGCAAGCGCACCGAGAACCGGCTCGACCATGCCCATGCTTCTGGGCAAGCCATCGGACCCATTCTCGGTGACGCCACGATACAGGCGCTCGACCTCGCGCAGTCGGGGCGTGTCGATGCGCTCGATGTTCAGGACTTCGTCGACCACCTGGCTCGTTACACGGTGCCCATGCGTGAACGGGTACCGTCGCGCTACTCGTCCCGGCCTCCTCCCACACCGCGACTCCACTACGGCAGAGGGAGGCGGTGAGCCATGCCTTCGTCAAACGGGTTCGGCGCGAGCTTGCCTCCATCGACCAGGCCATCGCCATTCTCGAAGCGCGCGGTGACGCCAAGAGCCAGCGAGACGCAACAGCCCTACGCAAAGACCGACGCGCCATCGAGCTCATGCTCGAGGCGTACACCCACACGAATTTCAGCTGATACCCCATGACGAGCAGACACAAGTACGATCGCAATCGCAAGACCGTCGTGGGTGACTACACGGTCTACATGGGCGTCAACGGTGGCTGGATACACGTTCCAACCGGGTGGGCAGACGACGACGCTGCACTCGATGCATGGGACGCCCTTGAAAAGCGGTATCCCATGTCGACGCACGTCATCTTGGGGCAGTCCGTACTAGCCCATAAATGGGGGCCACACATCCGACAGTTGATTCGTGACTCCCATACCGGACGCTTCGATGCACGATTTCTTCAGATCATGCAGAAGTACGACGCCGATTTCAAACGAGAAAGCGAGCGTCAAAAGCGCGAAGACCCGTTCGTAGCCGTCTCCAGTCACCTTTTCGTTCGAGTCTCCGAGCTAGCCAATAGCATACGTGATGGTTCGCTGACCGCCACCCAGGCACGACGAGCCCAAAGAGCACTCGACGAGTGGAACAGTCGGACTTCGAGCTCTAGCCCTCCATCGGGACGTAGACCCAAACGGAAGCGGTGAGCCATGCCTTCGTCAAACGGATTCGCCGCGAGCTTGCCTCCATCGACCAGGCCATCGCCATTCTCGAAGCACGCGGCGACGCCAAAGAGCCGGCGAGACGCAGCAGCCCTACGCAAAGACCGCCGCGCCATCGAGCTCATGCTCCAGGCCTTCACCCTCACTCACTTCAGCTAGGCAAAATGGATACGTTTCGCACCTTCAAAACCTCCGAGGGCTCGATGAGCCTCAGCACCGGAACCTATGGCGAAGCCGCGGTGCATATCTCACCGGGCGTTGCGCGCTGGGCTGACAAGTCCGACCGCAACACCACGCTCTTCGACAAGGCCATTGCTCAGCACAGTCGCAAGGTCCTGTTGGGTAGCACCGTAAGAGCCGGTGAGAGCAGCCATGATTGGCCGAGCTCTCCCGACACCGTCTACATCACGACGGAAATCAGACTCACTCGCAAGTCAGGCAAATCCTTCAGCTGGATGGCCTTCGCCAGCGAGTTCTGAACCCACCCCCTTAACCCCTCAACGCAAAGCAGACACGCTCATGGGATACTGGGGCACAGGCCTTTTTCAAAACGACGGTGCCGGAGACTTCGTCTACGGCATCATCCCCGGCGGGTGGAGCCTCATTCGGCAGGTGCTGTCCGAGGCCAGTCCACGCTACGCCGTCGCCGAAGCCCTGGTGTGTGCCGAGCTCCTCACCTGGGCTCTCGGTCGCGGGCGGTACGACGAGTACCGCGCTCTCGAAGGCTTTCTCGAAGTGCACGGTACGAGTGGCGCGACGCCGGCTCTCGTTCGTAAGGCCATCGCCTTGCTCGATGGCATCGAGCGCACACATCAAGGCTGGCGCGATCCCAAGAGCGAAGCGAATCACAAGCGCCTCGTCGCCAACATCCGCAGTCGCCTCGAAAAAAGCAGCATCACGCCTGCCCCAGCACGCAACACGCGCCGCGGGGGCCGCTCGACCTCCACCCGCCGCACGAGTCGCGGCTCACGCCGTCGGTAACCTCCCACTCATTGAACTAACATTTACGTGAGCAAGAAAAAACGTCCCCCAGTCGGCAATCGGCGAGCTCGCGGATTTCGCCCGCTACCTCGGCCCGGACAGCACAAGAGTCGCCTGTCTGCGTACCGCATCAGTACGAGCGACAAGGCTGCGCCTTACCTGCAAGACGACGTTTTGAGAGCCATGGCAAAGCGACACTTGGAGCTGATTGACGGTACCGATCCGGCTCTGATGGCTACCAGTCATTTCGTCTTCGATGGTCGCGAGTTCACGATTTACAGCCTCGAGGACGTCCTAGTTTTCACACTCAAGGGCGAACCCCTTTCCTAACCCGTCACCCCTTCGCACTGTTCCGCAGCACAGGACGATATCCGTATGCAAACGACCCCCAACCAGAAGCTCTTAGAATGGGTGCGCAAGTTCCGCGCGGACTTGACGCCCGAGGGCACCATCACCCGCATCGAGCTCTACCACGCCATCGACGGCGAGCTCGGCGAGCGCCTCGCCACCTTCGAGATGGCCGACCGCGACGAGGACGAGGATCCGGACGATTTTGCTCAAGAGATCTGGGACGAGGCGGAGGAGGACGCGTCCACCCAACCGACGGGCACCTACCAGCGCTATGTCGTCAAGGCCTACCGGGGCGACACGCGCGAGCCCGACGAGCAGAAGAGCTTTACGACGCGCGGCACGCTCGTCACGGGCCTGACCGGCAACGGCAGCGAGCCCCCGACCGCACGGGGCGAGATCATGCAGGGCATGCGCGAGAGAGGTGACCTGCACAACCTCCTGGTCCGTATCTGCGAGACCACCGCCGGCGGGGCCGCGGCCCAGCTCGCCCGCGAGCGGGAGGAGAACAACCGCCTGAGGGAGGTCGGCTTCAAGTACGAGCAGCTGCGCCAGGAGCTACTCGACCGTTCGCTCGAGCGAGACCTCGCTCGCAAAGACGCCGAGACGAGCAGCCAGCAGATGACGATGCTCTGGGGCACGCTCATTCAGCTCGCCCCGGTCGTGCTCACGCGGCTGTTGGCGCCACCGCCCACGCCCGGAGCCGCGTTGCCGCTTCAACCCATGGGACCGCCGGCACAACAGTCAGCAGCGCCGTCGGCGCACGCGGGGCACGCGGGCCCACCGGGTCGTGGCCACGACGGTTCGTCGGGACGTGGGACTGAAGGGGCACCCGTCGCTCCGGACCCCAGCTTAGTGGGCGCCGTGCTCGCCCGGGACGCGGCCATGTCGGCGCTGCTCGATTCGGTCGGGCCCGAGCAGATGAATAAACTCATCGGGGCCTTCACCGAGGAGCAGATGCAGCAGTTCCTCGGCATTTACACGAGCTTTCGCGACCACCCCGTTTCTGCTCCTTCCACTCCTTCCAGCCCGCCCGCGTCCGCAGCCGCGAACGGTCATTCGAACCCTTCCAACTGACACCCATACGGCAGAAGGGCTCTCGCACTGCGGGGCCCAGCCATCGATAGGAGACACCCATGTTCGACCGTCAACCGGCAAAGAGCCGAATGGTCCCCTTTGATTCGGGCACACCGGGTCCTTTTTACGGCCCCGTGCGCTTCGAAGAGCAACCCGCCTGGGTTCGCAAACGCGGTCGCAAGGGCAAGGCGCTCTCGAGCCGCTCGGCACGCAAGAGCTCCCGCCGCGGCAAGAGCGCGTCCAGCAAGCGCAACCGAGAGGACTACCGCAAGTACTTGAGCGCGCGATCGACCACGTTCGGTCCGGTGCCGTTCGAGCTCCAGCCCACCTGGGTTCGACGCCGCGGACGCAAGGGCAAGGCCCTGACGGCGCGCAGTGGTCGCGCTGGTCGTAAGAGCCGCCGCTCGAGTGGGGAGACCCGCAAGGCGCGCAAGGCCGCCAACCGTGCTGCGTTCCGCGCTGGGAGCAAGCGCACGGCGCGCAGCGGACGCAAGGGTCGAAAGGCCGCTCGACGCACCAACGCACGGGACTACGTGCACTTCAAGGCCACGCGCGCCGCGACCTTCGGGCCCGTGCAGTTCAAGGACCAGCCCACCTGGATCCGGAAACGGGGACGCAAGGGCAAGGCGCTCTCCGCCAAGCGCCGCGGTCGATCGTCGGCACGTGGCCGTTCCTCGCGCGAGAGCAAGCGGGCCAAGCGAGCTCGCAACCGTGCCGCCTTCCGGGCTCAGAAGACCCGGAGCAAGGGGCGCAGTCGCCGCAGCCAAAAGGGCAGTCGCTCGGCACGGCGCAGCGCTCGCAAGAGCGGTGGGGCGAGCGTGCTCACCTACAACACGTTGATGAAGCGCCTGAAGGGTACGAAGAACAAGGCCTGGGTGTGCGTGGGCCGAAAGCGTACCGGTTGCGGTGGTGGTAAGAAGGGCCGACGCGGCAGTCGTGTCATGGGTGTGCTCCGACCCTGAGCGTTGCTAGTGCTGACGTCTAGCGTGAGCGTCACGACGCTAGAACGTAGCGCTTTGGTTCGAGAGGGTGTTGCACCGGTGTTTCTTCGTGACAACGGTGCAGCACCCATGCCCCATACGGGTGATGTGAGTCGGGATAGGCCTACCGAGATGAGCGATGCTATGCTGGATAGACCCCATGCTGAAAGCCGTGTTCGCCGAGTTGAGCGTGCCGGCGATGCAAGCCGTACCGACCGGGCCATCGAGCTGGCTCGTCGTCTGTGGCAGCGCGCTCGCAATCCTGGCCTGCACCGGTTGGGCTCTGCTCGAACGGTTCGAGAGGCGTTCCATTCAACGCCGGAGCGACACGCTCTCGACTGCGTTTCAGAGCATCATCGAGCAGCACTATCGCGAGCGTTTACAGGCGGAAGAGAGGCACTTGATGGCGCACGACTCCACGGTGAGAAACATATTAGAGAGTCTCGAGCGGTCGCTGCTCGGAAAGCCGAGACTCTAGGCACCATCCTCCGGAGCCTGCGGCGCTACGCCGATCCGCCCGTGCTTCGACTCGTTCGCCCGCGCGACGAGAGCCGCCCCGCCGACGTCCACGTGGACCCCTCGACCAAGCCTTGTCCTGCAACCACGCGCTCGCATGGCGCCCCCAGCCTGGCGTCGGGCGACATCGACATCGACGCCTCCGAGCTCATCTTCGAGTCGCTCGACGTCGATGACCCGGAGAAGACCCCCGTCACCCGCCACTCCGACTGGCAGCGCAACGTGCCGCCGCCCTTACCCGGTACCGAGTCTTGAGACGTTCGAGCCGCCCTCCATCCAACTTCCCCCCGGGCTATCAGAGCCGCTGGGGCCTGGCGCGCAACTTCGTGGTCTCGCTCCAACGCGGCACCGTGCCCGATCGCGCGGAAGTCTGGCTCGCCACCCGCGACGACTTCGAAGGCATGCTGCTCGATCTGCTCGACGCCTACCGCGCCGGGCTCATCGACATCAAGCGCTACGACCGAGAGAAAGCCCGCCTCACCATCGCTCGGCGCACGGCCGATCAGCGCTACGAGCGAGCCCTCGGTAAATCCAAAGGACGGCGCTAACCGTCATGCGCTCGACCGCTCGCCCCTGTCCTCGACCGCTGCTCGTACAGACGCTCATCTTTCCCAAGGGCTATTTCGAGCCCTGGGATGTCTTCAGCTGGCTCTCCGAGAATGGGTTTCGGCACGACCAGGTGGAAGAGACACGCCAGAGCTTTCGAGCTCGGCAGTACGATCCGGCGGACTTCGAGCAGGGCAGCTTTCGCACGATCTCCATGGGCAAGGGCAAGAGCCTGGTCCGTGCCGTCACGGGCTGCCCGTCAGCCCGACTCTTCGCACGGGTCGAGCGGCAGCGGCACGGCCTGCGCAAGGCCATCTACCGACCACCCCCCTCGCTTCGAAAGCGACGCTCCTGAACGAGCCCCATCCATTCCCCTCGTCCCGTCGGAGGTAGCGCTTCAAACACGCGGGACAGTCCTTCAACCCCACCCCAACAGAAACGTTTCAATCCCATGTCTTCACGTCGATCCCCCTCAGGTCCCAAATCCCTCGTCACGGGCTTCGTTGCTCTGGCGCAAACGGTCATCGCCCCGGGCACGGCCGGTCTCGCAGCAACGGCCACCGGCATCGCGGCGCAGTTCATCGCGCCCCGCGGCACGGCCCAAACCCGCATCGACCCGCGCCAGCTCTCGACGAACGACGTCGTGAGCGCCACCCCTCGCGGCACGGTCCCACTCGGTACGAGCCAAATCGGGTTTTCTCACGGCCGCGTGAGCTCCGTCGGCACGGCCTCGGCCGTCATCGAGCTCACCTTCACCAACCCCTCCACGGCATCCGCGACCCTGATTGCCAACACCTGGAACCTCGCCATCAACCTGCAGGGTGCCGACCTCTGAGAGCCGTCTCGCTCTCAGCCCTTCTGTGACATCCGTCTGGTGAACCCGCAGCGAAGGGGCGGGGTCGAGTCGAAGGAGAAAGCTCTCGGAAAAGGGAGCTGCGCCCCAACCGAGGGTGAATTCCCCGAAGCTCGTCCCCGCCCGTTCTCACCACACCCTCACTGCCAAGGAGCGGAGCCCTTCAATCATGTCTGACCACGCAGCCCAAGACCCCGTCACTGTCTCTGACGAAGCCCCCGAGACCGTCGCGCCCAAGAAGTACCTGGTCGGCGTCCTGTACTACGGCCCCATCGACCGCGAACACGACCGCTGCGTCAAGCAGCTGCACGACCACCCGCTCGTCTCCAACGTGCTCGAGCTCACGGGCTGCCCGTACATCGACATCGGGCGCAGCATCATCGCGACCTCCGTGCTCGACGATCCGGAGCTCGGCGGCCTGCTCTTCATCGACCACGACATGGTCTTCGAGCCGGCTCAGGCCATCGCCACCATTCAGAGCGCCATCGACAGCCAGTCCGTCGTCGGCGCCGCCTATTCCATGCGCCGCCCCGGTCGCATCATCGGCGGGATCGACGGGGGCAAGCTCCCCGAGGACAAGAAGGTCGTGTTTTTCGAAGGCGGCGAACGGTTGCCCGCCAACTACCTCGGCATGGGCATGACGGCCATTCCGAAAAGCGTGCTCGAACGCCTCGTCGCCGCCTCCCGCGCTCGGCACGAGCGCCAGGAACTCTTCGTCCAAGGGCTCCGGACGCTGCTCGGCGAGCTCGGCTCCGTCGAAGGCCTCGCGCTCCTCGATCAGCTCGTGCCCGAGCTCAAAGAGGAGGACCTCGAGCGCCTGTCGAGCGGCATCAGCGACGCCCCCGTCGTGCCGTTCTTCTCGCTGCTCCGGGAGCGCAAGTACTACTACGGCGAAGACGTCTCGTTCTGCATTCGCTGCCACCAGAACGACATCCCGCTCGCGCTCGACACCCGCCTGCGCGTCTACCACAAGGGCACCTACTGCTACGGCCTCGAGGACGTGGGCATGGAGGTCCCGTACTGCGAGAGCTTGCAATGCCTCGACGTCGCCGATCCGAAGGCCGCGCCCGCGCTTTTTAGCAAGCATCCGGAAGTGACGGCCGCGCTCGAGGCCGAGGTCGCTCAGAGCGAACGCATCGAGGCCTTCACGAGCCACCCCGAGCCGGTCACTGCAGTGCCCGCGGAGGCCACATGAAGCGCACGCGCCTCGTCGCCGCCTCCCGCTTGTCCGAGGAAGCGTTCTGGAAACGCAGTCTGCTCGGTCAGAGCCTGCTCGCGATACCGGACCTCTTGCGTCCCGAGCTCGCGCTTTGCTTCGACAACGATGGCGAAGGGCGCCAGGGCCTGTCGCGGATCTACAACCGGGCGATCGAGGAATGCCCCGACGACCGTTACCTGCTCTTCGTCCATGACGACGTGTTTCTACACGATCCATTCATCGAGCAGCGCATCCACGAGGGCCTCAGGGAAAACGGTGAGTCCGACGACAACGACGTCATTGGACTCGCCGGCAGTCGCGGCGGGGACCTGTCAGAGCCCTCCTGGGCACTCGCCTTCAATGAAAACCTCGACGGCATCGGCTGGCAGTCAAACCCGGCCGTGCTCCGGAGCGGCTTCGTCAGTCACCGCCTCACGGACGAATCGCTCTCGGGACGGCCCCCCAAGGTCCAGCTCTCGGCCTATGGCGAAGTACCCGACCGGTGCGATTTGCTCGATGGGCTCTTTCTCGCCGTACGACCCGACGCGCTCAAACGCACGGGCACGCGCTTCGACGAGCAGTTCGAGTTTCATTTTTACGATCTCGACTTCTGCCGCACGGCGCTGCGAGCCGGTCTACGCCTGAGCACCTGGCCCATCCTGGTCACGCACGCTTCCGGCGGGGCCTTTGGCACGGCGGCATGGAAGCTCGCCGCCAGCCGCTACCTCGACAAATGGGCCTCTCCCCATCCGTCCCGCTCGAAAACCGTGCTGCCGGTCTCGCATTCGCCCGTGTCGCCCACCCAAGTCAACCCAGACTAGCCCAACCTAGACCAGTCTAGCCCTCTAGGAGCCTGCTCTCACCCATGACGCTCGTTCGCACCAGCCCCTCGGGACCCAACCTCGACGTGTCGGGCACCGCCTTGCCCCCCGGGGACTACGACGGCGAGCCCCTGGTCTGGAACGGCGTCGACTGGGTGCAGTCGAACACCATTCGGGTGGCGGGCATCGAGGCCCCCACCCCCGCCGAGGGGGTGCAGATCACCAACTGCGATCACGTTTTCCTCTTACCCACAGGCGAATTCGCCATCCAGGCGCTCGGCAACACGAACTTCCTCACCATGACGGCCGTGGCTGGGACGAGCGTGAGCGCGCCCATCATCACCCTGCTCGACACGACAGCCGTCAACTTCCTCCGCATCACCGACTCGCAGTGGGAAGGCGTCGGCACCATCGCCAACTTGAGCTCACCGAGTGGCTCGGGCGTCAACTTCGATCTCAACGGCGTCCAGCTCGGCGCCGCTACAGGTCAGACACTCGTACTCAGCGTCAATGGAGCGCAGCGCATTTTCGCAGACGACACCGTTGCAGGCATCAGCGCAGAAGACTCCTCGGTGTTCGTCAACGCAGTCGGTACGGTAGACATAGCCACTCCCGGCTCGGCGAACATCAACGGGAGTACTTCGATCTCCCTCTCCTGGTCTGCCGGCGCCGTGAACATGTCTGTGGCCGGCCTGAGCTTCGACTCGAGCCTGATCGGCTTTTTCGGTACGGCCCCCGCCGCTCGCCCCGCCATCACGGGCGTCAGCACGCAGCAACAGGTCGACTCTCTCGTCTCAGCGCTCGTCGCGCTCGGCCTCGTCACCGACGCGCGCTGAGCGTTTATTTTTTCCCTAGGAGCACTCTGAAACCCCCATGAAAGTAGCCGCTCTCATCCTAGTCGAGATCGCGCTCGCCTATGGCCTCACGCGCTACCTCGTCGGCGTCGCCGTTCGGGGGAAGCCATGAGCCCATGACCACCGTGCGCA
>Ga0097621_100003342_pt1 | contig 11039 bp, 14 predicted proteins | sample KBSMisM72_FD_73165 | JGI IMG/M metagenome (GOLD analysis project Ga0097621, IMG submission 73165) | Miscanthus rhizosphere microbial communities from Kellogg Biological Station, Michigan, USA - KBS Miscanthus M7-2 (version 2) (version 2) | ecosystem: Host-associated > Plants > Roots >... | reverse complement strand
GATCGTCGAGGTCCTCATCCGATCGACCGGCGTGGACGTGGTCGTCGTGGACTCGGTGGCGGCCCTCGTGCCGAAGGCGGAAATCGAAGGCGACATGGGCGACGCGCAGATGGGCCTGCAAGCCCGCCTGATGTCGCAGGCGCTGCGAAAGCTGACCGGCGTCGTCTCGAAGTCGAAGACCTCGCTCATCTTCATCAACCAGCTGCGCGAGAAGATCGGCGTGATGTTCGGCAACCCGGAGACCACGACGGGCGGCCGCGCGCTCAAGTTCTACGCGTCGGTCCGCGTGGATATCCGCCGCATTGCCAGCATCAAGGACGGCGATGCCGTCGTCGGCGGGCGCACGCGCGTGAAAATCGTGAAGAACAAGGTCGCTCCCCCGTTCCGCGAGGCCGAGTTCGACGTCATGTACGGCGAGGGCATCTCGCGCATGGGCGACCTTCTCGACCTGGCCGTCGAGAAGCGGATCATCGAGAAGAGCGGCGCGTGGTTCGCGTACGGCGGCGAGCGTCTCGGACAGGGGCGCGAGAACGCCAAGCAGTTCCTCAAGGAGAACCCGGACATCGCGCGGACGATCGAAGATCGCGTCCGGCGCGAGCTGGGGCTGGTCCGCGACATCGAAGCCGTCGGGTAACTGGTGGTGGTCGCGCTCGTCACGGGCGCCAGCCGTGGCGTCGGCCGCGGCGTTGCCGCCGCGCTGGCCGATGCCGGCTACACGGTGTTCGCCACGGGCCGATCCGTCGCCGCGGCTGCCCTGCCGGCGCCGGTCATCCGCATTCCGTGCGACCACACGCGAGACGACGACACGGACGCGGCGTTTGCGCGCATCGCAGACGTTACGTCCGGCGCCGGGCTGGACCTCGTCGTCAACTCGGCCTGGGGCGGGTACGAACGCATGATGGAGAACGGTGCGTTCACCTGGGCGCTGCCCTTCTGGGAGCAGCCGGCGCACCGCTGGGCGGGGATGATCGACGCGGGTGTCCGCGCGGCGTTCATGGTGAGCGCGCGCGCCGCGCGGGTCATGGTCCCGGCGAAACGCGGCCTCATCGTCAACATCAGCCACTGGGCCGCGCAGAAACGCATCGGCAATACGATCTACGGCGTGTCCAAGGCCGCGACGGACAAGCTCACCGCGGACACAGCCCGCGAGCTCGAGCCGCACGGCGTCACGGTCGTGTCGCTTTATCCGGGGATGGTGCGGACCGAGGCCGTTCTTGCCGCAGCCGAGTGGCTCGATCTGTCGAACAGCGAGAGCCCGGAGTTCATCGGCCGCGTCATCGCTGCCCTGGCGGCCGACCCTCGCCTGAAGGAACGCACCGGATCGGTGCTCGTTGCCGCGGCGCTGGCCCGCGAACTGGACGTGAGCGACATCGACGGCCGCCGTCCGGTGCCGCTCACCATCGACAACGTGTAGTCGCCGGCCCGCGGGACGTGCCCGCGGCCGGCGCCTCGTTCCCTCTACAGGTCCTCTACGAGCCGATCGTGAGCGAATCGGTACCGGTCACTGCCAGGTACGTCGCCTGAATCTGCACGCTTCCGGCCGACACGCTGGTGACGACGCCGGTCGCCGACACCGTCGCGTCGCTGGTGTTCGACGACTGCCACGTCGCCGTCGACGTCACGTCCTGAATGGTGCCGTCCGCCATCGTCGCGGTGGCCGTGAACTGAGAGGACGCGCCCACTGCAGGCACGGTTCCGGTGATGGCGATGGAACTGACCGTCGAAGGTGAAGTGTTCGACTTCGAGCACGCCAGAGACGACATGGCCAGTCCGACGATTACGGCTGCTGTTGCGAGATAACGGGCAATCATCACTACCTCCCGCGCGACGCCACGGCCGCGCATAACGATTACGATTCACGAGTTGAGATGGGGTGCGGCCAGTCAGAGGCCGCGGTCGGCGCGGCAGTACGTGTCGTCCCTGCGGCGGCGCAGGAAACCCGATTCGAGCAATCGGTCGAGCACGGCGTCGCAGAGCGGTGCGTCCAGAATCCAGAGCCGTTTGACCTGCCGTCGTGTGAGCGCCAACCCCGGCATTTCCATGAACTCCGCGCGTATCCTTCTGGTCCACTCGCGGATTCCTTCGTTCTCCGTCGCCATCGCGGCCTCCTCTCTTTGCAGCTTGTTTGTGCCGGCGGACTTTCTGTGATCGGCCAGGCAGTACGGCTGCAGGCGGGATGCCACGAACCGGCGGGACGGCGGTTCGCGCGTGCAGGGGTTTACGGGGCTCGAAAATCAGGAGCACATAAGCCAGGCACGCGACGCATGCATGGGGTGTCGCCGTGCGATGGCACGATGTCATCGCGCGAACACACGGAGGTTGCTTATGCGCAAGTCGAGTCGCGGGCCATGCGGACGCACGAAATCCTGATGCGACCGGTTGGCGCCTGCCAACACCGCGTAAAAGGACCGTGCGTGTTATGATTTGGGTTCGGCTGTCCGGGCGATTCCTCGAGTGGCGAGGTAGCTCAGTTGGTAGAGCATACGACTGAAAATCGTAGTGTCGACGGTTCGATTCCGCCCCTCGCCACCATTTCTCACAATAACTTAGCGAAAACCGGCCGGAAGCCGAAGGCTTGAGATTGCATCTCGATTGCATCCCGTGAGCGAGGACGCACCAGGGGGGCCGTGGAGTTCGGACCCGACGCTCACGGTCGATCGGGTCCATGTCATTGAGTCGTTGCCACCGGACGAACAGACCTGGTCCCTGCGAACCGGCGCTCGCCTGGCTGAAGAACTACACGACGTCTTAGCCAGCACACCGGAGGTGCCGCACCTTCATGTTGTTCGCACGTCCGTCGAATTGCATGCTGTATTGCGCGGCCTAGTGGCGGAAGCCGAAGGCGGGCACTTCCCGCTGCTGCACTTTGAAACGCACGGCGCGGAGCGGCCGCCGGGTCGGATAACGACAAGCGTTGGTCTGGTTTTAGGCTCCGGTGAGGTCTTTGCCTGGCGACAGCTGGCGCCCTACCTCACCGCCATCAACGAGGCGACACGCCTGCGCCTGGTCGTGTTCATGTCGGCATGCTACGGTGCAGACGTCGCGACGCTGATCCAACCGCTGAAGCGAGCTCCGGCGCGAGTTCTGCTAGGCCCGATGCGTCCCATCACAGTCGGTGAGATAGACAAAGCCACGGTCGTGTTCTATCGGACGCTATTCCGGGAACGGAACGGGATCGCGGCGTGGGAGGCTATGAACGCGGCGCTCCAGCCTGGTCGGGATACCTTTTATGCGTTCACAGCGGAGCAGATGTTTCTCGACATTCTGGTGAGCTACTTCAACGAACTGACGACCGAGCCGCAGATCGCTGCGCGCGTGGAAGGCATGCTCGCGCCGCTCGCGCTTGCTGGTGTGTCCCCGGCCGAGCTTGCCGGTCGTCGCATTGCTATGAGGGCTCGCATGAGAGACCGCAAAGGTATTTTCGACGAGAGCTATCGAACGTTCTTCTTCGTGGACAAGTATCCGGAGATCGCCGATCGCTTTCGAATGACCTATGAGTCGTGTTTTCAGGAGGCGACGTCAGGTCGAGTATAGTCTCCTATCTACCCCACCAGAGTTTTGTTAACCCGAATAGGATCAGAACCACCACGAAGAAGGTCAGCAGTCGCAGCGAGGTGATGCCGATTGAGATCGACGGGATCATTTCGCGCTCCACGTAAAGATCACGATCGCAACAGCGACCACGGCCAAACCGGCGGCGAGGAACAGCCATCTACCGATGAAGATCGTCGCTGCCATCCGAATGCCGCTACGTTAAGGGACATGCAATCCTCCTCGTTCAGGAGCCGCGCCTGCTTCTAGTCACCGTCCCGTTTCACGCCGGCCGTGAGTCATTAATCCGACAGCGCCAAGGTCAGCCATCGGCCCTTGAAAAAGAACGTGCCACTCTCCGCCGCCTCTATGAGCCCCATTCCGATCCCTGGCCGCGCACTTGTGAACTGCCGCACACTCCCGTCAGGCGCTACGCGCGGTTCGCCCGGCTCGCAGCAGTCGTACTCTTTGTAGTGCCCGGGAGGCAACGTCGCCACAAAGAGACGGTTGCGAGTGGACTTGCCCATGTCGTGCAGGAGTTCGATGCGCCACGCGCCCCCGGATTTCGTCACTAGGAGCAGTAGGACGTATTCATCGGGGTGCGCCGTCACCAGAAGGGCGTAATCGTTCGTTGGCTTGCCCAGGAACCGTCCCACGGCCACGCCGAGGCAGCCAGTCCCGCCACGGGATCGGTCGAACCTGATGTCGTCAGGAAGATTGTCAGATTCTCGCGGGAGGTCATAGGTCCCCACGTGCTCCGCGACCACCTGTTGCACGGCCTTGGGAATCAGCTTCGCGCACGCATCGACGGCCGGAGCAGACGGCTCCTGCGCGACGAGCAGCGCGAGCGCCAGGAAGGAAGCAACCATGCGCTCAGTCTAGCCGGTTCAGAAACGCGGCAATGGTAGTCTCTGGCGAGATGACGTCGAGTATCCGCGGACTTCAGTACGTCCCCGAGTATCTCACTGCAGCAGCGCACGACCGCCTGTTGGCCGTAGTCGACTCCAACCATGGCTCGTGTCAATGGACCATCGCGTGCAGATCTACGGATACAACTACCGCCACGCGAACCGCTCTGCATTTCGAATTGGTGAGCTTCCCGACTGGGTGACCGGTCTTGCGGTTCGCCTCTGTGATGACGGCCTCCTGCCACAGGTGCCTGACCAGCTGGTCGCGAACGACTATCCGCCTGGTTCTGGCATCTTCGCTCACATCGACCAGGCGGTGTTTGGGGACGTCGTCGCGTCGGTGACCCTCGGCTCAGCCTGCGTCATGCGGTTCCGTCATGGTTCATCGGGACGAACGGAGGAATTGCTCCTGGAACCGCGGAGCGTGCTCGTTCTTTCGGACGACGCTCGCTGGTCCTGGCAGCATCAGATCCCGGCACGGTTCGCGGACACGTGGCTTGACGAAGAGCGGCCCCGTTCGAGATGTGTGTCCCTGACGTTTCGCTGTGTAACGCCGGCTTGTTCTCAGCGCGAGGCCGGCCGTGCTTGACACCCGGGACCGCCGGGCGAGACGCCGGGCGGTGAAATGATTCAGTCGTTCTCCATCGGCATCGGTCTCCCGCAACTACTGACATTCTTTGTGGTCGTTCTGCTTCTATTCGGTCTGACAAAGCTCTGGTGGGGTAAATAGGCACGCTCACGTCGTCGCGGCGAGCGACATCTATCCCTCACTGGGTTTTCGAAGTCATCAATGCCCGGCATGATCGGACCCACGTTGCCGGGACGGCTCGCCCGCACGTTCGGGTGTGTCGCTCATGGAGTGAGCCGACTCATTGGCAGGCACCAGGCCCGCTCGTGGACATCACGTTCCCCGAGATGAACGTGACGTAGCATTGCCCGCTCACCATGTCCTTGAGCACAATCGCCTTCCATCCAGTGACGATGGTACGGGCGGCGGCTCCGGAGATCGGTTCGTCTCCCACAACACGAAATCGGAGTTTGTCCGCCGGAGGAGCCGCCCCGAACTGCAGGGATGCCGACCCACGAACGTTCCGAGAACACCACTCGCGAGACCGATCGTGAGAATCACCGGCCACGGTTTGATCTTCATGCGGCACCTTCCTTTTCGTCCTGTGCCGATTTGTACGTGGGAAGGGCCGACCGGACAAGAGGAATGCTCTCCTGCTCTTGGCATCGCTCACCGGACTCGCGCCGCGTCGGAGCCTACTGACGACGGACTCTGATCGATGTCACGCAATCGTTGAGTCCGTGGTGCGGACAGTCGTGCATCATCTCTGTCAGATCCGCGACGTCTGCGATGATCTCCACTGAATCGTCTCGATAGCCGTCGTCACGGTACAGGACCGCCTGCCATCCGGGCGCCACCCGTACCGAGGAAATGCAGTCACTCCAGCCGTAGCCCGTGGCCGTGGTTGAACTGACCCAATCGGTGTACGGGCACGGTCCCCTGACGTCCCTTAAGTCGGAGATGTCCTGCGTAACATGCGCGGAATCTCCCTCGAAGTTCACATCGTGATAGACAACGATGCCCGTCAACAGTTCGGATGGAGCCGCCGGCAGGGACTTCACGCACCCGGCGAGGCACGCAAGCATCACGGTGGCAATGCCCAGAACACCCGGCGGTTTTAGCCGCATGGTTGCACCTCTTCCAGTGGCCAGCAGCCACCTTGCCATTACATGAGCGAGAGACGGAGCCGAGAGGACGGCTGGAAAGTCGCTCGCCGAGGGCCTAGGGACTCGACTTGACCTGATACCAGTTGAACGCCAGGGTGACGATGCCCGCGCCCACCCAGTGTTCCCGATGGGGCACAGCCAACACATGGACGCCCAGGTCGAGAGTCATCTGTCTCTCTTTGCGCCAGATCTCCCAACCCGCGCCAATGACCGCTCCGCCGCTTGCAGTCGTTATGTCCGGGTCATCCTCGAGCAACCCACCCCCGGTAAATTCACCGTAGCCCGCGCCGGCCGACAGCCACCCGCGTCCGGCACGCGGCCAGTAGCGGACCGAAGCGCCCCGCACGGTGAGGTCGACGGAACGGCTGGACCAGGCGCTTATGCCTATGCCACCAGCGTCCACGCTGGTCCCTTCGTAGAAAATGGCCAAGTCCTTCCGCCACACCCACCCCAGCTGGCCGTGGAAGCCCGTTCCCGCATCGCAGCTATAAGGGGGACACAGATCCTGGGAGACCCAACCGTAGCCGAGGCCCGCCCCGGCCGTGAACCCGTGACGTTCGGTTGTGGGTGCCGCGTTCTGGGCAAAGGCGTGGGTAACAGGCCCCAGAAGACAGACGACAGCAGACAGTAGCGAGACCAGAGTTCTCTGATGCATCCCATTCCAATCTGCCGCTATAGCCGTTCAGTGAGATTGTGAGACGCCGAAGGAGTTGCTCGCGATTGGCGAGGCTCAGCCTAATGGTTGAGTTCGAGACGAGTCAACTGGAATCGACTATTCGCCTCGGACCGCCCTGATGCTGTTTTGTGGGGAAGGAATGACCGCGTCGATGCGAGGCAGGATCGCACTCTTACGGAAGCATGTCTCGGCGTTCGCGCCTGAGCGAGAGTTCGCAGCGATCGACTAGCGGTCCACGCGTGTCAAAGGTTCCAGCCGTGCGGCCCGGTCCAGCCTTCGCCGGCCCACTCGTGCTCGAGCCTCACCTGCCGATCGTGGAGCGCCGTCGGATCGCCGAATTGCTCGATCCGTTCGGAGCCGTCCGGCATGCGGATCGTCAACTCGTAAGAATCCTTCGAGATCTCCCGGGACTCGTAGCCTAGAAACTGATCGCCGCGTTTGAACCACCAGAACATCGCTTCTCCCTCAGGCCCTACTCCATTGTGGCACGCTGGCGATTGGCCCAGTTCGTCGCGACATCACGCGCGCGGAGGTCGAGTTCCGGCTGATCCAGGAACGTCCGCGCGATGTAGGGCTGGCCGTTGAGCAGAAACCGCGCCTCGGTGCCGAACTCCCCGTGGTCGAGGAGCTCGCAGGCATAGTGGTCGCTGCCCTTGCGGAACTCGAACAGGGGCCCGGCGGCCTTTTCCAGCGCCACCCGTGCAGGCCTGGTTTCTTCGCTCATCTGGTGTCGAACCGTTACCTTAATCTCAGCCGTGGGAACGGGTCCGTCTGAAACCCGACAGACCCCCACGGTTTTCCCACTGTTGCGCTGGGTAAGGAACCTGACAGACGTTGGCGCGGCGGGTGTCGGATTCTACCGTCGCGCTATGAAACGCGACTGGGTGGCGGTCGTCGTGATCGTGACCGAGGTCGTCATCCTGCTCGTCACCGCCGCCGCGGTCTACGCAGCGTTCCACTTCTACTGACCTCAAGACAGCCTCCACGGAGACAGAAGGACGCCGGCTAGAAGACTCTCGACGTCGCACGGCGTCATGGCGGCGTTGGCGCCCGCATTTTTCGGTCATTTCTGCGACGCCTGCCTTGGTGTCTGAATTGCACTAACGACTGACCTCACCCCAGCCGTGGCTGAGGCGTCCCCGGGCGTTGAGGATCACCAAATGTGTGACCCGACCTCCGGGGCCGCCTCGGCCTCGGCGCCAATCCCGCCCCGCCGGTTTGCCCCGCGATACAATCGTGGGCAGCCGCCGCCATGGACGACATCGACGCTGACGCCACGACTCCCCTCCATCTTCCCGACATCACGCTTTCCGCCCGGGAACTGTTCAAGATCGACACCGATCTCCGGGTGCCGGCCTTCTCGCGGGCCGACGAGCACGTGCCGCCGCTCGACCCCGACTATGTCTTCGATCGCGACACGACGCTGGCGCTGCTTGCCGGCTTCATGCACAACCGCCGCGTGATGGTCCAGGGCCGCCACGGCACCGGCAAGTCGAGCCACGTCGAGCAGGTGGCCTCGCGCCTGAACTGGCCCTGCGTGCGCGTGAACCTCGACGGCCACGTCAGCCGCATGGATCTCATCGGCAAGGACGCCATCGTCATCCGGGACGACAAGCAGATCACCGAGTTCCAACCCGGGATGCTGACGTGGGCGCTGCAACGGCCCTGCGCGCTCGTCTTCGACGAATACGACGCCGGGCGGGCGGACGTGATGTTCGTCATCCAGCGCGTCCTCGAGGTCGAAGGGCGGCTCACGCTGCTCGACCAGAGCCGCGTCATCGAGCCGCATCCTGCGTTCCGCCTCTTCGCCACGGCGAACACGGTCGGCCTCGGCGACGCGACCGGCCTCTACCATGGCACGCAGCCGCTCAACCAGGGCCAGATGGACCGCTGGAACATCGTCGTCACGCTGAACTACCTCGAGCACGATCGGGAGGTCGAGGTCGTGCTGGCCCGCTGCCCGGAGTATCGAAACCCCGAGGGGCGAGCGAAAGCGAGCGCGATGATTGCCCTGGCCAACCTGACGCGCCGCGGGTTTGCCGACGGCGATCTGTCCACCGTCATGTCGCCGCGCACGGTCGTCACCTGGGCCGAAAACACCACGCTGTTTCACGATCAGGCGCTGGCATTCAAGCTGACCTTCCTGAACCGCTGCGACGAGGACGAACAACTGCTCGTCGCCGAGTACTACCAGCGCTGCATCGGCGACGAGCTCGCCGTCGCGCGGCCCGGCCCGGGCCGCCACTAGGGGACGCCGCATGGCGGGCCCCTTCCCCGCGAGCACCGTCGAAGCCGTCGGCGCCTGCACGCGCGCGATCGCGGGACCGCGCGCGTCTCAGAACCTCGAAGCCCGGCTGGCGCTGTCAGATGCCGCGACGATCGGCGGTCTGCGTGCGTTCGGCGATCGCCTCGCGATCAGGCAGCGATTTCACGACGAGCCCGTCCACCAGGCTCACCAGCCGGCCGAGAAACGGGCCGCGGATCTGTTTGCCGCCCTCGAGGACGCGCGGCTCGATGCGCTCGGCGTCCAGTGGCTGGCCGGTGTCGCCAGGAACCTGCTGGCGCATCCGGGCGCGCAGAACGACGGGCTGCGATGGCTCGCGTTCGAAATCTTCAGCGGCCAGCCCGCTCCGGGCAGCAAGAACGCGATGGCGGCACGCGTCAGGGCCGCCCTGCCCTCTTCGTTAATCGATGAACTCCGCGCCCTTGGCGCGGTGCTCGATGACCAACGGCGATTTGCCGCCGCCGCGTCCGCATGGGCGGAGCAGGCCGCTCTGCAGGTCCCGCTCGTCGAGGAGCCGGGCGACACCCGGAAACAGATCGAACTCCGCACACGCACTGTCACGCGGCCTCTGCCCGACCGGGGAGACCCCGGCGGAACGAGGGCCCCGCTCAAGAAAGAACGCCGGATCGCGCAGGGCCCTGAGACCGGGACCGCCGCCGGCGCGAGTGTTGCCCCCAGCGACGGGCTCGATTCGGGCTATCGCGCCTATACGACGGCTCACGACCGCGTCGTCAGCGCCGTGGATCTGGCCAGCCGCGAGGAGCTCGCGCAGTTCCGGGCAAAACTCGACGCCGAGCTGACGTCGGTCCGCTCGCTGGTCGCGCGCCTCGCAAAGCGGTTGCTTCGCGTGCTCATGGCGAAGCAGGTTCGCGAATGGCGGTTCGATCTGGACGAGGGACAGCTCGACGGGTCGCGCCTGGCCAGGCTCATCGCCAGTCGCGGCGGCGCGAAGCCCTTCAAGCAGGAAAGCGAATCGCCGTTCCCGAGTACCGTCGTGACGCTGTTGATCGATCACTCGGGATCGATGCGCGGCAGGCCCATGCTGATTGCGGCGCTGACCGTGGAGATCTTCGCGCGCGTGCTCGAGCGATGCGGCGTGAAGTGCGAGGTGCTGGGGTTCACCACGCGCGAATGGGACGGCGGCGAGCCCGCGCGCGAATGGGCGGCGAACGGTTATCCTGAACAACCCGGCCGGCTCAACGCTCTCGAGCACATCGTCATCAAGAGCGCCGACGTGCCCTGGCGCCGGGCGCGCGTCGCGCTCGGGCTGTTTCTGCACGACGAGATGCTCAAGGAGAATATCGACGGAGAGGCTCTGCAGTGGGCGCATGCCCGCCTGTTGCAACGGTCGGAGTCGCGGCGGATTCTGGTCGTCGTGTCGGACGGCACGCCCATGGACGAGGCGACGATGGCCGCCAACGGCCACGAGTATCTGGAAGGTCACCTGCAGGCCGTCGTTCGGGATATCGAGGCCCGATCGCCGGTGCGGCTGGCCGCCATCGGCATCGGGCACAACGTGTCGTCCTTCTACCGGAACGCCACACGGATTGCGAAGATCGAACAACTCGGCCCGGCCCTCACCGCCAAGTTGACTGGCCTTCTCTCGTAGCGTCCGCCTTCAGGCGGACGTGTCGGCTACGGAAGCGACACCGGGGCGCGCTCCACGCGGCCGTCGCCGTGCTTCGCGAACCGCCCGGCGTCGCGCGCGTGCACCGGCGCATCATCCGGCCATGGCCACCCGCCGAACTGCGTGCGCCGATAGTCCGCAAATGCCTCTTCGAGCTCGGGCCGAGTGTTCATCACGAACGGTCCATATTGCACGACGGGTTCGTCGATCGGCCGTCCCTGCAGGAGCAGGATCTCCGCCGGACCATCGGTCGCTTCGATCGGCAGCGCCGCCCCGGCA
>Ga0097621_100003340_pt1 | contig 11041 bp, 7 predicted proteins | sample KBSMisM72_FD_73165 | JGI IMG/M metagenome (GOLD analysis project Ga0097621, IMG submission 73165) | Miscanthus rhizosphere microbial communities from Kellogg Biological Station, Michigan, USA - KBS Miscanthus M7-2 (version 2) (version 2) | ecosystem: Host-associated > Plants > Roots >... | reverse complement strand
ATCCTTCCTCCTGATTTCGAGGCAAGAGCCTTCACGGTCTTTAGCCCGTCCACCACGCGCTGCTCTCCGCCGGAGGTCAAAACGCGATCGACACCGGTGGCAAGCATCGCTTCGAGTGCCTCGTAGAGATCGCTCGACATATCGAAAGCACGATGGAAAGTGACTTTGAGGGGGCGGGCTAGCTCCAACAGTTGGCACGTCCTTTCGACGTCCACGCGACCGTCGTCCTTTAGAATTCCGAATACAACTCCGTCAGCTCCAAGCCGCTTGGCGGTGAGCACGTCCTGACGCATGGTCTCGAAGTCTTCCGTCCCGTAGGAGAAGTCTCCTGCTCGAGGCCGCACCATGACGTTGATTGGGATGGAAACTCGGCTGCGAACTATGGAAATCAGACCGGAGCTTGGCGTGGTGCCACCCTCAACCAGGCCACTGCACAATTCGATACAATGGGCCCCGCCTCGCTGCGCTGTTAAGGCGGATTCTACCGAATCAACACAAACTTCGAGCACCACATGGTCGCTCATATTTCCCCTATGCCGAGCCAACACTTCCCGATAATCCCTGGCTGTCTTTGGAAAGAAGCGAATGTGCTCCGAAAGTTTGTTTGCATCATAGCTCATCCGTTTCCGGTCTGGTGAATAGGGTCAGGGCACCTTAAGCTACATGGGAAACTGCAACCGGACGAGACTTCGCCGCCGACCGTGCGGCCAGCACCTTTGAGATGGTTCGAATTTGCTACCGCTTGACGAGTTTGGGAACGACGAAGGGGGCCTTCACGCTCCGAATTTGGGAGGTAGTGGTGCGTCAATTCAGGAGCAACCCGGTGTCCCTTTCGATGTTGCTATACGAATACTTCATGGTTCTCGACCTTGGCACGCTTCAGCCCCTAATGTCCGTTCGAATCGGCGAACATGCCGTAACGGCAGTCGTTTTCGGCATTCTCGCCCGAACGATTTCAGCCTTTCCCAGCTTCAGTAGCTGCGCGATTTCATCTCGGTCATCGACGGGACAAGCTCTCAGCTTTCTCCTGCAGCTCCGCCCAGCGTGCAAAGAGCTTGTCCAGATCATTTTGTGCCGACTCCATTTCCCCTTGAGCGGCAACGAGCTTGGGTCCGTCGCTGGCAATTGCGGGATCTTCTAGGGCGGTTCGTTTGCTTTGTAGTCTCTGCTCCGCTTCTGTAATGCGCTGCTCAATGCTGGCATATTCGCGTGCTTCGAGGTAGGAAAGCTTCGTTTGTGTTTGAACGAATGGAGCAGAGGAACCTGGAATAATCGGCGAAGATGTCATGATCTCGTTCCCAGCGCGACTGCGTTCTGTCTGCCAAACTTCCCATTGACCATAGTCTGCAAAGCTTTCGGCACCTCCTTTACTATCGAGGCCAAGCACGACAGTAGACACTCGATCCAAGAGGTAGCGATCATGCGTGACCAAGACGAGAGAACCACGGAATTCGAGCAGGCTCTGTTCGAGGATTTCGAGGGTGGGAATGTCGAGGTCGTTGGTGGGCTCATCGAGCAGAAGAATGTCGGCCGCTTGCAGCATGAGTTGAGCAATCAGCACACGAGCGCGTTCGCCTCCGGAAAGGCGCCCAACAGGTTGGTCCAGTTGTTCGCCGCTGAACAGGAATTTGGCGGCCCAGGATGCAACGTGAATAACGCGATCCTGATATAGGACTGAGTCTCCTTCGGGAGCGAGTGCTCTGCGCAGGGTCAAGCTCAGATCGAGTTGGCGACTCTGGTCAAAATATATGGTGCGCAACCAGTCGGCGCGTCGAATTTCGCCGCTCTTGGGAGCCACTTCGCCAAGCAGCATACGCAATAGGGTTGTCTTGCCACTGCCGTTGGGTCCTACAACGCCGACCCTCATCCCGGCGGAGATGATGAAGTTTAGCCTTTCGAACAATGTCCGATTCCCAGCTTCGCAAGCGACATCCTGTAGCTCGATCAACCGCTTGGTCTTTCGATCGGTTGCTGAAAAATCAATTTGCGCGGTGGCGCTGCGGGTTCTGGCATTCAGGCCAGCCAGTTCGCCCATCAGCTCGCCAGCTTTATCGATGCGGGCTTTAGATTTTCGTGTACGGGCTTTTGCTCCACGCCGAAGCCACTCAATTTCGGAGTGAACCAAGTTTTCCAAAGCCTCCTGGCGCTTCGATTGAGCATGAAGGAATTCTTCCTTTTTCTGCAAGAAGTCGGGGTAGCTTCCGTGCACACGCAGTAGACCCTCGGGATACACCCGGCTAAGCTCTGCCATGCCGGTTGCAACATTTTCGAGAAAGTATCGGTCATGGCTTACCACCACGCAGGCAAAAGTCGCCTGGCGCAGCAGATCTTCAAGCCACTTGATTCCGGCGAGGTCAAGATGATTTGTGGGCTCGTCGAGCAATAAGACATCAGGGGTCTGAACTACCGCCTCGACGATCGCCAGTCTCTTTTGCCAGCCTCCTGATAATGTGGCAGCCTCCAGTTCGAGATCCTCAAAACCCGCTCGGCCCAGGGTCTCTGCAAAGTGGGGGCCGCTTTCGGCGGCGGGCGTCAGCGAGCGTTCGATCGCGCTCTCGACGACAGTCCGGATGCTGTCTCCAGCGACAAACCTCGAATCCTGTTCGACGTAGCTGAGTTGGAGGCGCTTTCGTACTGCTACGGTGCCGCTGTCTGGCTGTTCCGTGCCGGCTAGGATTCGCAGCAGTGTGGATTTTCCGGAACCGTTAGGGCCGATCAGCCCAATTCGGTCAGCCGCCGAAACAGTAAAAGAGACATCCTCGAAAAGTGGCTTCGAACCAAATGCTTTCGAGATATTTTGGACGTTAATAATCGCAGGCAACGGCTACGCACCCCACCATTTCGAGGTTATCAAGAAACGCCTGCCTGAAGCCACGGAGTGACCGGAGAAGCCTGCCGCCGTGCCCGCCTGGAGCACCCTGCAGTCTCAAGCTGAGGAGAGGGAGCGTTGCGCACAACGCGGAGCAGGTCCGCGGCCTCGCGTTCATCGCGACTCTATCGTGCCCGGAGGAGTTGGCCGGAAGTTGGCGTCAGTGCGCGGCAGCAGGCTTGCGCTGCTTAACGAACAGCAATATGCACGAGGAGTGTGCTAATCCGAGAATCAAGTTGCATATAATATGCCCTCACGCCTCCAATGGCCCCAATGCCTAGCAAAGATGACATGTCCATACGCCGAATGTGGCGGCCCCTTTCCGGGCTTGGATCTGGTGTTGCGGTGCTGTTTTTGTCGGGCCCAACTCTGCAATTGCAGGCTGGCCAACAGGTGAGTCCGCCCCCAAACAGAGTGCTTGTGCATAATGCAATTAAATACGACCTCTCGGCTCCACTTTCCATGGAGATCGAATCTGTCGATGAGCCCGCGCAGGCCGACTGCACGGGATTGGCTTGCGGAACGTCGCCCGGGTCACTCACAGATGAAGATGAACCGGAGCCTGATCAAGGCGGCGCAGCGGAGCCCATTCCCCCACCTGTTTCATCCCCAACCCTGCCCGCAGCGGCGGTCGCCATGGAGCAGACTTCGCCGGGGCCACGACCTGCGGTGCCGATGATGGAGAGCTTTGACGGACTCGGCGCTGGATTCGCGGGCCCCAATGGCACGACCGATTTTCGTAATCCTTCCGACAACAGCCTTGCTGTTGGCCCAGATCACATCGTGCAGATTGTGAACTCGCGAATCGCAATCTATTCGAAGAAAGGCAAGAAGTATCCCGCCACGGGAACTGTTCTATACGGGGCCGTGCCTACTAAGTCCGTGTGGGCAGGTTTCGGCGGTGTATGTGACGCGCGCAACAATGGAGATGCGGTGGTCCGCTACGATCAACTTGCCGGGAGATGGTTGATTGTGATGCCGATTTTTTCTCGCATCGATCCGAGCGGGCTTCCGGAAAAAGACGCCTTGGTCAGTAGTGAGCCGGTTCCATCCGGCCAGCTCGCGAAATCTGGAGGGACATCTTCACCCGGTCCCGCTGCCGCACCTCCTGCAAGTCCGCCACAGTCTTCTTCACGCGAACCGAAGCCACCCCTCGCCAAAGATGGAGTTTGGGCAATGTGCTATGCGGTCAGCACTGGTCCGGATCCTCTAGGAACGTATTATCGCTATGCGTTTGAGCGCACCTTGTTCCCGGATTATCCTCGACCTGCTGTTTGGGTGGATGGCTACTACGTACCAACCAGCAGCGGCGACGAGGTCATTCAAAAGCACGTATGCATTGCAGAGCGCGCGAAGATGCTTCTAGGACAGCCTGCCAGGGAGCAATGCATCATCATCGACGGTGTTAATTTCCTAAATAGTTCCGATATCGACGGCCCAAAAGCGCCACCCCTCGGAACACCGAACATCACCATGGCAGCTGGCGGCACGCAACTCAAGAACATTTTCGAGGACGATGGTATCTATTACTGGAAGGTTCACGTTGATTGGCAAAATCCCGCCAACACGAAAGCAAATGGCCCAATAAAGATTGGCGTCGCTCCCTATCACTATCTCTGCAATGGGCAACTTTCGAGTTGTGTGCCACAGCCGAAGACCGAACGCCGGCTCGATGCGCAGGGCGACAAAATCATGCAGCGACTCGTCTATCGCAAGGTTGGCAGACACGAGTCCATCGTTGCCGCGCACTCGGTGGCGACCCAGAGCGGCGGTGGAGTGCGTTGGTACGAGTTCCGCGTCGACAAGAAAGGCGATCCGGAGTTGTATCAGCAAGGTACTTATGCACCTGGCGGCCATTACCGTTGGATGCCGAGCATTGCGATGGACAAAAACGGGGACATCGGCGTCGGATATTCGTTCGGTGGGCTACCAGACTTTCCTGGGCAGCGATTCGCAGCACGTCGCGCCGATGATCCCAAGGGAAGCCTAACGTTGCACGAATCCGTACTGGCTATGGGGGAGGCATCCCAGACCAATACGCTACGCTGGGAAGACTATGCGACGACTGCCTTGGATCCTAGCGATGATTGCACATTCTGGTATGTCGGCGATTATCTGAACTCAGGTGACACGGCCTACCGAAGCCGAATCGGCGCTTTCCGTTTGCCCAATTGCAAAACGACACGCTAGCTGCGATCGTCATCGTTTGATCATCGTTGTTCCGTGTACCTCGCGATATGAAAATCTACAGCGTTGTTTCCAAGCCTGCGTCACTACCCGTCGTTTTTATTGTCTTTATTATTGGTGTTGCCGGTCTATGCCCCAGCCAGACTTCTCAGCAATCATCCACGCCCTCACCATTGCCTAGCCACAGGGAGCCAACCAAGGCCGACATTCTCCGGGGCGCCTATGGGCCGTACCGTGCCAACAATGATCTGCTCTCCTACCATCTCGATATCCGAATCGACCCGGAGAAGAAGTTCATTATCGGCAAGAATACAATCCGCTTCAAAATGCTGAAAGACGACGCCCGGATCCAGCTCGACCTGGCGGTCGCGCTGAATATCGACAAAATCCTCTTCGGCACGAAGCTGCTCCAGTACGAGCGCGACTCCGGAGCCGTGTTTGTCAATTTCCCCGAGAGGCTACGTGCTGGTCGCGTATACACGATTGCTTTCTACTACTCCGGAACGCCGGTCCACCAAGGCAGGTTCGGCGGCTTCACCTTTGGAAGTGATCCATCTGGCCATCCATGGATTTACACCGCGTGCGAAGGAATCGGGGCCAGCATCTGGTGGCCTAATAAGGACCAGTGGCGCGATGAGGTGGAAAACATGGAGATCAGCGTGGCCATTCCCAACGACCTCGTCGACGTCTCCAATGGAAAATTCATGGGCAAAACCGACCTTGGCGATGGCTACACGCGCTGGGACTGGTTCGTGCACCCCATCAACAATTACGACGTTTGCGTAAATATTGGGAACTATCAGCACTTCTCCGACCGACTGGGCAAGCTCCCGATTTGATTAGGTATGTCGAGCGAGTCGTGAACAGGATTGTTCGACAGCACCGTCCTGACACGCCTACGCGAAAGTTTCCAGCTTTGACAAGACAGTGGGGAGATATTCCGCGACCGTCGGATGAATATGCATTGCACGCTGGATTACGGTGTACGGTGCTTTCGCATACATCACGTCCAGCAAAACGTGAATGACTTCATCGCCGCCAACCCCAAGAATCGCAGCACCCAGAATTTGTTTTGTTTCCGCATCCACGCAGATTTTCATGAAACCTTGTGTCTCGCCTTTCTCATAGGCTCGGCTTACCCGGCTCATCGGGTGTTTCGCAATGAGGGCGTGACGTCCGGACTTTCGTATTTCGGCCTCCGTCATGCCGCAGCGGCCTAGCGGAGGATCGATGTACAAAGCGTAAGCCTGGATCCGGTCTGATAGGCGGCGATGGTTGGCATTGAAGAGATTGTCGGCGACAATCTCGTAATCGTTGTAGGAAGTGTGGGTAAATGCGCCGCGCCCGTTGCAGTCGCCCAAAGCCCAGATGCCGGGCACGTTAGTTTGCAGTTGATCATCAACCATGATGTAACCTCGATGGTCAGTCGCCACGCCGGCTTTGTCGAGATCCAGATCGTTCGTGTTAGGGATACGCCCTACTGCTAGAAGAACATGAGTACCGAGTGCATCCGGGGGGCCTTCCTCGCAATCCACGTGCACAGCCACACCGTCATCGCGCTTGGCCAAAGAAATACATTTCGCATTCAGCCGAATTTGTATCCCCTCGGCCTCCAGGATTTCGCGCACGGCGTGGGAAACATCTTCGTCTTCACGTCCAATCAGACGCGTGCCCATCTCAACAATCGTGATTTCGCTGCCGAAGCGGCGATACATCTGACCAAATTCCAAGCCGATATAACTCCCGCCGACGATGACGAGGTGCTTAGGCAAAAAATCAACCTCCATCATCGAGGAATTGTTGAGAAACGGGACATCGTGAATGCCCGGCATCTCGGGGACAGCAGCGCGCCCACCGACGTTGATGAAGATTTTCTCAGCCTGAAGGGCCTCATCGTTGACGACCACAGTGTTGGGCGACTGAAAGCGGGCATGGCCCCGAAGGACCGTACAGTTTTTCAGGCCCAGCAACCACTCCTCTATGCCTTTGTTCGATCGGCCAGAGACTGCATCCTTGCGCGCTTTCACGCGTTTCATGTCAACGCGCACAGTGTCGTTGACACAGAAACCGTATTCCGCACCACGGCGGGCAACATGGGCCGCGTAAGCGCTTGCAACCATCGTCTTAGTCGGAATGCATCCCGTGTTCACACAGGTGCCACCAAACTTGTGACGCTCAATGATGGCGACTGTTCTGCCCGCGTCCGAAAATCGCGCAGCCAGGGGCGGGCCCGCCTGGCCCGTCCCGATGATGATGGCGTCGAAGTTCTTCATGCAGCTACTGCGCCCTCGATTTGGAGCTTGCCCTCTTTGGCAGCCTCTTCTGGAGTCTTACCGTTCTGACGCGCGACGATATAGGCGGCGTACCATCTCGACCAGTGGTGTTTGGGAGCCGTCGGCTCGTACTTGCCATGCCGTTCCTCTGTCTCGCGCAAGAGCTCAGTCATCGCTGGAACATCAGAGTTACTGACTTCTCGTCCCGGCAGCCGGGCTGTGATTTCCTGCAGCAGCCAGCCGTTGCCGTCCGGATCGTGGAAGGAGGCGAACGAATAGTAACTGGTATGGGCGGGGTCTCGCCCGCCGGCTCGGAGACGCCCAAACAAATAGGGCTCGTCAGGGCCAGTGTGCACGTTGCTGCCGTGGAACACTTCGCTGACTTCGATGCCCCGACGGAGCAGCTCTTGCCTGGCGGTCTCGATGTCGGAGACGGCTAGGTACAGGCCCTGGGCAGAGCCAGGGCTTGCCGTGGTGACATTCTTGCCGAAGATTACCGAGCAGCCGGAGCCGGGCGGCGTGAACTGGACTCCTCGCCAGTCATTGCCGGCGGTGAAGTCGCCGTCGAACCGCCATCCGAGCCTGGCATAGAAATCTTTCGCATGGTCAACGTCCGAAACCGGGATTATGACCACCTCAAGCTTCATGTCGACTCTTGCGGCATTCGCGTTCGTGGCCGGTTCGTTGTTTTTCTTTGCATTCATAGTCGCCATTTTCCCTCCTAAATGTTCACACAAATCGGAAAACCGGGTTTCCGCTACAGACTGATCCTAAGGAACACCCGTGATTCAAGGGCCATCGGGGTCTGATTGCATCAAATCAAAGCTATTCGCGCAAGGCAGTTCCCGGAGTCTGTTGGATCTGACAGTTCCGCCACTTCCTGGGCCAGAGTTCAATCGCGCAAAGATCCGAAGGGGTGCCGATCCCCTCCATGCTCCACTTCGCCATTCTCGCGAACCGCTGCCATTCAACCTCAGCTGTTATGACCGCACGGCGCAGACGCAGGACATCCCGCGCCTGCACAACGTTTGTGGCGTTCAGGCAAATCAACAGAAGCAGGCGCCCCCTTCTCCTTGACCAGCACATTGAGACAGGCGAAAATGCTCCACTCATGCGCGTTATATCGAATGATTTAGCGTCTTCCGGCGGAATGAGGAACGTCCACGCCCAGGTCGCCTCGTCGAGTTCAAGCCCCGCTTGGATTCTCGAATGACCAAATTTTAGTTTCGACTATGACCGATACATGGCGGAGCGTTTCCGGCAAGTTGGTAGCGATGTCCTAGTTCGCTTGTCCTCACAAACGGATTCCGATTCGGCGGGTCAGCTCGCGACGGATCGCAGTCGCGCACCGCGCTCTTCTTTTTGATTTATCGTGGTTTGATCGTGGTCAAACAGGATGTATCGCTGAAACTGGCGTGCCTGACGAGCGGATTTTTAACCACGTCGATGATCTCCTAATCCAGGCCAAAGTTCTTACTGCGGAGATCGCCGGTATTCATGCGGTTGGCTTCAAAAGGTCCACCATGAGCGATTGAGGACGCAGGGATCGTTGCAACCATCAGTGTCAGATACAGCTGCAGCTACTTGTGGCCCTGCTGTCGGGCTAACTTTCCGGACGCGGTTGCGTCCATTCTAAGGGGAAGACTACTCTGAATCCCAAGGGGGCAGCATGACGCAGCACAGGCCCGATAAGGAACAAGACGTGGCGACTGGTTCGTCGCTAGTGCCACTTGAATCTACCTGGCGCGACCTTCGCTTTGCGGTGCGATCGCTGCTGAAGACTCCGGGATTTACAGTGCTCGCGATTCTTGTGATTGCGGTCGGGATCGGCGCGAATACTGCCGTCTTCTCTGTCATTAATACGGTTCTACTCAAGCCGCTCACGTATCCTAATCCACAATCGCTCGTGCATCTGATGAACACCGGCGATCAGGGCTCGTTCCCCGGCGCGAACGTGCCCAAGTTCAATATCTGGCGGCAGCAGACCGGCATCTTTCAGCAGACTGCAGCGTACGACAGCGGAGGCGCGGGATTGAACCTGACCGGCAGCGATCAACCGGAACAGGTCCAAGGTGTGCATGTAAGCGTCGACTATTTTTCGGTTCTGGGCGCGCCGGTGATTGCCGGGCGGACTTTTACCGCTGCCGAAGACAGCCCACACGGCGGAAATGTGGTTGTGCTCAGTTACGGTTTGTGGAAGCGGCGATTTGGCGGAGATCTGGGCATCGTCGGCAACACTATTCAGCTCAATCAGCAGCCTTATCAGGTTGTGGGGGTGATCGGGCGCGAATTTGTCACGGATGATCCGGCCGATCTTTGGCTTCCGTTTCAGTTTGAAATGGCTTCGCAGGACCAAGCGCACTACTTCGGCGTGATTGCGCGCCTGAAGCCGGGCATGACTGTGCCGATGGCCAATGCGCAGTTGAAACTCGCCGCCGACCAATACCGGACGATGTATCCCGGCACGTTAGGGCCGAACAATGGCTTCGCCGTTATTCTGTTACAGGAACTGACGGTCCGCGATACGCGCTCGTCACTCTACGTCCTTCTCGGCAGCGTCGGACTTGTGCTGTTGATTGCCTGCGCCAATGTTGCGAATCTGCTGCTGATTCGTGCCACCGCGCGCAAGCGGGAGTTGGCAACGCGCTCTGCGCTCGGCGCAGGGCGCTGGCACATCATTCGCCAGCTGCTCACCGAGAGTCTGCTGGTGTCGCTCACTGGCGGAACCCTCGGACTCGTTCTTGGCTTCGCGGGGGTTCGGTTATTGCTGGCAATCAATCCCGGTAGCATCCCGCGTATCGGCGAAGGTGGATCCGCCGTCAAGCTCGATTTGAATGTGCTCCTTTTCACCCTTGGGGTCTCGCTGCTGACCGGAATTTTGTTTGGTCTGGTACCGGCCATCACCGCTTCACATAAGAATCTTGCGGCAGTTTTGAACGAGAGCAGCAACCGTGTAGGAGTGGGCTTTCGGAGCGGCAAGGTGCGTTCCGTTCTGGTGATCAGTGAGATGGCTCTTGCGCTCGTACTTGTCATCGGAGCGACCCTGCTCATTCGCACGTTTATGAAGCTGCAGTCGGTTGATCCTGGCTTTGACACGCACAACGTGCTCACAATGGCCATGTCGATCAGCGGCGATCGGTTTCTGAAGACCGGCGGCGTGGCGCAAGTGATCCATGATGGCGTGGAGCGCATCAATGCGGTTCCCGGCGTTACGGCGACTGCCGCCGCATGCTGTCTGCCGCTGCAAGGTAGCTTTGGATTGCCTTTCAACATTGTGGGGCGGTCGAACGGTAACAATCCCAACACAGGTGGAGCGGGTTACTTTCCGGTCTCGTGGAGCTACTTTGATGTGTTCAAGGTGCCCGTCGCGCGCGGGCGAAGTTTCACAGAACAAGACAACGGATCGGCGCCGGGTGTGGTTATCATCAACGAGGCGATGGTGCGAGAATTCTGGCCCAAAGGCGATCCTCTCAACGATCGGCTCGAAATCGGAGCGGGCATGGGGCCGGTCTTCGTCGAACCACCGCGCCAGGTGATCGGCGTTGTCGGAGATACGCGCGATGGCGGACTCAATCAGGACCCGGGCCCGACGATGTACATCCCGGTGGCACAGATGCCCGACAAAGTTACAGAGCTCAACTCGCGCATCGCGCCCTTGTGGTGGATTGTGCGCACGCGGATGGAGCCGCACTTACTCACGGCCGCCGTCACT
>Ga0097621_100003338_pt1 | contig 11043 bp, 5 predicted proteins | sample KBSMisM72_FD_73165 | JGI IMG/M metagenome (GOLD analysis project Ga0097621, IMG submission 73165) | Miscanthus rhizosphere microbial communities from Kellogg Biological Station, Michigan, USA - KBS Miscanthus M7-2 (version 2) (version 2) | ecosystem: Host-associated > Plants > Roots >... | reverse complement strand
TGGATTACCTATCTGGCATACTCCTGATCAGCTTCACAGTGTGGATTGGCAGGATGCTATTTACAGAACTGGCTTAACACAGAATTATACGGTGGGTATTCGTGGAGGAAGTGATAAGGTTCAGGCTGCAATGTCGTTTGGTTATTATGATCAAAAAGGTATTATAATCGGTTCCTTTTTTAAAAGATATAGTCTTAACCTCAATCTGGACTACCAGGCTACCTCGTGGCTCAAATCATCAACAAGCGTGAAATATTCTTACCAGGAGGCAAACAATCCTCTTACAGGTAACAACCTTTTGCAAGTAGCACTAAACCCACCTACTTTGGATAGTGGTAACAACCTTACTTACCAGATTAAAGACGGAAAAGGCAATTACGGTTTTTACAATCCTATTAAAAATGTTGTGAGTGGCCATGGTAATCCTGTTTATTCTGTTGAGACCAACCAGTATCAAAATACAACCAATTACATATTAGCTACGTCTTTTTTGGAAGCAACTATTTTCGATGGTCTTAAAGTTAAAACTAACCTGGGAGCAAATGTGAGTAATTTCTCCAGCTTTTATCTTCAGCCGGAAGATAACAGGGCCAGTTTACAATATCCAGGATCAGTTGTGACACCGGCAAATTATCACCAAACACTGAACAAAACATTTGAATGGCTATGGGAGAATACCATATCTTATGATAAAACTTTCGGTTTGCATACTATTAATTTTGTGGGTGGTATTTCTGCGCAAAAAAATACATGGACGGGCATGGGCGGCGGCGGTATTCCCCCAAACACTGTGACAAGAGACTTATCGCTTGTTTCGAACCTAACCCTTGATCAGAATATTCCAGGAACAAACACTGGAAATGGCCAAAACGTCTATTCGCTGGCTTCAACATTTGCCAGGATGACGTACCAGTTTGCAGACAAATACATGCTAACTGCTACAGTAAGAAGAGATGGCTCTTCCAAGTTTGATGAAGGGCATAAATACGGCACGTTCCCTTCTGCTGCTGTTGGGTGGAGAATCAAAAACGAATCATTTTTAAAAGAGGCTAGTTGGATTTCCGACCTGAAGATTAGAGGCAGTTATGGTGAGGTAGGAAATGAGGCTCCCATAGGGTTATTCCAATATCAATCGCTGTATGCGGGAAATTATCCGTCAAATGTAAATGGCGGTGGCCTTGATAACCTTGGTTATCCATTTAATAAAATATACCAGAATGGTATTGCACAAACGCAGCCCGCCAATTCAAGCTTAAAATGGGAAACCGATAAACAAACAGATATTGGCATTGATGCCGCTTTTTTAAACGGTGCTTTAACTGTTACTGCCGACTGGTTTAACCGGGATTCAAGAGATTTCCTGCTACGACTTGCAGCGCCTGCGCAAACCGGCTATAATTTCATTACCCGGAATGTTGGAAGTATGAACAACAAGGGTTTTGAGTTTGCAGTGAATTATAACGGTAGCAATAGTAAGGATTTTCATTATGGTATTGGTTTAACATTAACTACCATTAAAAATAAACTTACCAGCATTACATCAGGAACAGACTTCGTAACCAATTTTGGTGGCTTAAATTTAAATGGTTTTCAGCAATGGGATCAATTTACCCGCTCCTATATTGGAAAACCTGTGGGAGAGTTTTATGGTTTAAAATCGCTCGGAATTTATCAATCCCAGGCGCAAATTGATGCTTTAAATGCAAAAGCTCCCGGTGGCATATACCGTCCAGGTACTGTAGCTCGTCCCGGTGATCGTTATTTTGCAGATATCACCGGAGACGGCCTGGTAAATGATGATGACAGGGGACCGATCGGAAACCCTCAACCTAAATTTTACGGTGGGCTTAACCTTGATGCTACTTACAAGGCATGGGATATAAATGTATACTTTTATGGTTCTGAAGGAAACAAAATATTGAACTATGTTGAAAGTAACCTGGAGAGTTTTGCACGACGGGGTTCAGTTGGAGCTGAGAATGTAAATGAAGCATTCTACAAGAATCACTGGACGCCAACCAATCCATCAGACAGGTATGCAAGGGCGCTGGGCACTGGCGGAGACAATAGTTCGATTAATAATGTTCCGTCCAGCGTATGGGTTGAGGATGGAAGTTTTATTAAACTGAAAAACATTTCCATTGGTTATACTTTGCCGACAAATTCTTTAAAAAAGTATTCCATATCAAAAATAAGGTTGTATGTATCTGCTCAAAACCTTTTTGTTATTACTAGTTACACCGGGCTTGATCCGGAGATAGGAATCCAGGGGGGCAACGCAACCCAAAACGGGGTTGACAATGGAACCTATCCTTCATCCAAATACTTCACTTTTGGATTAAACGCAACATTTTAATTAAAGATCAAACTCAGCGATATGAAACGAATCAAATTAATAATCATAATTAGTTTTACAGCATTCAGTTGCGGCGTTATCTTACTGGCGTGTAAAAAAAGTTTCCTGGATCAAACCAATACTTTTGGAATTTCTCCCGATGCTGCTGCCAGTAAGCCGCAGCAGGTAATTTCTCTCGTAAATGCTATTTATGATACCTATCAGAATAGCGACCTGCTAAAAAAATGTGTTTGGTACAGGGCCAATTTTGGAACACATGACTTCTTTAACTGGGGAGCTGATGTATTTTGGAACAACTATCAAATTTCAGCCAGTTTTGTTGGACTTATTACTTTTTGGAACCAATCTTATATTGGTATCGCAAGGGCAAATTCTGTATTTCCAATTATTACCAAAGCAGAAGGGGGCGGCGTTATTGACCATGCATTAGCATCCCGTTTAAGAGGAGAAGCTTTCTTTCTAAGAGGAATGACCTATTATTACCTGGCCGCTTCCTTTGGTGGTGTTCCATTAGAAACAGATACCACCGGTGCTTTAAATCTTGGATTGAGGCCGAGGGATTCCCGGGATTCCGTTTTCCAACAGGTAGTGTCAGACATGCAGCAGGCAGAAGCTTTATTGTTATCAAAAAAAGATTTATCGCCTGCGGATTTGGGAAGAGCCACCAAAGGAGCTGCCTATTCTTATGAGGGTGCAGCCCGCATGTGGTTAAAAGATTATGCTGGTGCTTTAACAGCTTTCAATAACCCCGAATTTAGTAACTATCACCTTTTATCAAATTTTGCAGATGTAAATGAGTATAATCATCAAAATAATGATGAATCTATTTTCGAAGTTCAGTTTTACTTAAAATCGGGTGATCCGCAGGATTGGGGCGGAAGCTGGCAGCCACCGGGGGCTGAACTTGGTTGGATAGACAGCTTTAGCTGGCCAAATGAAATAACGCAACAGGGCTATGACTATGGCAACCCGGCATTGTGGAATTCTTATCAAGTTGGAGATAAGCGCAAGTATTTCACCATTTTAGGCCCTGGCGATTCTATACAAAGCCCTGGAGTTATTACCAAATGGGGTGGAATAAAAGGCTATCCTCCCGTAAAAGCAGGTTTTGCTGCGGGTAACGCAACATATACAGGAGATGATGGTAAAATTATAAATACCGTTGGAACGCTGACTAAGCCATGGTACGGAGATGATAAAGGACGTACTGGCTATGTTTGCGCAAAAAAATGGAGAGATCCCAATCTTACCGGCAACTATAATAGTCCAACTGATGGCGCGTCACATATTTTTGGCGACCAGAACCAAATATTGATGCGTTACGCTGAAGTTCTCCTTAGCAGGGCAGAATGTAAAGTGCGCACAGGGGATGTTCCTGGAGCAATGGCTGATCTTAAATTAGTAAGGGATAGGGCATTTGGCGGTACTGCACCCGCTGCTATGCAAGACAGTGCTAATTACGATGGTACTCCAGGTGCGGCTATAACTGATCCGCTGCAAATGGTATTGAGTGAGTACAGGCATGAACTTTCCGGTGAGTATTCTACTTTCTATGATTTGTGCAGGGCAGGGACAGATGTGGCTGTTGAATTTATTAACAGGGCGAATGGAGCAAAAGAAGGCAACTATAATCCCGTCCCAAATCCAGCTCCCGGCCCAACACATGATGGGAAAACACACGGTTTATACAATACTGCTATTACTGCGGTTTGGACACTGTTGCCAATTCCGTCGGGTGCCAGGGCACTTAATCCCAACTTATCACAAAACAGCGGGTATTAAGTTTATATATTATACTGTTCAAAAAGGCTTTCTGAAAATGGAAGCCTTTTTTATAATCGCCTTAAATCCTTTGTATATTTATATGAATTTGTTACGTCAGACTTATTATATGAAACCGTTTCGATTGCTATTTATTTGCGCACCTGTTTTGTTTTCTTGCCAAAGCCATCAAACCTTATTTGAAAATATTTCTTCTTCACATTCAGGTGTTTCCTTTAATAATGCGATTACGGAAAATGATTCAATCAATCCTTTTGATGTAGTGAATATTTACAATGGCGGTGGTGTTGGTATTGGTGATTTTAATAATGACGGCTTGCAGGATATTTATTTTACAGGGAACATGGTAGCATCTAAATTATATCTGAACAAAGGCGATTTTAAATTTGAAGATGTCACTGCAAAAGCTGGGGTAGAAGGAATGGGGAGGTGGGCAAGAGGTGTTTCGGTAATAGATATCAATAATGATGGATTGATGGATATTTATATCTGTAATACCATTTATAAAGACTCGCTAAGAAGACGCAATATTTTATATGTTAACCAGGGTGCAGACAAAGAAGGTATACCTCACTTCAAAGACATGGCTGCTGAGTATGGACTGGATATCCATGTCCAATCTACCATGGCCAATTTCTTTGATTATGATAATGATGGCGACCTGGATATGTACCTTACGGTAAATGAAGCTTTCTCTGATGAGAACAGGTTTGGCAAAGGATCCAAAAAAGATAAAGCCAGCAAGGGAAGGTTGTTCAAAAATGACTGGGACTCATCCCATCATCATCCTGTATTCCAGGACGTATCTGTTCAGGCAGGTATTACACTGGATGGACCGGGCCATGGAGCCACCATTGCCGATATTAACCAGGATGGCTGGAAGGATATCTACGTTAGCGACGATTTCCTGTCGGATAATATTCTATACATCAATAACCACGACGGAACTTTTACCAACCGGACCAATGAATATTTTAAGCACACTTCTGTCAACGCGATGGGGCAGGATATCATTGACATTAACAATGATGGTTTGTCTGATGTGGTGGAGCTGGATATGAACCCAAGGGATAATTACCGAAAAAAAATGATGTTGGGGTCAAACAATTACAATGTCATTCAAAATTTTAGTCTTTTTGGTCACCAGTTTCAGTATGTGAGAAATACATTGCAATTGAATCAGGGGTCAAGAATATTGGAAAATGATTCTGTTGGACCACCCGTTTTCAGTGAAATTGGTTTTATGAGTGGAGTAGCAGAAACAGACTGGAGTTGGACACCCTTACTAACGGATTTTGACAACGATGGTTACAGGGATATGATTGTAACGAATGGATTTCCTAGAGATATAACAGATCATGATTTTATTGTTTATAGGCATGATGCTGCCTATGAACCACCGTTAAAACTGATTAGTAAAATACCTGAAGTTAAGTTGATGAATTATGGATTTAAAAATACTGATGGTATTTTATTTGAGGATGTTACCACTAAATGGGGATTGACAACACCCAGCTTTTCTAACGGAGCGGCGTATGCCGATTTTGACAATGATGGGGACATGGACATGGTGGTGAATAATATTAATGACGAAGCATTTTTATATAGAAATAACCTTCGGAAAAAAGAAGATACTGCTAATCATTTTTTGCAGGTAAAATGTGAAGGAAGTAAAGAAAATAAAGATGGCATCGGTGCCTGGGTAGATATTTACTATGCTGCAGGTAAGCACCAGGCTTATGAAAACACACCTTACAGGGGCTACCTGTCAACCAACCAAAACATAGCGCATTTTGGGTTGGGCAAAACAACTATGGTGGATTCAGTAATTATTAAATGGCCCGGAGATAAAAAACAAATCTTTTCTAAGGTCAATGCAGACCAGTTATTGAAGGTAAATATAGCAGACGCAAAAGAATCTTATGATTGGCAGCCCTCAGCCCTTGAAAAAGAACCATTATTTAAGGAAGTAACAAAATCATTGGGTATTGATTATTTATCAAGGGATTTTGACTTAATTGATTTTAATATCCAGGCAACTTTGCCACATAAACTATCAGAATACGGCCCGGCATTGGCAGCTGGCGATATTGACGGCAATGGCCTGGATGATATGGTGGCAGGAGGGAATACTTTTGCTCCACCAGTTTTTTTTCTGCAACAGCCGGGAGGGAAATTTAGTCAAAAGATTTTTCTGAATAAAAATGGACAAACAGTAACCAATGCAAAAGATGAAGGCATGTTGCTCTTTGATGCCAATGGAGATGGTTCTCTCGATTTATATATTGCCAGTGGGGGGTATAAATTTGAAAGCAACAGCATTAACTACCAGGACCGGCTGTATATTAATGATGGGAAGGGGAATTTTACACTTGCTGATTCTTCGGCTTTGCCTGTTAACTATACAAGCAAACTTTGTGTGAGGGCAATGGATTTTAATAAGGATGGCAAGCTGGATTTATTTGTTTCGGGCCGGGTGGATCCATGGAAATATCCCAGGCCCGTTAGCAGTTTTATTTTTAGAAATGATTCTGATAGGGGGAAAATTAAATTCACAGATGTTACGGCTGAAGTGGCGCCTGATTTACAGAATATAGGAATGGTATGTGATGCTTTATTCACCGATTTTGATAATGATAATCAAATTGATTTGATACTGACAGGCGAGTGGATGCCCATTACTTTTTTAAAAAATACAGGAGGCAAGTTTAAAAATGTTTCTGAAGCTTCTGGTGTAAATGAAAAACCCGGCTGGTGGAATTCTATTGTAGCCGGCGATTTTCGCCACACAGGCAGAACAGATTATATTGTAGGCAATATTGGGTTAAATACCATTTACAAAGCCAGCGAAGAGCACCCTGTTTTTGTTACTGCAAAAGATTTTGACCACACAAATGGCTATGTTCCCATTTTGTCCTATTTCATCCCGGATAAAGAAGGAGGTGTGTTAAAAGAGTTCCCTGCAGACGGTCGGGATGATATCCTGGAAAGAATTCCCTCACTGAGAAAGCGGTATGCTGAATATAAAGGTTTTGCCACTGCTACAATGAATGACATCTTTACTTCAGCCATGCAAAAAGATGCTCAACGTTTAAGGGCTACCATGCTTCAATCCTGTTACTTGCGCAATGAAGGAAATGGGAAATTTACCATGATCCCATTGCCAAAAGAAGCACAGTTTTCTGTTATCAATGGTATGCTGGCAGATGATTTTGACGGCGATGGAAATTTAGATGTGCTCATCAATGCAAATGATTTTGGAATGGAAATTTCAGTGGGCAGGCTGGACGCATTGAATGGCCTTTTATTGAAGGGTAATGGTAAAGGTGAATTTTCACCATTGTCTATTTTAGAAAGTGGGATTTATATTCCTGGTGATGGCAAGGCATTGGTTAAATTACAATCAGCAGATAGTAACTACCTGGTTGCGGGCAGCCAGTATCGTGATGTATTAAAGGTTTTTGAATTAAAAAAGAAAATGAAAACTATCCGGGTCAATCCTGGTGATGTGTTTGCATTGATAAAATTTAAAAATGGTACTACTGAGAAAAAGGAATTTTATAATGGTACTTCGTTTCTGTCGCAGTCGGCCAGGTTTATCGAAGTGACGGAGCAAATGACTGGTATTACTATCCAGGATAACAAAGGGCAAAGCCGCCCGATTAATTTTTAATCCAGCAGTAATTTCGTAGCAACGATAAAGTCTAAAGTAAAAGATGGAATAATTTTACACATGCTATTTGTAAAGCATGTTTTATAAATAAGGATCTATTTCACATTTTTCAACACATCCCAAATCAAATCTGCAGCAAACTGGTGGCCTGCGTCATTGAAATGAATACCATCTTTAGTAAGCACATTTTTATCCAGGTCGGCGGTGTTATTGGCAGTATAATAATTTTTAAAAGCAGTTCTTAAATCAACCAATGGCAGATTTAATTCCTTTGCGATCTTCCTTATAACATCTGCATATTGGTCCAGTTCTTTATCATCATTATTTTCGTTATTCTTTTTTTCTCCAATTACAGCCATCGTACACAGCACTGGTTTTATATTTTGTTGTTGTAACTTTTTTATAATGGCCCTGTAAAAACGTTCGTATTTGTCAATATCAGTACCTGTGTGCATGCTGGCTTTGTGACCCACATCATTTACACCTTCAAAAATTACCACAATATCAGGGTGCTCATTCAATACATCAGTTTCTATCCTTAGATACAGGTCATATACCTTATCCCAGCCAACGCCTGCTCCTTTTAGAATATAATTATTGATTCCTTTTTGTTTCAGGCTGTCATCCATTCTTACAATATAACCGCCTGGTTGACCTCCGGCCGCGGTAATAGAGTCTCCAAAGAAAACCACCTTCTTTATTTTTTGTTTTTGAAAAGACCAAATGATTAAAGAAAAAAGGCAGATAATAACAAGGTTAATTTTTTTCATTGTAATAATTCGAATAATATGTTGCTTTAAATAAATGTCCTGGTTCCGGCGAAATTTTCCCTGAATTCTTTTGGCGTACAGCCTTTTTTCTTTTTAAACAGGCGGTTGAAGTTCGATATGTTATTAAATCCACAACTGTAAGAAACTTCGGCAATAGAATTGGTAGTGTCTATTAAAATTCTTGATGCATGGCCCAGGCGTATTTCGTTCAGGCTGTCAATAAAGGAAATGCCCGTACGCTTTTTAATAAACCGGCTAAATGACACTTCAGTCATATTCACCAGCCTGGCCATATCTTTTAAAGTGATTTGCTTGTCATAATTTTTATTCATGTACTCAAAAGCCTTTTCAATTCTCCTGCTGTTAAAATTGAATTGCACCTCGCTGTTAAAGCTGGCCTCTGAAAGTGTTCTCAAATTCCGGGAGGTTGAGAGATCATGCAGTATATTGATGAGCGCCATCACAGAATCAAACCCACTTTTTTGATTAAGCGTTACTATGCGGGGGTAAATTGTTTGAATAGCCTCCTTTGAAAAAAGAATTCCCTTGCCGGAGAGTTCAAACATCTTCCTGATATAACTGAGCTGATTTCTCCTTAAGAATTTATCATCAAACAAATCCTTGTGCCACTGAATGGTTACCTCTTTTATCTCCCCGCTTTTGCAATGGTGTGTAAACCATGCATGAGATAAATTAGGCCCAATCAACACTAATTCTAAATCGTCAATCTGGTCAATATGATCACCCACAATGCGCCTGGCGCCTTTTGCATTGATAATTAAATTCAATTCAAATTCATCATGATAATGAAGCGGAAAATTGAATTCTTTTTTTACTCTTGAAAAAATAGTAAAGCAATCGTTTTGTGTCAAAGGAGTAATTTCCCTCACAATATTCTTATTCATTTTTTTATCGTTGTATCAATATGGCAAATAACAAAGCAAAAAGAATCGATAGGAATTGATTAAAATAGTATCAAAAATAAAAGTAAATAAAGTAACCGGGAAATATACTATTCACAATGCAAAATAGAGCCTTTATTCGAAAAAAATATATATAGCATTCGGATAGATCAAATATAAGATAATATAGTATTAGTATGAAGGAAATCGATCTTCTTACTTTTGTTTATTATTAGTTACACCTAATTTGCTTGTAAAAATTAAAAGTGGTAAAGAAGAATTATTTGTTGCTTGGTATAGTGATTTACTTTTTATGCTGCACAGCTAATGCGCAAATGGTGGATGTAAATGCTACAAGGGAAACTCAAAACTTATATAAGAACTTAAAAGCAACAACACAAAAAGCTGTTCTTTTTGGTCACCAGGATGATATGGCTTATGGAGTGAACTGGAAGTACGAGGAAGGAAGAAGCGATATTAAGGATGTTACCGGCGAGTATCCCGGAATTTTTGGATGGGAATTAGGACGGTTAGAAATTGATTCCCCGGTAAATTTAGACAGTGTTCCATTTGAAAAAATGCGATCTTATATCTGCAGTGCATATGAAAACGGGGCAGCCATTACTATTAGCTGGCACCTGAACAACCCGGTTACTGGCAAATCGGCCTGGGATCCATCGCCATCCAACACCGTACAATCAATATTACCTGGAGGAGAAAAAAATGAACTATATAAAAACTGGTTAGATAAAGTGGCAGTTTTTTTTAAGAATTTGAAAGGAAAAAGAGGAGAATATGTACCGGTTATTTTTAGACCATTTCATGAATTAAATGGCAGTTGGTTTTGGTGGGGTGGAAAAAATTGCAGCCCGGAAGAGTTGATTCAAATATGGAAATATACAGTCTCTTATTTAAGGGATACAAAAAATATCCATCAGCTATTGTATGCTTTTAATACAGACAGATTTTCTTCAGAACAGGAATACCTGGAAAGGTATCCAGGAAATGAATGGGTAGATATCGTGGGATTTGACATTTACCAGAAAGGTGACATTCTACCAAACGAAAAATTCATTAATGAATTAGATAAAAGCTTAACCATACTGGAGAAAATTGCACGGTCTAAAAATAAAGTAGCAGCATTAACTGAATTTGGATATAACACGGTTCCGGATGCTTCCTGGTGGACGAACGTATTTTTTAAAGCGATAGAAAAACATAAAATCGCATATGCGTTAGCGTGGAGAAATGCCGGAAAGAAATCAAAAAGTGAAGTGGAATTTTATGTTCCTTATAAAGAGCAGGTTTCAGCGGAAGATTTCAAGATGTTCAGTAAGCTGCCAACCATATTTTTTGAAAATAAAACAAAACAACAGAAATTATATCAATAAAGTAAAAAAGCGCATAGGCCCGTTTTAAAATCCAATAGTGAATATAGCCTTAAATTACTATCATAGAAAAATGATCTGCCGGCTTCTCTAATGTAGCCTGCTTGCCAATTATGAAACTGCAATTAATTGATATACTGATATTGTTGTGTTATCTCCTCACCATGATCCT
>Ga0097621_100003335_pt1 | contig 11046 bp, 6 predicted proteins | sample KBSMisM72_FD_73165 | JGI IMG/M metagenome (GOLD analysis project Ga0097621, IMG submission 73165) | Miscanthus rhizosphere microbial communities from Kellogg Biological Station, Michigan, USA - KBS Miscanthus M7-2 (version 2) (version 2) | ecosystem: Host-associated > Plants > Roots >... | reverse complement strand
CAGCCGTTGCTTATAATGATCCGAATGCACTTAAACTTATCAATACGCAATACTGGATCGAATGCATGACCAATGGCCCCGAAGGTTTTGCTAATTGGAGAAGAAGCGGGTTCCCGGTATTGCAACCCAATATGTACAATAATAACTTAAACGGCGGCTTTGTAAGACGTATGGCTTATCCTAATGCGGAGGAAGCCCAAAACCCTGACAACTATCATACAGCCGTTACAAGCATGGGTGGAGATGGATTAACACAACATGTGTTCTGGGATAAACCGTAATGAAATAAATTAGCTTATTAATTTCAAAAGAAACACGGATCGCTGATCCGTGTTTCCTGTTTAGGTACTTAACTTTTATCCATGTAATTCATGCATATAGAGCATGTCTGAAAATTCCAGGAAGGAAAAAAAATATCATTTAAAATCTGATTATTTCTTCGCAAAACAATGATAGGGGCGATTTAGAAAACAATTGCATAGCCGACAGCGGTTCATAAAGATTGAATTTTTTTACAAAAACTTGAAAAATATTTTGCAAAATGAACAATGTTCATTTTCTTTGTGATGAAATTGAAATTATGGCCACAGCAGACAGAAAAGCAAGAGAGAAGGAAGAACTGAGGACGCTTATTTTAAAAGCCGCCCGTAAGTTGTTTGTGGAAAAGGGCATCGGCCAAACCACTATCAGAAATATAGCTGATTCCATCGATTACAGCATCGGCACCGTATATGTGTATTTCAGGGATAAAAATGAAATATTCCATGCGCTTCATACACAAGGTTTTGCCGACCTGGGCGGCCAGTTTAAAATACTGTACAACGTAAAAGACCCCATGGAGCGGTTAACGGCTATGGGCAAAGTATATACCAGCTTTGGTCTTGAAAACCCGGAGATGTACGACCTGATGTTTAATCTTAAAGCACCTATGGAGTTCCTGGAAACAGTGCAAAAAGATGAGTGGGATGAAGGAAAGGCCACTTTTGATGTGCTGCAGACTACCGTAAAACAGTGCATGGATGCCGGGCATTTCAAAGGGCATAAACTGGAACCGCTCACTTTCCTGATATGGAGTTGTGTACATGGAATGTGCAGCCTGGAAATAAGTTCCCGTATTCAAAACGTGTGTATTAAAAACCCTGAAAACATTGTACCAGACGCGTATGTGGAGTTTTTGAAAATTATAAATAAGCTCTGATATTTTTTTTGCCATATGTTGAACATTGTTCAATAAAATTATATAGTTCATTAAAATGTAATAAATGAAACACGCATTCATCTTTCTTTTATGGTGCATGACCGGCAGCGCACATGCACAAACACGGCTGGACAATTATATCAGCACGGCTTTGAGCAGTAATGAAACCATCCGTCAGCAGCAATTTTTATTGGATAAAAGCCTCTGGGCTTTGAAAGAAGCCAAATCGTTATTTCTGCCTGCTGTTGAGCTGAATGGCACTTATACCCTTGCAGGTGGTGGGCGCACCGTGGATATTCCGGCAGGAGATCTGGTAAATCCTGTTTACAAAACACTCAACCAGCTCACTGCCAGCAGCAGCTTTCCCCAAATACAGAACCGCAGCATACTGCTAAACCCCAATAATTTTTATGATGTAAAGCTACATACCACGTATCCCATCATCAATGCAGAAATAGCTTACAATAAAAAAATAAAAAGCCAGCAATATGATTTGCAAAAGATAGAAACAGCTATCTACAAACGGGAGCTGGTAAGAGAAATCAAAATTGCTTATTATAATTATCTGCAGGCAACCACCGCCATCAGCATTTATGAAAATGCCCTTGCACTGGTAAAAGAAAATGAAAGAATAAACACTGCTCTTTTCAACAATCAAAAAGTAAACCGCACGGCAGTGGTAAGAAGCAATAATGAAGTAACAAAGATTACAGCCCAACTAAACACTTCCATAATAAACGTTGATAATGCCAGGAATTATTTTAATTTTTTAATCAACCAGCCACTAACCACTCCCATATTTATTGACTCGGTAACAAGTATTCCCAACCCGCATATGGCAGATGATACCGACGTAAATAAAAGGGAAGAATTGTTAAAGTTAAAAACTGCCGCCACCATCAATAAAAACCTTACTGGCCTTGCCAGCTCCTATAAAATGCCAAAACTTAATTCATTTCTTGATTTAGGTTCACAGGCCTTTGATTTTAAAGTAAATGATAAATCGCCTTATTATTTTTTCGGGGTTTCACTTGGCTGGAATATTTTTTCGGGAGGTAAAAATAAATACAAAGTAAAACAGGCGGAGGCAGATGCCAAAGTGATTGCATCTCAGACAAGCAATACTGAGCAGCAACTGAAATTACAGGTTAGCATGGCTGTCAATTCATTTAACACTGCTTTTATTAATTACAATGCTGCTGTTTCACAAGTGGCTTCTTCAGAAAAATATTATAAGGATGAATTGCGGCTGTACAAAGAAGGTATTGCATTGTATATAGAACTGCTGGATGCACAAAACCAACTGGTATCTGCGCAACTGCAGGCGAATATTTCACGCTACGACACATTTATAAAGCAGGCAGAAATAGAACGCGCCAACGCCAGTTTCATCATTCAATAAATAAAAAAAGAATTATCATGAAAAAAATACATTTACTCAGCCTTGCTGCAGCATTATCGGTTGTATATTCCTGCAGGGAAGGGGATAAGGCAAAAAATTTATTGGCAGAAGCAGATGTTATCCCTGTAAAGATTTCTGCTGTATCTGCACTGGCACTACCCAAAAAAATAAGTACTACAGGACTTGTTAGCACGGAAAACGAAGCTAAATATTCTTTCAAAATTGGTGGCGTAATCAGCCGTGTTTTGGTAGAAGAAGGTCAGTTTTTTCGAAAAGGTCAGTTGCTCGCTACACTCAACTCAACAGAAATTGCTGCCGGACTAACGCAATCCAGTTTAAATGCAGAAAAGGCGCAGCGTGATTATGAACGTGCAGTTAATCTTTACAAAGACAGTGTTTTTACATTAGAACAATTGCAAAATACCAGGACAGCACTGGATATTGCTCATAAAGCAAAAGAAGCTGTTGCTTTTAATGAACATTATTCGAAAATATATGCGGCTTCCGATGGTTTTGTAAGCCAGAAAATTGCCAGCGAAGGCGAAGTAATAGGACCGGGTATGCCTGTACTTGCTATAAACGAAACACAGCGGAACAATAACTATTTACTAAAAGTGGGTGTAACCGACCGGGAATGGGCAATTATTAATCCGGGGCAAACGGCGACAGTGACGCTGGATGGATATGCTGATAAAAAAATAGACGCGTTTGTGTTTCGTAAGTCGCAGGCAGCAGATCGTACGCTTGGCTCGTTTCAGATAGAATTAAAGTTGAATTTAAAGGACATAAAACCAGCGGTTGGCATGTTTGGCAAAGCGGAAATAGCTGCCAACCAGGACGAAAATGTAAAGGTCGTTCCATACGCATCTTTGATTGAAGCCGATGGCGATAAAGCATTCGTATTTGCACCCGAGGGAGCCAATAAGGTTCGGAAAATTCCCGTAACTATTTCAAGGGTCGACAATCAACAGGTCTATCTGAGAGAAGGGCTTGACGGAGTGAACGAAATCGTGATATCAAATAGCGCTTATCTCAACGAAAAATCTACAATAAAAATTATCAGGTAATACTAACAGCCATGAAGATTACAAATTTTGCCGTTAAAAACTATCAGTTCACGCTCATTATATTCCTGCTGTTTGCAGTAGTGGGTGTACTCACCCTGTTTACCATGCCGCGTTCTGAAGACCCAACCATTCATCCGCCGGAATATCTTATAACTGTCATATATCCCGGCACCAGTCCTAAAGACATGGAAGAGCAGGTGGTAAAACCCATTGAAAATAAAATTTACGGTCTGGAAAATATCGACAAAATGCTTACCACCATTGAAGACGGTGTGGCGGTGATACAGCCTAAATTTAAATATGGTGTTGATATAGACAATAAGTACCAGCAAATATCTACAGAAATAAATGCGTTAAAAAACAGTGAACTTCCCAAGGATATCTATCTGATCAAAATAGAAAAAATTTCTTCTTCCGATGTTAAAGTATTACAGGCTGCATTGGTGTCGGACAATGTTTCCGATAAAATGCTGAGAGATGAAGCTGATATTCTTAAAACCCGCCTGGAAAAAATAACCAACCTCAAAGAAGTCAAGTATGCCGGAATGCCGGAACAGGAAATCCGGGTGGATGTACAACTGGATAAACTGGCGCAACTGAAAATTCCGCTTAATATAGTGATAGGCAGTTTGCAAAGCGAAGCAGCAGACATTCCCGGTGGAAGCATCAATTTGGAGAGTAAAGTTTTTAACGTAAAGACCAGCGGTAAACTTAAAAATATTGAGGATGTTGCCAATACCGTTATCTACAATGGCAATGGAAAAATTATTTATCTGAAGGATGTTGCTGAAGTAAGTTATAAAAACCAGATGGTGAACCATATTACACGTGTAAACGGGCATCGTTGCGTACTGGTTACGGCTGCAATGAAAGACAATGTTAATATAGCAAAGGTGCAGGGTGAGTTTCTGCCAATATTAGATGAATTTTCAAAAGGACTGCCTCCCAATATCCGGCTTGTAAAAACTTTTGACCAGGCTACCATGGTTTCGCGCCGTTTGGGGCATTTGGGATTTGATTTTGCGCTGGCCATTCTTTTGGTAGTTATTACCTTATTGCCTTTAGGATTCAGGGCATCCCTGATTGTAATGATTTCTATCCCGCTTTCTTTGGCATTGGGACTTATAGCGATGAATTTATTAGGCTATTCTTTGAACCAGTTAAGTATTGTTGGGCTGGTAGTGGCTTTGGGACTATTGGTAGACGACAGTATTGTAGTAGTAGAAAATATAGAACGATGGCTCAGGGAAGGACATTCAAGAAAGGATGCTATTCTAAAAGGCACTAAACAGATAGGTGTGGCAGTAGTGGGGTGTACAGCTACTTTGGTAATTGCGTTTTTGCCCCTTGCCTTCCTGCCCGATGTAGCCGGTGAATTTATCCGTAGTCTGCCCATGGCCGTTATAACCAGTGTGCTGGCATCAATGATTGTGGCTTTAACGCTTGTTCCATTCATTGGAAGCCGGATATTGAAAACGCACACACATGGGGAAGGCAATTTCTTTCTTAAATACCTGCAAAAATTCCTGACCTACAGTTACCGGGGTATTATGCCACGGGCTTTAAAATGGCCTAAAACCACCATTGGGATATCGTTACTACTAAGTGGGATGGCCTTTTTCTTATTTACAAAAACAGGATTCAAACTTTTTCCCACATCTGAGAAACCGATGTTCCTGATCAATATCAAAATGCCTTTGCAGGCTGATATTCCTGAAAGTGATCGTGTGACTAAACTGGTGGAGAATGAGTTAACGCAACACAAAGAGATTGTGTATTATACGGGCAATGTGGGCAAAGGCAATCCGCAGATATATTATAACATACATCAGCAGGATATTAAACCCGACTTTGCCCAGATTTTTGTACAGATGGATGATGAGGCTAGTCCCACCTCGAAAATAAATTTAATTAAGCAGTTGAGGCAAAAGTTTAAAGATTTTCCATATGCCAAAATTGAAGTAAAGGATTTTGAACAGGGTACCCCTATAGAAGCCAACATTGTAGTCAGGTTTTTCGGCGATGATCCGGATACACTGCGTGCGCTTTCCTTTAAGGTGGAAAATATTTTACGCAGTCATCCGGGTACTGTATATATCAATAACGAATTAAATACCTACAAATCGGATGTTAAAATAACAATAGACAAAGAAAAAGCCCGCACATTGGGTGTGCTTACAAGCGATATTGATAAACTGATACGAATGGCGGTAGTGGGATTAACTGTCGGTGATTATATAGATGACAGGGGAGATTCGCGCAATGTTGTGATAACACTGGCCAGGGATAAGTTTTCAAATTTAGATGCATTCAAAAACCTGTATGTAAATAATATACAAGGGGTTCCGGTATTGGTTAATCAGATTGCCAGCATTTCTTTTGAAACCTCGCCTACGGCTATTAATCATTTTAATAAATCGCGTTTCGCAAAAGTTACTGCGTTAACCAAAGAGAATATATATGCGAACGATGTATTAAAGGACATTGTTCCGCAGCTAGACAAACTTAACATGCCGGCTGGTTATTATTACAAGCTCTCGGGGGAAGCGGAATCGGAAGGTGATGCATTGGGAGGAAACTTTCTTTCAGTTATCTTATTAAGCACCTTTCTTTTCATAGGCGTTTTGTTATTGCAATTTAAAACCTTTAAGGGTATCATCATTGTGCTTTCCATCATTCCCCTGGGAATTCTTGGTGGTGTGATAATGCTGCTTATCGCCGGTTATCCAATGTCGTTGGTTTCTATTATTGGTTTTATTGGCTTATCCGGTATCCAGGTGAAGAATTCGCTGTTACTTGTTGATTTTACCAATCAATTAAGGGCTGAAGGCTATAGTATAGATGAAGCAATTAATATGGCAGGGGAAACGCGTTTTTTACCGGTGGTACTTACATCCATAACTGCCATTTGCGGGTTGATTCCTCTTGCATTGAACCCAAATCCACTTATAGCGCCATTGGCAATTGTATTAATTGGGGGATTAATCAGTTCAACTATTCTATCAAGAATTGTAACGCCGGTGATGTATAAATTAATACCTCCTTCAATTGAAGAGAACAATCATGCCGCCACTATTAAACAAGAGGAAGTGCATTTTAATTTACAACCCAATAATTAAACGACAAATAAAATGAAACAAACAATTTTAGTTACAGGTGCTTCTTCAGGTTTTGGACGCCTGATGGCAGGCAAGCTGCACGAAGCTGGCTTTACAGTAATTGGAACGAGCCGTACTCCAGACAAATACCAATCCGGATTACCCTTCAAATTATTGTCATTGGATATTGCCGATAACAATTCCCTGGCATCATTTGGAGAGCGGCTGTTTAGTGAGATATCACAATTGGATGTGCTGATAAATAACGCAGGCTATTTGCTGGCAGGGCTTGCCGAGGAAACGCCTGTTGAATTGGGTAAACAGCAATTTGAAACAAACTTTTGGGGAACTGTAAAACTCACAAAAGAATTATTGCCGTATTTCAGAAAACAAAAGCGGGGCAAAATAATTACTACGGGTTCTTTTTTTGGTTTAATCGGGCATCCGAATTTGTCTTACTATTCAGCCTCAAAACATGCGCTGGAAGGATATTTCAAGAGTCTGCGGTTTGAAGTAAACCAATTTAACATTAAGGTTAGCATGATTGAACCCGTCTATTTTAAAACCAATCTTGGTGAAAATGCAATAATAGCCCATGAAGAAATCTCAGCTTACAATGCATTCCGGCAAAAAGTAGATGCTTATACCAGTCATGCAATCGGGAATGCACCAGGACCAGGCTCAGTAATAAATACGGTGATGAAAATTATACGTGACAAAAACCCCAAATTCAGTTATCCAATTGGGAAGGGAACACCGCTCTACCTGGCACTGCAAAGGTTTGCATACAATGGGTTTGAAAGTTCAATTTTGAAAACTGTGAATAAAACGAAAATATAAATAGGGAAGGAGAGGTGCTGTTTTATTAGAAATGCTAATAATCTATTTGCATCATACCCGACTATTGATTTGTTCGGCCAAAATAAAATAGATATTGAGGCCAAAATCAATACGGCAATGAATATATATACTTTAACTTTTACTTTTTTTGCAACCTTTGTAGTGTAAGGGCAGGAATTAAGCCGGCTGCAGTGAATTTTCAACTAAAAAATGTATACTAAAAGATGTGCCTTCGCCGATTTTGGATAGTACATCAATTGCAGCGCCATGCGACTGGAGGATATTAAACACCGAAGTCAGCCCAAGACCCATTCCATTGCTTTTGGAAGTAAAATAAGGATCAAATATCCGGTTTACATCTTCCTCTTTTATCCCATGTCCGTTATCTGAAATGATGACTTTGTATTCCGAATGCAGACGCTCTATACGTATATGAAGACGGCCCGATACCTCCGGTGCGGCTTCAATTGCATTGATAATGATATTCAAAAAGGCAATTTTCAGGGTTTTTGCATCTGCCCTTATCCATACATTGTCTTCGGGGAAATCCGTTTCAAGTTTGATATGTTTTAACGCAATTCTGTCAGATGCGGCCTGGATGCTATCACTTAAAATTGTCTGAAGCGCAAAAGTCTCTTTTGTTATTGGTGCTGATCCGGGAGCCTCCATTAATTCAGAAATGAGCGTATTGATCCGAAGGGCATTGCGTCTGATGATTTGAAGAAACTCGTGAGTTAGTTTGTCTTTACCGGAATTATTCAGTTGTTCCTGTGCCAGCAGAATATTATTCAGGGGATTACGGACTTCATGGGCGAGCATCCGGACGAGCCGTTCTGCTGTCTGAAATTTTTCAGTTTGAAGGGTTATTAGTTCAGCTTTTTTTAAACTGGTTATGTCGTGGATAATTCCCTGGAGATAGCAATTTCCCCCGGCATCTTTTTCTCTTGCAATAGAAAGTATGGTATAAATGGGTTTATTCTCACATGTAATTAGTGTTAACTCCCTATCCAGCATAGCGCCCTGCTCATCGACCAGTTTTTGAATTAGCCCGGCGTCTTTACTATCAGCCAATATATCACTGATGTTCATTTTTTCCAATGCCGCTTTGGTATAACCAAGCATCTCACTGCAAACGTTGTTGACTTCCCTGAAATATAAATCCATGTCAGTAACAAATATCAGGTCTTTGGATTTTTCAAAGAGTCCCCGGTATTTTTGCTCATTTGCGCTTAGGGTTTTGGTAAGATTATACCTGGACATGGCATAACGAATACACCTTTCCATTTTTTCCGGGTTCAGTTCCGATTTATTCAGGTAATCCGAAGCGCCGGCCTGCATTGCCTGCATATCAATCTCGCGGCTGCCAATACCTGTCAATAAAACAATTGGCTGCTGGCATTTATTATTAATCAGTTCTTTTATCAAATCCAGCCCGGTTTTCACTCCAAGGTTGTAGTCAACAAAGAAAACATCATAATGTCCACTGCAAATTTTATCAACCGCTTCAAGGTATTCCCTAACCCAGGCGATGCTAAAATCATAATATTGTTTTGGAATCTGATCAATGTGATACCTGAAAAGAATAAAATCTTCTTCATCATCATCCACGAGCAGAATATTAACTTTCTGTTTGTAAGGCCGGCTGTTGTTCACAAACCTTTGTTTTGGTTGATTATTTATTATGAGTTGAGCAATCTTTATTCATCATTCCTTTTGTCTTTTTGACTGGTGTTTTGCCGGGCAGATCTCCAAACGTAGACGTGTGCTCTTTAATTAGTATTGATAATTTAAGTACAAGATGGAGTTTTTAAGAAAAGGAAATTTAGCAAGGGAAACATGCTGAATATCTGATAAGGTAAAATAGGGTTGTGATTACTTCACGACGGGTGCAAAATTTATGCAAATCCAAAATGGACATCATCCGGCGGTTTGTGCGGATTAGTTGATGATTTATTTTCCCAATTCAACTTCAGCATACACAAGAAAATCCCTGAAAAATTTTGGCGGATATTTTGCTGTTGTAATCATTGGTTTTTCATAGGATATTAGGATTACAAACGGCCTGAATTTATATTCGGGCTTCTTTTATATGGTAAAGGCTGGAATGGTTTAGTGCTGATCTGATGACAGCATGGATATATATGCATTAAACGAACCAGGGAACTTTAAACATTACAATTCCCCCGCTCCATGTCAGCAGTAAAAAATTAGGGCTGGTTAAAATTGATTTTGAAACTTGTATTAGTCAAACCAAAAAAGCGTTGCATAACCTTTGGTATAGATGAACTGTTGGAGAGGGCCCGGAGATCAGCAGTTTGAATTGTAACCAGGGTAATCTCTCAATCCAATGAAAGTTGAAGGCAAGTTTTTCAAAACCGGTCATATTAGACCGCTAGATCCTAATCGAAACAAACAATTCAAACTTAGCAAAGCTGCTGGATATAATATCATTATTTTTGGCCCGAAAAACATCCAACTAAAGCACAGTTTTTAATATGTTTGGCGGAATATTCTTGCACCCAATGCGGCATCATGCCCGTATACATCATTCCTGTATTGGATAACCCCTGTATCATCTACCCAGGCCGTGAAATAATAAATTAATACGGGGATCTGTTTTTTCAGGCGCACATATTTTTCTTCGCCACTGTTCATTGCGCTGTCTATTTTTTCATTTGTCCAGCGACCGTTATCTGCCAGCAGATAAGCTGCCAGCTTTTCGGGTTCCGCAAGACGTATACACCCGTGGCTATAAGCGCGGACATCTTTCTTAAACAACCATTTGTGCGGGGTATCATGGAAATAAATGTGCTGGCTGTTGGGAAACAGAAACTTAATCTTGCCCAGTTCATTTTTTTCTCCCGGCAATTGCCGGATAACGGGCATCCCGGACCTGTAACCTTTAATTTCCATGTCCTGTTTTTTCAAATAATGTTTGTTTTTCTGCAGTTTGGGTAATATTTCTTTTTTAACAATGGAGGCGGGCAGGTTCCAGTAGGGGCTAAAAACTATCTGGTTCAGGTGGCCCGAGAACATCACGGTTGCGTGACCTTCTTTACCCGTGATAACGTCCATCCCAAAATTGATGTTTCCGTTATCCATTACATACAGCCTGTACTCGGGTATATTTACCAGTATGTATTCTTTCCCGGAAATTTCGGGCATCCATTGCATTCTTGCCATATTCACAATTACCTGGCGTATTCTTTCTTCAACAGGCACATTGAGGGCTCTTAACAATTTGGGCGTTATACGGGTATCATGAATATAACCAAATTGTGATTGCGCTGTTTTTATTGCCGCGGCAAGTGCCGGTGTGAAAGCATTGGTAGTATCAGATGCGGTCAACTGACCGGTCTCAGACAGTCTTTTTTTAAGCAGCCTGAAAAAAGACGAAGGTTTCTTTGTGGCATACGGTTTACGCGAAATGGGAAGTGTATC
>Ga0097621_100003330_pt1 | contig 11056 bp, 12 predicted proteins | sample KBSMisM72_FD_73165 | JGI IMG/M metagenome (GOLD analysis project Ga0097621, IMG submission 73165) | Miscanthus rhizosphere microbial communities from Kellogg Biological Station, Michigan, USA - KBS Miscanthus M7-2 (version 2) (version 2) | ecosystem: Host-associated > Plants > Roots >... | reverse complement strand
CGTCCGGCTGCGCACGGCTGCCGGCGGCGGAAGGCGGCGGCGCCTGGCCGGCCACGACGATTGACTCCTGTCCCGTGCCGAGAGCCGCGGCGGTCCCGGCGGCGGTCGTCGCGCCGATGAACTGGCGGCGCGAGAGTCCATTTTTGTGACGCACGATCCCTCCTTGCAGAGTGAAAGCGGAATATAGCAGTAGTATCAGCGCGAAAGGGGGCCCATCGTGTTCAGCCTCTCGACCTACACCCTCATCCACGTCGTGTTCAGCCTGGTCGGAATCGCCTCCGGGCTCGTCGTCGTCCTCGGCCTGATCGCGGGCAGGCGCCTCAACCTCTCGAACGCGCTGTTTCTGGGAACGACGGTGGCCACGAGCGTCACCGGCTACGGTTTCCCGGTCGACCATCTCCTGCCGTCGCACATCGTGGGCGCGATCTCCCTGATTGTCCTGGCCGTGGCGATCTACGCACGGTATGCGCGCCGCCTTGTCGGGCGCTGGCGGGTGGCCTTCGTCGTCTCCGCCGTGGCGGCGCTCTACTTCAATTGTTTCGTGCTGGTGGTACAGGCGTTCCTCAAGGTGCCGGGCCTGAACGCGCTCGCCCCGACGCAGTCCGAGCCGCCCTTTGCCGTCGCCCAGCTTACTGTGCTGGTGCTGTTCATCGTGCTGGGAACGCTCGCGGTGCGCGGGTCTAAAGGTCTAACGGCGTAGCGGTCGGCTTCAGCCGGCGAACGTCCGCCTGAAGGCGGACGCTACGGTGACGGCCAGACTTGCCGGCCATCAACGGCAAGGGCGGCGACCCAGCGCTGGTCGAGGCGCATCGTGTGACTGCGGGCGGGCGAGAGCCGATCCTCCGGGAACAGCTCACGAAACCGCACGAAAACCAGCTGCTCCCCTTCCAGCCCGACGAACCGCATCCCTCCAAAGGCCACGCGCGCGTGGCCACTCGAGTCGTCCGCGGAAACGATCTGATCGGTCGGCAGCGATACCCGAAGGCCGCCCGGAAAGACGACGAAGGTGCCAGGCGGGCCGTTGCCGGCAATCGGAAGCGCCGACGGACGGTCCCGCTCGCGCAAGAGAGTCGATGGGGCGGCAAAATCAACGAGGACGGAGATGTCCGGCAACTGGCAGATGCTACTATCCCGGCGAAGTGGACGCCCGCCCGTTGAAAAGCCTGCCCAGGACCCTCGGTTTCTGGAGCTCGGTCGGGCTCGTCGTCGGCATCACGATCGGATCCGGAATCTTCAGGACGCCGGCCGGTATTGCCCGGCTGCTGCCCGACCCCATCGCGATGCTCGCGGTCTGGACCCTCGGCGGCATCATCACGCTCTGTGGCGCGCTCTCGTTTGCCGGCCTCGCCCGGATGCTCCCGGAAACCGGCGGCTTCTACGCCTACCTGCGGGAAGGCTGGGGGCGGCCGGTGGCCTTTCTGTTCGGCTGGGCCGAACTCGTGCTCATCCGGGCCAACGCTCTCGGGGGCATGTCGATCGTGTTCGGCGAGTACGGTCTCCGGACTTTCGGCATCGACCCGTCGGCCCATCCCCTCCGGGCCAGAGCCCTGGCGGCCGGGGCCATTGCCTGCGCCGCGCTCGCCAACATCCGTGGAGCCCGCATCGGCGCGGCCATTGTGGGCTGGTCGACGGCGGCCAAGTTCCTGGCGCTGACGCTGCTGGTGGGCTGCGCGTTCGTCCTCGGAGGCGCCCACGGCGCGGACGTTTCTCACTTCCACACCTCCGCGGCAGCCGGCTCGTCAATCGGGGCGGGCAGCCTCGGCCTGGCGCTCGTCAGCGTCCTCTGGGCTTACGACGGCTTCGCGGACGTGTCCTTCGCCGGCGGCGAGGTGAAAGATCCCGAGCGCAACCTCCCTCGCGCGATCATCGCCGGCACGCTGGCGATCATCGGGCTCTACCTGCTGGCGAACGTGGCTTACCTCTACGTTCTTCCCGTCGAGGCCATGGGCAGGTCGCCCCTCGTCGCGGCCGAGGTGATGCAGACCCTGTTCGGCCGGGCGGGCGTCGTTCTCGTCTCGCTGTTCGTGATGATCTCCTCGTTCAGCTCGGTCAACGGCAGCATGCTGGCGGCGCCGCGCGTGTTCTTCGCGATGGCCGGCGACGGCCTGTTCTTCCGGGCGCTGGCTCGCGTGCACCCGCGCTTCCACACACCGCACATCGCCATTCTCCTGTCCGCGTTGCTCGGAATGGCACTGGTGATGAGCCGGACCTTCGAGGCGCTGACGAACACGTTCGTCCTGGCGATCTGGCCGTTCTACGCCCTGAGCGTCGCCGCGATCTTCCGCCTGCGGCGCCGGCCGGGCGCCCGCCAGCATCACGTCGTCGGCTATCCGATCGTTCCGGCGGTGTTCATCGGCGCCGTCGCGTGGTTCATCGTCAACGCGCTCGTTACAGATCCGATCCCGACGATCGCAACTTTCGTACTCATCCTCGCGGGCTTGCCGGTCTTTCTGATCTTTTTTCGGAAAGTTGCGCAGTAATTCGTTGACGCGTCGAGTACCGGCTGCTAATCTTTTTTTCCAAGGGAGCCGATAAAGACTGCAGGAGCACTGAAGCAGGTGTTGAAGATGGATGCAGGCGAGCCGCGAGTGCGGCGCAGAGGTTTCTTCCTTCACTCGACAGACGTCACCGAGCCCGAAGCCGGTGAGCACGAAAACCCCGAAGGTTTCCCGGTCCGCGTCCGTACGAACCCCTCCCGAGCACCCAGACACTTCACCGGCGGCCGCACGGGCCGCACCGAGCGCCGGGCCGACGAAGGGCGTCCCGAGATCAGATCTGGGAGCGTGACTGGCAGCCGTCAACGGGCACACTTGCCCCGCTGATCCAGCTCGAGCTCGCAGAAGCGAGAAACGCGACCACCGCCCCCACTTCCTCGGGGCGGCCGAACCTCCCGAACGGCAGTTCCCTGGCCACGAAGTCGGCGATTCCCTGAGGATCGTCCCGCTGCCGCCGATCCCACGATCCGCCCGGAAACAGGATCGATCCCGGCGCCACGCTGTTGACGCGGATATTGTCGCGCGCCAGCTGCTGCGCCATCGACTTGGCGAGGCTGATTTCGGCCGCTTTCACGGCGTTGTATGTCATCCGGCCGCCCGACTCGCGGCCCCAGATCGAGGCGATCATGATGATCGAGCCGCCGCCCCGCCGGCGCATATGGGGCACCGCCATCCGCGACGCCCGGATCGCCGGGACGAGCGTCTGGTCGAACGCTTCCCTCCACTCGGCGTCGGTGGTCTCAGTGATCCCGGAGCCTTTCGCGAGCCCAACGTTGTTGACGAGGACGTCGAGGCCGCCGAACGTCTCCACCGTCCGCATCACGACGTCGGCGACGCCTTTGTCTGTGGCCAGATCGGCCTGAATGGCCAGCACACGCGCATTCCCGCCAGGCAGGCCGCGGAGCTCGGCGGTCGCGCTGGCCAGCCCGTCTTCGCCCCTTGCACAGATCGTCACATTGCAGCCCTCGGCGAGCAGCGCCCTGGCCGTGGCGAATCCGAGGCCGCGCGTCGATCCGGTCACGATGGCCACTTTGTCTGTCAGTTGGAGGTCCATGTTTTCAGTCTTGTAGTGGGGCCTTCAGGCCTGCCGGACAGGCGGACCTCACGGTCCGCACGGCGCCTGCGTGCAATACGCTCGAGTCAGGCGTTGATGAAGAATAACGGATTCAGCGGCCGCCGCGACCGGTCAGGTCGTTCAGGGACCAGTCGAAGGGCTCGAAGACGACCTGGAAGGTATTCTGAGCGAATAGCTGGCGCTCCGCCGCGAGAAGCTTCGGCTCGACGAGAGACAAAATGGCCCGCTCGATGGGACTGCGCGCGGCAAACGCGGCCGGCGCCTTATCGCTGTAGGTGGCCGAGAACTCCTTCTCGCGCCAGGAGAAAATGGCGCTTGCGAGGATCTTGTTGCCATTCCGGTCGATCTGCGCGCACACCGGCCGGCTGGTGCATTCGGCGACCATTTCGCTGAGCTGCGTTTCGAGCCTTGCCGGCACGTAGGCTTCGCTGCGCAGCCGCCCGCTTCCGATCGCTCCGCGGCCGAGGGCGAGATACACGCGCGGATCGTGGAACTCGGGCAGGACTTTCTTTTCGATGTCATCGAGCGTGACGGTCCGGCCGGCCACACGGTGTTGCACGCCCTCGAAGGCGCCGGGAATCTGCCGGATGCTCTTGGACGGATACGCCGGCGCGTGTCCCTGAATCGGGTAGTGGTCGATCACCGTCCGCAGCACGAGCGCGTTGTAAGCGTTCAGCCAGAACGCGACCTGTTCGTCCCGCGAAAAACGGGCGATGTTCTCCGCGGCCGCCTGGCTGACGTAACCGTCGAGCTTTGCGCGATCGGCTTTCAACGCGCGGTAGTAGACGAATCCATCCCGCACGTAGAGATCGAGGAGTTGATCGAGCGTGGACTGCCTGGGAGTGGACGAGGATTCCTGCGCCGACGGAACGGCGAACGCCGCAAGCACGAGAACCAGTGCGACCCTTCCCACTCGGAACATAGCGGTAATGGCGACTATACCCGATGCTCGAGGAATCGCGCGAGCGCATCGTTGAACAGTCGAGGCTGCTCCATGTTCGACATGTGGCCGGCGCCCTTGATGATGGTGAGCTCGGAGCCGGGGATGTCCTTGTGCATCTGCTCGCTGAGGGCCGGCGGCGTGATCGCGTCCTCGTCCCCGACGAGAATCTGAACAGGACAGTGGATCGTGGCGAGAGTCGGCGTCGAATCGGGCCTCGTCATCAGCGCGTCGAGGGCGCCGACAATCGACTCGACCGAATTACCGGTGATCTGCTGCCGCAGGTCTTCGATCACGTCAGGCCGCTCGCGCCGCGTGGTGTCGCCGACGAGCTTCGGCAGCAGCGCGTCCGCCACCGCCGCCTGGCCCTTCTCACGGACCAGCTGCTGCATGCCTTTCCGCCCGGCGACCGCTTCCGCAGAATCGCCCTGCGGTTTGGTGTCCGCCAGGACCATCGCGTGGAAATACCGCGGCGCGTGGCGGAACATCGCCAGCGCCGCGTAGCCGCCCATCGACAGGCCGCAGACCACGGCCGTCTCGATGTGCAGGGCGTCGAGGAGGTCGATGGTGTCCCCGGCGTAGTCGTCGATGGACGTGGCTGGCGGATCGCCCGCGCCGGCGCCGAACCCCCGCAACTCCGGCACGAGGATGCGCCAGCCGTTCGCGGCGAGCGTGAGCTGAGGCTCCCACATGCTGGGATTGAGCGGGAACCCGTGAAGGAGTACGAGGGTGCCCCGCCCCCGGGCGTCCGGGGAGGCGGGGACGTCGACATAACGGAATCGTCCGAGGCGTGGCACTGATAGCTCTTCAAACGTCCGGCTGAAGCCGGACGCTACTGGCGCCCGCGCCCGTCGCCGCCCCGGCCGCCGCCGGGAGCGCCGCGGCCGCGCATGAAGAGCTCAGTGGACGGCGGAATCTGGCCTTTGAGGCGCAGGTAGACGGTCCCGATGCCGTACATCTCGCTGCCGTGCCCGATCACGCCCAGGAGCGCCACCGCGCGCGACTGCTGGCCGCCGCGGCCGTTCGAGATCATTTCCGAGGCGGACGCATCCGTCAGCGTCGAGAACGCATCGTCGCAGAACGCGTACGAATCAGCGAGGGCCTTCACGATTTCCGCCTTCGTCGTGAGCATCTCGAAGCTCGGCTGACCCTGGCGGGGATTGGGCACGCCTTTGGCGCCGGAACACTGACCGAACTGGGCATCGGCCACGTGCGCCCACAACTGGCCGTAGCTGCGAATATCGGGCGTCGGCTTGAAGAAGTAGTCGGCGTCCGGCATCTTCTCGGCGGAGGACGTGATGTTGTTCTTCATCTGCGCGTAGTTGCGCTGAAGACCAAGCGCCGTCCCCACGGGCCCGGGCGGCGGCGGCTGGGCGGCGGCGGTCGATGCTGCCAGCGCGAGCCCGGAGAAAACAGTCAATACACGGTTCATTGTGACTCCTGTGAATCCGACGTGCGCGTATCGGTATACGCCACTGCGCTCAAAAGAATTTACCGGCTCAGCCGTGCGTACACATCGCCGGATCGCTGCCTCCCGTGCGGCGTGTCCAGGCTCGACATCAGCTCGGCCCCGCTCAGCCAGGACGCCGACTCGAGCCGGAACGATTCGCCAGCCGACCAGTTGAAGGAAAACGGCCCGAGCTCGCCCAGCCGGTCCACGCAGGCGCGCACCTCGGCCAGGGCCGCGGGCACGTATTCGAACGATACCGCCGGCACGGGCTGCGACAGCCCGGCCAGCACGGCGGGCTCCGCGCCCTCGACGTCGATTTTGACGAAGGCCGGCAGGCCCCATCGGGCGATCAACTCGTCGAGCGTCGTCATCTCGACGTCGATCCGGCGATTCCAGCGGACACCGCCGAAGTCCGCCTCGCGTGAACGAGCATCGCGCCAGCCCGTCGCGACGGTCGTCACGGTCGGCGTGCGGTCGCTGATCGACAACGACGCCTTCCCCGCCATCGCCCCAACGGCAGCTTCGACGATCTGGACTCGCGGCGAACGGCCAAACACGGCCTTGAGCAAGCGAGCGAAATCCGGCTGAGGCTCGAGCGCCACGACGCGGCACCCGAGCGCTGCGAAGCCGCGCGTCCGATTGCCCGCGTGCGCGCCCACATCGAACACCAGGTCGCCGGTTTTGACGAAGCCGGCGTACAACCGCCGCATCGCCCGCTGGCGCCACGGAATCGCGTGGTAGATCGCGACGGAGCGCGCCATCCCGATGAGGCGGTCGGCCCGGCTCATCCCTGAGGTCCGTTACTCGTCCGGCCGCTATAATTCGTCATACGAGCGTGCAGCCACCCCCCAGCACCGCCGGCGAACGCAGCGCGGATCGCACGTGGAGCCTCACGCTCGCGGCAGCCGGCCACGCCGATCGGCTGGCGGACGCCGCCGAACCTGCCGCCTTCGCGTGGGACGACGTCCACGGGCAACTGCGTGGCGTAACGATCGGACATCCCGACGCCATCGTCGCATGGCAGCCCGGTAGCGGCTGGCGCAAATGCCTTCCACCGGGCGATCCAGCCGGCGGCCTGCTCGATCTGTACCTGCCGATCTGCAGTGCGACGGCGGCGCGGCCCGTGACGATCGGCCACCTCGGCCAGAGCCTCGACGGTTTCATCGCCATGCACACGGGCGAGTCGCAGTTTGTGACCGGCCCGGAGAACATCCTCCACCTGCACCGCATGCGCGCGCTCTGCGACGTCGTGGTCGTCGGTGCGGGGACTGTCGCGGCCGACAACCCACAGCTGACCACGCGCCACGTGACCGGCCCCAATCCGCTCCGGGTCGTGTTCGATCCCAGCCGGCGGCTGGCCGCCGAATACCGAATCTTCCACGATGCTGACGCGCCCACTTTGTACGCGTGCACGCGAACCCTCGTCGCCCCTGGCGAAACGCACGTCGGCCGGGCGGCGATCCTCGGCCTCGACGCGGGATCGGCCGGCGAACAGGTGGTCGAGCTGCTGGGCGCGCTCCGCGACCGCGGCGGACGCCGAATCTTCGTGGAAGGCGGCGGCGTCACGGTGTCCGCCTTTCTCGAAGCGAACCTGCTCGATCGTCTGCACGTGGCCATCGCGCCGCTCATTATCGGCGACGGCCGGCCGGCCATCCGCCTGCCGGCACGCGCGACACTCAGCGATTGCCACCGGCCGCGATACCGCGTCTTTCGTATGGGCGGCGACGTCCTCTTCGACTGCGATTTGCGCACCAATACGGATCCTGACGACAGGGCGGCCTCCGCGGCCGTGACGCGCGTCATCTGAAGAAGTAGTGCAGGCCTTCAGGCCTGCCTTGGGACGGCGGACCTGAAGGTCCGCACTACTCCTGCTCATGCCAGCCACGCCGCCAGGTCGTCGTGGCCCACGACGATGCGGGAACGTCCAGCGTCGACGTGCGCGAGCCGGCGGGTTTTCCAGCCGTTCACCCGCAGCGTTTCTGCCGGGGCGATTTCCACGGCCGCATCGGCCCAGCCCTCGATGAGCTGCTGCTGTAGAAAGGGGGCGTCATCGGCGAGGAGCCAGTCGCTTCGCTCCTGGCGCACGTGGTACCCGCGTGCTGCAAACGCCCGCGCCGCGAACGCGGCCGCATCCGGGCCGAGCGCGGGGCCAAATCCCTTGTCGATTCGCTGATGGCGATTCACCAGATCGCGAACCATTGCGTCTTCCGGCTCTCCTGGCGAGCAGCTGATGCCGCCGTTGTAGGTCAGCGCGAACAGCACGGCCGATCGGGCATCGGCGCATCGGCCTGCCAGCGCATTCAGCCAGCGCTCCGACACGAGATCGAGCAGCGCCGACGCCGTGACGAGGTCCTGCCCCGCGCACAAGTTGGCGGCGGGGGGATCGAGGGCCGCTGACAAGTCCACCGCCCGCGTCTCGACGACACCTTCGCGCGATCCCAGCAGGACGGCGGCTTTTGCCAGCAGCGCTGGATCGTTGTCCACGAGGAGCCAGTGCGGGCGGCCCAGGTCGCCGCGAAGAAACCCCTCGAGATACCGGACGTTCGCGCCGGTGCCGGCGGCGAGGTCGAGCACGCGGGCGCCGGCGAGACGCTCGGCGATCGCGCTCGTCAGCGCCGCTGAACGCGCGCGCGCATCGGACGGCTCGCGAAGGGCCAGCCAGTCGGCGTTGAACCCTCCCATCAGCCCGACACCCGGCTCAACACGGCGTCCATCCTGCTCACGGCATCGTCCCATGTCGGCAGCGTGTCGCGCACCTGGCGGGCGCCGGCCGCAAGCCGCTGACGAACGCCCGAGTCGTCGTCCAGCACGCTGGACAAGGCCTGCGCGAGGGCCTGCACGTCGCCCGGCTGGACGACGATCCCCGCCGTCCCGCCCACGAGCTCGGCGATCGCTCCGGTCTTCGTGCTCACGACGGGGAGGCCGCGCGCCAGCGCTTCGGCGACGGCCATTCCGTAGCCTTCGTAAAGCGTCGGCAGCACGAACACGTCGGCCGACGCATAGAAGGCCGGCAGCGTGGCGGCGGTCGCCTCGCCGGCAAACACGATCTGCCCGTCGAGATTCAGCGTCCGCGCCAGTGCTCGCAGCGTCCCGGCCATCCCGGGATGCCGCTCGAGGCTCCCGACGCACGTGAGCCGCCAGTGCCGCTGCGGGATCGAGGCCAGCGCGTGGAACAGCAGCTCGTGGCCCTTGCGCGGCGCCAGCGCGGCCACACACAGGAGGTGCAGCGCCTTCCCTCCCGATCCCGGCGCAAGCGGCGCCTGGTCCGTCCCCGGTTCCACGACGTCGATTCGCTCCTCACCGACGCCGTAACGTCCCAGGGCCGCGACCGTGCCACGGCTGGTCACGACGACACGGCGCGCCGTCGCCAGCGCCCGCCGCTCGCTGGCCTCGAGCGCGGCGGAGGCCGCCGTGCTGATGCCGGTCTCGGCCGCCAGCGGGTGATGCACGAGCGCGACGATCCGCAGTCGCGCGGCTTCTTTTTCCGCTTCCTCTGGCATCGCGCCGAAAGCGAGGCCATCGGCGAGCACGACCGCGTCGTCGTCGATTGTCGACAGCACGCGACCCGCGTCAGCCAGGGCCTGCGTCGTGGGAAACGGAAAGCTGTCGTGCAGTTCGTGAACGGCGACTGCCCATCCACGGGCCGAGAGGCCGGCGACAATGCGTCGATCGTAGCCGTAGCCGCCCGTGAGGGTGTCGATGCGGCCCGGGACCAGCAGGACGAGTGATTTCCCGCTCAGGAGATCCGGCCCTCGAACGCCGCCCACGCGACGTGCGATTCGTGCAGCGTCACCCGGATGCTTTCAATGGCGCCCGCTCCGGCGCCCAGATCGCCGCGACGAATGGCAGCCGCCATCGCGTCGAAGATCCTTTTCGAGAGGAACTCCGTCGTCGTGTTCAGTCCCTTGAACGCCGGGACGTCGTCGAGATTGCGGTAGTTCAGGTCCGCGAGCACCGCGCGCAGCGCTTCTCCGGCGCGCCCGATGTCCACGACGATGTTGTCCTCGTCCAGATCCGGGCGGCGGAACTCGACATCCACCACGAACGTCGCGCCGTGGAGCGCCTGCGCCGGGCCGAACACGTCGCCGCGAAAACTGTGCGCGACCATTATGTGATCGCGCACGCACACGCTATACATCGGGGAGCCTTTCAAAGGGTTCACGGTTCAAGGTTCACGGTTCAAGGTTCACGGTTCATATCGCACGCGGTGGCAAAGCGCGTCGAGCGTGCCGTCGGCCAGATCGGCCATCACTTTCGGCAGGGACTCGAACGCGGACTCGCCGGTGATGAGCACGTCGAGCGCCGGGTCCGCGAGCGACGCCAGCGCGAACGCCATCCGGCGCCGGAAGTCCCAGCGCGCGCGCTGGGACGACGCGACGCTGCCGACCTGCGACGACTTGATCGTCAGCCGGCGCGCATGAAAGGCCTGGCCGAGCGGCAGCGACACCATCTGGTCGCCGTACCAGCTCATCTCGACGATCGTCGCCTCGAATGCGGCGATGCGGAGCGCCAGGCTGAGCCCGGCCGCCGATCCGCTCGCATGCACCACGACATCAGCGCCGCCTGCGACCGCCTCGGGCTCCGAGAAGCGGACGCCGAGTGCTTTTGCCACCACCGCACGCTTCGGGTTGACGTCGACGAGTTCGACGTCGCAGCCGTGGATGCGTCCCGCGAGCCACGCCACGAGGCTTCCAACCGTGCCCGCGCCGACGACCACGACGCGGTCGCCGATACGCGGATTCGCGTCCCACAGGCCGTTGATCGCGGTCTCGAGGTTGGCAGCCAGCACGGCGCGCGGCGGCGGAACCACCGGCGGGATTGGATGAACGGCCGAAGTGGGCACAACGTAGCGCGTCTGGTGCGGGAAGAGCGAAAACACGTGCTTCCCAGGCAGGTCGCCAGGACCGTGTTCGACGACGCCGACGCTCGCGTAGCCGTACTTGATCGGAGCGGGAAAGGCTCCGGATTGAAACGGGGCCCTCATGCGCTCGTGCTCGCTCGCAGGCACACGTCCCTGGAACACGAGCGCTTCGGTGCCGCGGCTGATGCCGCTGTACAACGCGCGCACCACGACGTCGTCCGGCGAGGGCGGCGGA
>Ga0097621_100003328_pt1 | contig 11058 bp, 13 predicted proteins | sample KBSMisM72_FD_73165 | JGI IMG/M metagenome (GOLD analysis project Ga0097621, IMG submission 73165) | Miscanthus rhizosphere microbial communities from Kellogg Biological Station, Michigan, USA - KBS Miscanthus M7-2 (version 2) (version 2) | ecosystem: Host-associated > Plants > Roots >... | reverse complement strand
GCTGTTTAACCAAGGCCCGCTATGGTATTGCCTGGGGTGCAATCGGTGCTGCTATGGACTGCTATGATATTGCGTTGAACTATGCCAAAGAAAGGGTGCAGTTTGGAAGGCCCATTGCTGGATTCCAGCTGCAACAAAAAAAGCTGGCCGAGATGGTAACAGAAATTACCAAGGCACAGCTGCTTAACTGGCGCCTGGGTGTTTTGATGAACGAAGGAAAAGTAACGCCGCAACAGGTGAGCATGGCCAAACGCAATGCCTGCGAAGTGGCTACTAACATTACCAGGGACGCCAGGCAAATGCTGGGCGGTATGGGTATCACCGGCGAATATCCTGTTATGCGCCATATGATGAACCTGGAAAGTGTGATCACTTACGAGGGTACACATGATATTCATTTGCTGATAACGGGAATGGATGTGACAGGGTTGAATGCGTTTAAATAGTGATGAGTTGTGAGTGAAGTGATCTTCTTAAAAATGAAAAGAAGCGCCATTATAACTACAAAGTCTAAGAAATAGAACATTCATAACTTATAACTCATAATTCATAACTAATGAAGAATGTAAGTGTAATAGGTGCAGGCACTATGGGAAACGGCATTGCACATGTATTTGCACAAAGTGGTTTCACAGTTACTTTGATTGATGTTAATGCAGCCCAGTTAGAAAAAGCTGTCATCACCATCAATAAAAACTTCGACCGGCAAATAGCAAAAGGCAGTATTACAGAAGAGGCAAAAACAAAAGCAATCAGCAATATAGCCACAGCCACTGATATCAGTACGGGAGTGCAACAGGCTGACCTGGTAGTAGAGGCCGCCACAGAAAACACCGAACTGAAATTAAAAATATTCAAACAAATAGATGAAGCTGCACCAGCTGGCTGCATCCTTGCCACCAATACTTCTTCTATTTCAATCACAAAAATAGCGGCCGTTACCAAAAGACCGGAGCTGGTAATAGGTATGCATTTTATGAATCCCGTGCCCGTGATGAAATTAGTGGAGATCATCAATGGTTATGCAACAACAGCAGCAGTAACTAATACTATTGTTGAATTAAGCAACCAGTTGGGAAAAATACCCTGCGTGGTGAATGATTACCCCGGCTTTACAGCCAACCGGATTTTGATGCCGATGATCAACGAAGCCATCTACAGTTTGTATGAAGGTGTGGCTGGAGTGGAAGCAATTGACAACGTAATGAAATTGGGTATGGCGCATCCCATGGGTCCGCTGCAGTTGGCAGATTTTATTGGACTGGATGTTTGTCTCAGCATTTTAAAAGTATTACAGGATGGTTTTGGAAACCCTAAATATGCGCCCTGTCCTTTGCTGGTAAATATGGTTACGGCTGGAAAACTGGGTGTAAAAAGTGGAGAAGGATTTTATGTATATACTGTCGGCAACAAAGAATGGGTGGTAAGTGATCGCTTAAAATAAACGGAACAGTATTTGTTTAAAAGTTCCGTATGAAAGAGTTAATCAATAAATTGAACGTTCTTGATAATGGTACCTGGCAGGGTGTTGCATTGATTTATACCATTAAAATAATCACGGCGATCATAATACTGATCATTGGCTTTTGGATCATCAACAGGATAACAAAAATCCTCAACTCTTTTTTTGATGTTCGTAAAATAGACGGAACGGTAAGCAGTTTTTTCAAGACACTTATCGGGACAGTCCTCAAGATAGTACTTATCATTATTATCCTTAATTTTATTGGCATACAAACCACTTCTATCGTAGCGTTGGTAGGCGCCGCAGGATTGGCAGTTGGATTAGCACTGCAGGGAACGCTCACCAATTTTGCCGGTGGTGTGATGTTACTGATGTTTAAGCCTTTTAAAGTGGGAGATATTATTGAGGCACAGGGTAAAAAAGGAAGGGTAAGGGATATCCAAATATTCAATACCGTATTGGTATCAGACAGTGATAAAACCATCATCATACCCAACAGTATTCTTTCCAATGGCATTATTGAAAATTCCGGTAAGAGCCCATCGTCGCCTGCAGAAAAAGCACCCACAGAGCAAAAGCAATCATAATACGTCTTATATCTTTTCCTGAAATCATTTCATTATTAAAAAATTTATCAGGCAGCATTGTATTTCACCAATAACCTTTTTACATTAGCAATAACAAAAATAATTTGCTATGGCCACTAAAAATAAAGCAATAGATACCTACATCTCAAAATCACAAGATTTTGCCAAACCGATACTTAGTCATTTAAGAGATTTGGTGCATATCACTTGCCCGGACGTGGAAGAAAAAATGAAATGGAGCTTTCCGCATTTTGATTATAAAGGGGAAATGATGTGCAGCATGGCAGCGTTTAAACAACATGCCGTATTTGGTTTTTGGAAAGCGGCATTGATGAAAGACCCTGCGTTATTGGAAACCGCTAAATCGGAAGTAGCAATGGGGCATCTTGGGAGAATCACTTCATTAAAAGAATTACCAGCTGATAAAAAAATAATTGCATGGATAAAAGAAGCAATGGAACTAAATGATAAAGGAATTAAGTTGCCGTCTAAACCGAAAGCCACCGATAAAAAAGAAATTACGGTACCTGAATATTTTGAAAAAGTACTGGTAAAAAACAAAAAAGCATCAGCAACATTCAATGCCTTTTCTTACTCACATAAAAAAGAATATATTGAGTGGGTAACAGAGGCCAAAACAGAAGAAACACGAAACAAAAGAATGGTGCAGGCCATAGAAATGATGGCGGAAGGAAAAAGCCGCAACTGGAAATATGCCAGGTAGTTTACCACACAAAGCCGGGCATTACAAAATAAAACACACTCCATTCGTTATATTCCATTTGCAGGTATAATTTATAAGGTCCTTCAAAATGGATCATTTCGTTATTATCAATTTCAGCATCATATTTCAGCACGCCCTCCGCAAAACCAAATCCCCGGTCATTTTCGGACTGTAATTCAAAACTGCTGTCCTCAATAGTATAGCCATCATTACTGAAATTTTTAAAGGCGTCAAAAAACAACCGTAGTTTTTCCAACAGCTCAGCCCTTGGCATTTGTATGCCGGCTGTTGTAGTAATGTCCTGGCTTAAAATAAATTCATTGTCAACAAAAGAACGGGCAAACCACTCTTTTAAAAACTGGTGGGTGCAGCGTCCAATAGCTGCTTTATGATTAGGATGAAATTCTTCATAGATATATCCCATGATCATTCCATCCACTGGGTCTTTTTCCACTTCCTGGCTAAACAACTCTTCTGTAATAAATTGATAGACGGTGGCATCATCATAAGGTCCGTCAGTAAAATCAAGACTGATCTGGTGTTGTTGCAGCAGTTCCAGCAAGGCCTGTACAGCTTCTTTTAATTCTGATTCATCCATCTCTTCCGCAGATTTATAATCCGGTTTGCCGATGCGGTCATATACAGTAACAAAATCTCCTTTGTTGTAAGATTCTTCAAATGCAAGAATATTTTTTAAAAACTGGTTCTCCACTTCCGCTGGCAATTCAGCACTGCTATCCATCTGGAAGGCGTCACCATACTGGGCTTTCAGTTTGATCTTCATTAATTCATTCTCTATCCTGAGGTTTTCCTCCGGGTCATCCGAAAATTTTTCTTCCTGCTCCATACAGTTTATTTATGCTTCTTTAGTCTTCCTGCGTTTTTAGCATTTACCAGTGCGTAGGAATCATCAATCATCTGCAACAATTGTTTATTGCTCAGTGTGCCATCAACAATTACCGTATTCCAATGTTTTTTACTCATGTGAAAGCCAGGTAATACGGATGAAGGATATTGCTCCCGAAGCTCTATCGCCAATTCCGGATCACATTTGGCATTGAACTGCAGTGGCTGTGTATCCAATGGCACGAGCAAAAACATTTTATCATTCACTTTATATACTATTACCGTTTCACCAAATGGAAAACCTTCTGTCACTGCATCCTTATTCAAAACATATGCTCTTAATGATTCAATATCCATGAAATTAAAAAAATTTATTAAAGTACTTTATCCAAATGCAAACCCTGTATATCATTTAATTTGAACAAGACCTCATCCTGGCGGCTAAGCGGTATCCCTGTTTTCATGATACAAAACAATTGCAGTTCCTGGCTGAGAATGGTGCAACCCATTTGTTTCAGTACCATCATTACATCATTCATCTGCGTGTAGTCAAATTGAAGTTGATAGATCACCTCCATTTGTTTCTGCACTATCGGCACTACCTGCAAAGCCAGGGCGGTGGCTGTTTTATAAGCGTTGATCAATCCGGGAACACCCAGCAGCGTTCCACCAAAATAACGCACTACAATTACTGCCACATTCGTCATTTCCTTACTGTCTATCTGCCCAAGTATCGGCCGTCCGGCAGAACCGGAAGGTTCACCGTCATCACTTACTCTAAAATTATTTCCATCCGTTCCGATGCGGTAGGCAAAACAATGGTGCACAGCTTTAGGATGTTCTTTCTTCAGTGACTGTAAATATTGCTTAAACTCCTCCGTTGTTGAAAGCGGGTAAGCATAAGCAAGAAACTTACTCCCCCTGTCTTTAAATTCAGCAACCGAGGTTTTGTCAATAGTAAAATAAAAACTTCTTTCCTTCTCTTCCTGTTTAGTCATTTAGTTTGTCTTTACCTGTACGGTTTATAATAATAGATGCTGTCTGAATAGCAATTTTCTGATTTTAAAAGCTGTTGATGTTTCAATGACGGGCCATCGACACCCTCACCAATAATCAATTGCTCATTGACAATTACCCTGGCTTCATCCCAATAGCCTGCATCAATTAATGACTGCAATAATTTTGCGCCACCCTCCACCAGTACACTTAGAATTTTCAATTGATATAATTTTTTAAGCACCTGTTGAATGATTGATTCACTTGCAACCAGTTTGCTGTAAACTATATGCTGTCCTTCTTCACTTTTACTATTGTTAAAAATAATGGTCTTCGTTTTTCCGTCCAGTAAGTGATGGGAAGCCGGTATTTTCAAATTCCTATCAAGCAAGATTCTCACCGGGTCATTTCCTTCCCATAACCTGGTAGTCAATGATGGATTATCATACAAAGCTGTATTGGTACCCACCATAATAGCTGCTTCCTCGCTGCGCCATTTATGTACCAGGCGATTGCAGTATTCACTGCTGATTGCAACTTTTGAATAATCTTTTTTTGCAATTTTACCATCCTTGCTTTCTGCCCATTTCAAAATAATATAAGGTCTCAACAATTGATGAAAAGTAAAAAAGCGCCGATTCAATTCAACAGCTTCCCTTTCAAGCACGCCTGTTATTACTTCAATTCCAGCTGATCGTAGTTTTTCTATGCCTCTTCCGTTTACTTCTAAGTAATTATCCATGCATCCAATCACTACTCTTGGTATCTTATTTGCAATAATAAGGTCAGCACAGGGCGGTGTTTTTCCAAAATGAGCACAGGGTTCTAATGAAACATAAAGGGTACTTTTTTCAATAACTGTTTTGTATTGTTCACTTACACTATTGATGCAGTTTACTTCAGCATGTGCCTTTCCGTATTGCTGATGATAACCTTCGCCAATAATAACATTATCATACACCAGCACAGCGCCAACCATTGGATTGGGTGCCACACTGCCTGCACCCAGTAACGCTAATTGCAGGCACCGTTGCATGTATGTATCATCAGAAGACATCCGGCAAAAATAAGCAGCAATCAGCTAAAAAATAAACTAAGTTTGTGCCAATGACCATCAAAGAATATTACCGCCACTATCTGCGAAAATTGCAAACCATTTACGACCTGGATGAAGCCTCTGTAATGGCCGGCTGGGTGTTTGAGAATAAGGCTGGTTTAAAACGTTCGGATATTTTAAAAGATCCGGAATTGATTTTAGATACGGATACAATTGAAAAACTAAATTATACCTTACAAAGATTAATGCAACATGAACCAGTGCAGTATGTATTGGGAGAAACCTGGTTTTGCAATCTAAAACTAAAGGTGAATAAACATGTGCTGATACCCAGGCCTGAAACAGAGGAATTGGTAGAATGGATCATTGAAGATATAAAAATAGAAAGCAATGAACGCCATATCTCCATAATTGATATTGGCACCGGGAGCGGGTGTATTGCGATTGCATTAAAGAAAAAATTACCCACTACTAACATTATAGCAATCGACCTGAGTAAAGAAGCGCTGGTAACAGCAAAAGAGAATGCAATTGACAACGATGCAAAAATTGATTTTATCCAGTTAGATTTCCTGGATGAGTCATCGTGGGAAGCATTACCAAAGTTTGATATTCTTGTAAGTAACCCGCCTTATATACCAGTAAATGAAAAAGAAAAGCTGGATAAAAATGTTACGCTGTTTGAGCCACATAATGCTTTATTTGTACCCGACAATTCACCTTTATTGTTTTATGAAAAGATAGCATTGTTTGCAAAGCAGCACCTAAAAGAAGAAGGAAAAATTTATGCTGAAACACACGAGGAATTTGCTAATGCTACAGCACATGCTTTTTCAAAACAATTTGAACAGGTAGCACTAAAACAGGATTTTTTCGGGAAAAACAGGATGATAAAAGTTACTCATTCCCACTAACGGTGGCAGATGTAGTGGCACCTAAACGGCGGGCCACTTTCATTATCCTTACCACTTCGCCCCATTGCGCAGATGAATCCGCGTTGATCACTACGGCTGGTTTGATACTGTCTCCTTCGTTGATATATTTTCTCAGCGCAGATTCCAGGGAATCAGGAATAATTTTTTTTGCCCCAATATAAAAATTCTTTTGTTTGTCTACACTCACCACCACACTTTGCTTGGTCTTGGTATCACTTTTTGCTTTCGGCACACTCATCTTGATCACGTTTGGATTTGCCAGGGTAGAGATCATTAAAAAGAACATGAGCAATATAAACAAAATATCATTCAGCGGACCTGCATCCACTTCACTATGACTATCCCTTAATTTATTTTTCCGAAGGCCCATTGAGTTATTAATGATGAATTATGAATGATGAGTTGTTGCTGTATGCATCACTCATAATTATTTAGTTGGTTCTTGCAAAATATCAACAAACTCACTGCTGGCTGCTTCCATCCGGTTGGCGGTTCTGTTGATCTGTGTATCCAGGTAACTGTAACCAAGATACGCCAGCATGCCAATGATCAAACCACTGGCCGAGGTAATAAGCTTTACATACATCGCATCAGCGATCTGGCTCACAGAAGGATTACTAATGGTAGCAAATTCTTTTAGTAGCAACACCAGCCCCACGATCGTTCCCACAAAGCCAAACAGCGGAGCAATACGTGCAATCACTGCCAGTATAGAAAGATTTTTTTCCATTTTATACATCTCCAGTTTGCCAACATTGTCCATACTTTTTTCAATCGCATCAATGGGCTTACCAATGCGTTGGATACCTTTATCAATCATCCTTGCCAAAGGATTATCTGTATTCTTAGCGAGACTTCTTGCAGCACTTACATTACTATTGACAATATTGTCCCGTATAATGCTCATGAAATTGTCTTCTATTTTGGAAACTTTACGGATCACCAGCAACCGTTCAATAAAAACAAACACGGCGATGGCAAACAAAATTCCTAATGGGATCATCAACGGACCACCCTTGGTTAACAAGCTCCATGCAGACTCAACCTGTGCATTGGTAGCTGCTGCTTTACTAAGTGTGTCTGCCTGTAATAAGATATCGAACATTGATTTATTGATTTAGGGCAAATGTAAATTTTTCTTTTTTGGTTTACGCGATAATTGTGCCAACGCGTATGCAATATGATGCAGTGAAGGCGAACAAACTTATTCTGTCCTAATAAATTATTGTTAAAGTAAAATTCAAAAAAATAGCCGGCACAAGCCAGCTACCGTTTTATATCACATTGAGATACTTATTTTTTCTCCCCCATTTGCTGCATCGCCATTATCTGGCGCATGGTTTTTTCCATTCCCTCGCTGCTACCATCTAAGAAGATCACATTGCCTTTGCCATACTCTGCAAAATTCTTGATGGCCTCTGTCCACATACTAAACAGGATGACATTGGTATCTAAATTGGCCTGCTTCATTTGTTCTGCAGCCTGGCTCATACCCTTGGCCACCTCTTCCCTGAACAATGCAACACCTTGTCCACGTAATTGTGCAGCTTGTCTTTCAGCTTCGGCTGCGATCTTAATAGAATTACCTTCTGCTTCTGCTGCTTTTGTTTTGGTGATCAGCAAAGCCTGTCCTTCATTTTCAGCGGCAGCCTTTAAATTATTTGATGCCACTACCTTACTCATACTTTCAATAATGGCCTGGTCGAACGTGATATCGTTTATCTGCAGATCCTGTAAATGATAGCCCCAGCTTTCCAGTTGTATGTCTACCTGTGCCTTTACATTTTCAACAATATCCCTTCTAACATTTAAAACTTCCGCCTGCTTTTTAGTAGCCACAAAAGCACGGATACTTCCCTCTACAGTTCTTATCAATGCCTGCATCAGGTCTTTATCGCTGATAAATTTGAATGCTACATTTTTAATGGTCTCTTCATCCACATTCAATACTGAATATAACAGCATTGATTTAAAGTAAACGTTCGCCTGGTCAATGGTTACAGCCTGGAATTCCAGTTCTACGGAACGGTTTTGAATACTTACTCTTTTGTAGATCTGGTCTAAAAAAGGCACTTTAAAATTAAGTCCGGGACGTTTAATACTGTGGTATTTTCCTAAACGGGTAACTACTCCAATAGTCCCCTGGTTAATAGTAAATAAACCGCCGGCTATCACCAAAAAAATGGGAATCAGCCACCAATAGTCTCTTAATAATTCTGGCATCGTTAAATATTTTAAAATGAAGGTAGTGCAATTTATGAAGGCAAATTATTTATTGCAAGATCAAAATACCTGTTACGCAGGTTGTAATTAACCTTGTTCTTCCCATATCATTCCTAAATGCACAATCGTTTCTGCAGCCTTAGCCATATCCTTTGTGCCGACCCACTCCAGTTTGCTGTGAATATTTTGCATACCGGTAAAAATATTAGGGCAAGGCATTCCAATATAACTAAACCTGCTGCCATCCGTACCTCCACGAATACTTTCCATTTTTACGGTTAGCCCTGCCCGTTGTATTGCTTCTTTGGCATAAGCAACTACCCGTGGATGTTGATCCAATACCTTTTTCATATTGCGGTATTGTTCGGTGGCGGTATACTCTATCCTGGCGCCAGGGAACTGCGCTACTATTGTTTCAGTAATTTGCTTCAGGCGGCGATGATGCTCCTGCAAGGTATCATCATCAAAATCCCTAACGATAAACTGGATTGTCGCCTTTTCAGCAATGCCGTTTACTGCCACAGGGTGTACAAAGCCTTCTTTTCCTGCCGTCGTTTCCGGGCTCCATTCATTGGTTGGCAAGGCACCCAATACCGCTCCCGCAATCTTCAATGCATTTACCAATTTATTTTTTGCATACCCGGGGTGTACAATCACGCCATAAATAGTGATAATAACACCATCAGCACTAAAAGTTTCATCCTCTAAACTACCAGCTTCACCGCCATCCATGGTGTACCCAAATTGTGCCCCAACTTGCTGCATATTTACTTTGACAGTTCCTCTTCCAACTTCTTCATCGGGTGTAAATAAAATTTTAATATCGCCATGCTTCACAGCAGGGTTTTGCATAAAGAATAAAGCAGCCTCCATAATTGCTGTCACTCCGCTTTTATCATCTGCACCCAGCAAAGTGAGACCGCTGGCTGTAATAACGCCACTATTTAAGTGCTTCGCCAGGTAAGGAGCATTGCTCATCCGCAATACCTGTGTAGTGTCATCCGGCAATACAATATCATTCCCATCATAAGAACGGTGCAGGATCGGTTTTACTTTATACCCACTGCAATCCGGCGCCGTGTCTACGTGGCTGCAAAAGCAAATCGCCGGAATATGTTGCTTGTCGCTATTGGATGGAATTGTCGCATACACATACCCGTATTCATCTGTGCTGGCATCTGTAATGCCCATTCCCTGCAGTTCCCTTTGCAATAATTTACTCAGGTCCTTTTGCTTTTCTGTACTGGGATAGGTTTTGCTTCCAGGATCGCTTTGCGTGTCTATTTGCACATACCGCATAAAGCGTTCTGCAACATTATCAGGATTTATGTAGATCATAACGGTGAATGGTCTATAGTGAATGGTGAATGTTTTTCAAGCGCTTCAAAATGCAATTTAGTGTTTTCAATAAGCAAATGAAAAAGCAGCCTGTAAATACAGGCTGCCAATAAAATGATTTTAATATAAAAAGCGAAAAGTCTTCTTTGACCATTCACTTCTATAGTATCTCTACCAGTTCAATATCAAATACCAGTTCTTCACCTGCCAAAAAATGATTGGCATCCAGTAACACCACTTCCTCTTTTACCGCAGCTACCACTACCGGGAATGGCTGCCCCTGTTCGTTACTTAAGGTCAGTTGCATACCTTGCTCCAGCTTCATATCTGCAGGTACGTTTGCCAAAGGAAATTCAATGATCGCACCGGGATCTTTTTCACCATAAGCATCCACCGCAGGGATGTTGATGGTTTTCTTTTCGCCGAGGTTCATGCCGGGCATTGCGGCATCAAAACCCTTGATCATTTGACCGGCGCCTACGGTAAATTCCAGGGGTTCTCTTCCTGCAGAGGAATCAAATTGTTCACCATTTACCAGTTTACCAGTGTAGTGCACCCTTACTGTATCACCACTTTTTACTTGTGCCATTGTTGTAATTTTTTTGTTTCATCCATTGCCTTCTGCAAATGAATGATTTGATTAATAATTTTTGTTACCAGCCACTGATCTTTACCAGCGTCCGTGATATTGCCTAATGCTATAAACTCCTTTACATTTCCAGTTCTATTCTGCAATAAAAAGAGAAGGCTAAAAGCAGGATTTCACAAATTTCCGGCAAGTTAAAAATTAAAATCTGCACAGCCGAATTAAAAAGTTTTTCCACAACTTTACAGAATGAAAAAAATCTTACTGGGAATAGGCTTTTTACTAACCCAATTCAGTACCA
>Ga0097621_100003325_pt1 | contig 11061 bp, 5 predicted proteins | sample KBSMisM72_FD_73165 | JGI IMG/M metagenome (GOLD analysis project Ga0097621, IMG submission 73165) | Miscanthus rhizosphere microbial communities from Kellogg Biological Station, Michigan, USA - KBS Miscanthus M7-2 (version 2) (version 2) | ecosystem: Host-associated > Plants > Roots >... | reverse complement strand
AGCGAACCGCTCTACCTGGCGCGGGAGCTCGGCCATCTGGATCCGGCGGTCGTACAGCTGGTCGAGTATCCGTCGGCAAGCGAAGTCCTGCGCGCCTACCGCAACCAGGCCATCGACGGCATGGTGATCAGCCTCGACGAGCTGTTCGGTGTGGCCGTGGATGGACTGCAGCCGCGGGTGATCCTGGTCGTGGACGTTTCGCACGGAGCGGACGTGGTCGTCGGCCGTCCCGGGATGAAGACGATGCAAGACCTCAAAGGCAAATCGGTCGCAGTGGAAAGCGGTGCGCTCGGCGCCTTCGTGTTGAGCCGGGCCCTGACCCTCAATGGGATGCAGGCGAGCGATGTAAACGTGGTGCACCTCGAGTCGAACGAGCAACCCAAGGCCTTCGAGAAGGGCACGGTGGATGGGGCCGTCACGTTCGACCCGTATCGCGCCCAGTTCCTGCAGGCCGGCGCCGCGACTTTGTTCGACAGCACGTGGATTCCGGGCGAAATCGTCGATCTGGTGGCCGTCCGCGCCACGGTCATCGACAAGCAGCCGAAGGCGGTCCAGGCGCTGCTCGCCGGCTGGTTCAAGGCGACGGATTACATGAAGGTCGATCCCCGGGATGCGGCACGACGCATGGGAATACGCCAACAGACGACCGGCGAGCAGTTCCTGGAAGCGCAGAAGGGTCTCCACGTTCCGACGCGCGACGAAAATCTCAAGATGCTCGGTGGGTCGAAACCGGAGCTGGCAGTATCCGGGCGCCGACTCATGACCCTGATGGTGGATGCGAAGCTGCTGCGCGCCGGACTGGACATCGAGGGCGTCCTTGCACCGGGACCGTTGGCGGACCTGCCGAAATGATTATGAGCGTCGCCGCGTCGTGACCATGCGTATTCCCGCGACGCTCAAGCTCACGGTCCCGCTCATCCTGCTGGGCTTCGCGGCGATATTGAGCACCGTGAACCTGTTCTATCACGTCCCGCAGGCCGAACGCGCGGCGGAGGAAGACAGCCGCAAGCGGCTCGCGCAGGAGATGTCCCGGCTGCAGAGCACTCTGGAATACCTCCTGCTGAAGGGCGATCAAGCGGCTGCGCAACACGAGGTGGCCGTACTGGCGCACAACCACGAATTCACGCTCGCCGCATTGACCGATGAGCGCAACATCGTCATCGAGGCGACGCGTCGCGCCTGGATGGGACAGCAAATAGCGGCTGTCCTGCCGCAATTCGATCTCGATCAGGCCGCGATCGCCGTGCGCGAACGGCGCGCAGGAATCACCGTCGATCCGAACGGCAACGAGCTACTTGGCTACGCCGGCATCCTGATGGGCGGCGAGCGTGACGAGCTTCGCCCCACGCGGACTGGCAGTCTCTTTCTGGCCTACGACCTCAAACGCTACAAGGCCGAAGCCCGCGCCCAGGTTCTCAAGCAATCGCTCTACTGGGCGGGATGGGTCACGGCACTGGCGCTCGCCATGTGGCTGGTCTTTCACTTTCTGCTGACGCGGCGCACCGCGCGGCTGGTGCACGCCGCCGAGGAGTTCGCCGAGGGACGCCTCACGGCACGCAGCGGCTTGCGCGGCGGCGATGAGCTCGGTCGACTGAGCCGCGCCTTCGACGCCATGGCAATCGCTGTGGCCACCGACATCGACGCGCGCAAGCGCTCGGACGAGGCGCTGCGGGTATCGGAGGCGAGCTACCGCGCGATATTCGACGCCGCCGAGGATGCCATTTTCGTCATCGACATCGAAACCGCGGCGATCATGGATGCCAATCCCAGAGCATGCGCCGCGTTTGGCTATAGTCGAGAGGAGTTCCGGCGCCTCGATCTCGGCACGCTTGGCTCAGGCGTGCATCCTTACACCCAGAAAGGCGCGATGGAGCTCTTCGCCCGGGCAGTTTCCGGCGAGCAGCTGCGAGTCGAATGGCACGGCAAGAACAAGGATGGAAGGCTGCGCTGGCAGGAAGTGTTCGGCAAGCGCGTGACCATCGGCGGTCAGGATCGAATCCTGGCGCTCGCGCGCGACATCACGGACCGGAAAATGGCCGAGGAGGCGCTCCGCGCGAGCGAGGAGCAGTATCGCGCCATGTTCAATGCGTCGATCGATGGCCTGGCGCTGTGGAATGCGGCCGGCGAGATCGTCGACACCAATCCTGCCCTGTGGCGTATGTACGGCTACAGCGACAGCGAGTTCTCCGCGTTGCCGCCTGGCAGCTGGACGGGGCCGTCGTACCGCCCGGAATCTCTGCAGGTGGCAACCGCCGGCGAGTCTCTGCACTCCGAGGTCACCGAGCGGCGCAAGGACGGCTCTCCCCTGGAGCTCGACGTGCACGGGATCCCGATGCAGTACCAGGGAAAGCCCCATGTGCTGACCATCGCTCGCGACATTACGGAAAAGAAGCGCTCCGCGGAAGAGCTCGCGCGCCAACGCGAATCGCTGTATCAACGCGAGAAGCTCGCCGCGCTCGGCTCCCTGCTGGCCGGCGTCGCCCACGAGCTCAACAATCCGCTTTCCGTGGTAGTGGCGCGGTCGGTATTGCTGGAGGAGCAGGGAGACTCGGCAACCCAGGTTGCGGCGCTCAAGATCCGCACCGCCGCCGAGCGCTGCGCGCGCATCGTGCGCACATTCCTGGCCATGGCGCGCCAGCAACGGCCGGAGCGCGGCCCCGTGGCGGTGAACGAAGTCGTGGCGGCGGCGCTCGACATCGCGAGCTACGCGATTCGCACGAGCAGCATCGAAGTGTTGCTCGATCTCTCGAAGGATCTTCCGCTGGTCCAGGCCGATGCCGATCAGCTCCATCAAGTGTTGCTCAACTTGATCATCAATGCGCAGCAATCGCTGCAGGACCGCCCCATGACGCGGCAGATACACGTGGGCACCTGTTTCGACTCGCTGGCGGATGTGGTCTGCATCAAGGTTGCCGACAACGGTCCCGGTATTCCGGAACACCTTCGCGCGCGAGTGTTCGAGCCCTATTTCACCACCAAGCCCACGGGCATCGGCACAGGCGTCGGATTGGCGGTGAGTCTTGGCATCGTCGAAGCCCACGGCGGCACGCTCACTGCGGCGAGCCCGATGGAAGGGGGCGCCATATTCACGATAACGCTGCCGGTCGGTGCCGTGGAGGCGTCCGGCGCCACTGCCGAACCGCCGCGAAAACGCGATGCAAGCCAACGCACGATCCTTGTCGTCGATGACGAGCCGGAAATTCGCGATGCGCTGGCCGAGATCCTGACGAGCGCGCAGCATCGGGTGGTCCGCGCCAGTTCCGGGCGCGAAGCGCTGGAGCGAATGGCTGCGGAATACTACGACGTGATCCTCACCGATATCCGCATGCCCGATCTCGATGGGCGCGCGCTATACCGGGAGATCGAGCGGCGCTGGCCCGGTCAGATCGGGCGCGTGATATTCGTCACCGGCGACACTCTGGCCACTACGCTGCGCGAGTTTGTCGACGAGAGCGGCCGTCCGGTCATCGAGAAGCCATTTCTGCCGAGCGAAGTGCGTCGCGTGGTCGCCGAATTGGCGCGCAGTGGAGAAGTGGCGCCTCCCGGATAAGTTAGTGCCTGTCGCCGAACGCTTCCGGCTAAACGTCAGGGAGTGACATCAAGCGCAAGGCCGTGTCCGCGCCGTGTGCTGACCTCGCCTGGCACGATCATTGCGAGTGCGCTGAACGCATCGTGCGCCATGCAAGCGTCTCTCGGAAGGAGTGTTGTACAACTCGCGCAGTTCCGCGATATCACACACATCGACGCATCCCGCGCCAAGTAATGCAGGACACCCGCCATGAATGTCATCGTGCTTCGTGCCCCGAAGACATACTCGATGGATGCGGGCGCCTTCTTTCGCAATGCGATCATTGAATAACGAGTAACCAGGAGCCCTGACATGCGTATCGCCAACAAAACGAATACTCTGGTCTATCGCCGTGGGAATGAGTTTTGCGTCAAGCGGTGATGTCGACGCACAGGGAATCCACGTCCAAGGCGGTCCGGGTTGCGTCATCGAAGATAATCGAATCGTCAACATCGACACGGTGGATGATAGTAGCTACGGGGTCGTGGTCTGGTCGTCGGCAGACTGTGTGGTCCGCCACAACACGTTCGAGAATCGAAAGGACGATCCAATGGGCGTTGGCGTCTGGGTGATCGATAGTGCGGGGGCGCGGATCATGGACAACAAGTTCAAGAGTGTCACCGAGACCATACGCGACTGATGTCAATGTTTAGAGCATAAGCTTCCCAAGCTGTCGACCCGCGGGCTCGATGATTCGCGGCATCCGATGGCTGCGGATTATGGGCGAGCAAGAGCATTGGCTTGGACGGATCGACTTTGAAGCGATGCTGGATTTCGTTGACGACTAGGTCGATCATGATGTGCAACTGCCTCGGGGTCGAAACCGGCTAATGCGATGCCGGCGCGTTTAGCGCAGCGCGCGACGAGGGTCGCCCAGCGCCTGGATTTGGCAGCGCAATGTTAGTTCCTTCGCGGCATTGTGTACCGTATTCAATGTGAACCGCTCGGACGTCGACATGAACGCGATGCTGCCCGCGCCCTGCGACCGCTCCAGCGCTGCCACAGCGCGTGGCGTGGAGACGCCGCATCCTGGATGGACGCTCGTCGCGACGATGCTTGCCTCCAGCCTGGCGTTCATCGACGGGTCGGTGATCAACGTGGCGCTGCCCGCCATCGGTCACAGCTTCGCCGGTACGGCTGCCGATCTCCAATGGACGATCAATGCCTATCTCCTGCCGTTGAGCGCGCTGCTGTTGCTCGGAGGTGCGGCGGGCGATCACTACGGACGGCGTCGGCTTCTTATCTTCGGGACGGCGATTTTCACGTTCGCCTCGATTGCGTGCGCACTCTCACCAAGCCTCGCCATCCTGTTGCCGGCGCGAGCGCTGCAGGGCGTCGGCGCGGCCATCCTGATGCCAAATAGTCTTGCCATCCTTGGTGGCGCGTTCTCCGGCGATGCCAAAGGCCGTGCGGTGGGAACCTGGGCGGCAGCCAGCGCTATTGCGGGTGCTATCGGCCCGCCGCTGGGCGGATGGCTGGTCGAAGTCGGGGGCTGGCGATCGATCTTCCTGCTCAATGTGCCCGTGGCGCTGGCTGCCATCGCAATCACGCATCGCTTCGTTGCCGTGACCCCGACGGTCCGGCAGGCGCTGGATTGGACCGGTGCGATCCTCGCCACGATCGCGCTGGGACTCCTGACGTGGGCACTGACGCTTTGGTCCAAGGATTACGCGATGACGACTTACTCGCTGATCGGCGTAATTCTGGGCTCGCTTGTCGTCGCGGGTTTTCTCGTTGTCGAGCATCACCGCGGCGAGCGCGCGATGATGCCGCTGGCGCTGTTCCGCTCGCGCGCCTTCGTCGGACTTACCGTCCTGACGTTCCTGCTTTACGGTGCGCTGGGAGGACTCCTCGTGCTCCTTCCCTATCTCCTCATCGAGGCGGGCGGCTATACACCGCTGCGTGCGGGCATGGCCCTGCTTCCGATCCCATTGGCGATCGGATTGACGTCTCGAACGATGGGACGCGTGGCCCAGCGCACGGGACTTCGCTGGCCGCTCACGGTGGGACCGCTGGTCACCGGCGTCGGCTTTCTGCTATTCGCCCGTATCGAGCCTCACGCAAGCTACTGGACGAACGTACTGCCCGCACTATTGGTGACGGCGATTGGCATGGCCGGCGTGGTGGCGCCGTTGACCACCGGCGTGCTGTCCACAGTCGACCCGCGACAGACGGGAACCGCGTCCGGCTTCAATAGCGCTGTCGCGCGAACCGGTGGGCTCATCGCTACGGCGCTCGTCGGCGCGGTGATCGCGCAAACTGGCGCCGCGTTGGTTGCGGCATTCCATATTGCGGCGTTGATCGGCGTTGCGCTTTCGATCGCGTCGGGGATCACCGGGTTCGCCACGCTGGGCGACACCAACGGGAAGCCGTGACCGGCGTTACCCCGCGGCGCGTACGCTGTCACGCCGCGGGGAATGGGGTTCAGCTCAGGGACAAAAGGTACCGCCCCAGCCCCGCATCGCTTCGGCTCTGGCTGCCTTAACGTCGAATTGGTCGATCACTCCGTTATCGTCCAGGTCTGCGCGAAAGCTATAGTTTGCGTCGCCTCGATGGACACCGACCAACGCTCGCACGGCATTCACTTCGTCGCACGTAACGGTGTCGCTGAGGTTGAGATCACCCTTCAGGCAGCCGTGAATGACCACGTTGATCGGCCCGTCGCTAGTCACGTTCACCACCGCGTTACAGTCGATTCGCGCCCGGATCGGATCGATGACAACCTTGCTGATATTCGTCGCAGTGACATCGATCTGATTATTTGCGGTCGTCGTCGTCGGAGCATTCAGTGTTTTGATCCATTTCGTATAGCTGTGATTGCCGCTCTGGCCCAGATTCCAGTCCGTGTTCAGGGAGCTGGTCGTCGGATTCGCTGTCGGGTCATTCAATCCGAATGCCCCCGATATCACGTCGATCTTGCCGTAGGGCGACACGCTCGGATCGCGCACCGTCACGCCGGAAATCCAGTACGCATGATCGCCGACCAGGTTGAACATGGGCTCATTCCAGCCTTGGTTAACCGAGTACGTGATATGAGGTGGGTCGATAACCTTGGTCAGTGGCTGACCTACGCCGAAAACTGTGTCCAGGAAGTCGGCTTGAAAGGATTGGCCGCACGGCTTGGGGCTGATCCCGTTGCAGGCTGTGAGGCCAAAAATATGTCCCTGACCGGTAAAGGACCACCACTCGTAGCGATAACCGAGTGAATCCAGCTTTGCCCGAATCGCAGAATTGCCCTGAGCAAACGGTTGATCACCGGTGCAGGTGCCGTCGGCGCCGCCCACAGAACCGATGAGCGGGATCCAACGCAGCGAGTCGATCATGGGATAAACAAACGAATCGGCCCCGCCTGGTGCATTGTTGCCGTTGTAGCCCGTGCCAGCGCTGGGGCACGGCACGTGTGGGATCGCTGCGGCATAGAGGTCCGGGAACATGCTGGATTGTTTCCAGGTGCTATAGCCCCCTTGCGAGATCCCGCTGGCGACGATCTGGTTCTTGTCGATGGTGAAGTGACGCATGATGTCCGCCATCACTTCCCATATTTCCGCGCCTGCCTGGCCCCACCACCAATATTGCTGCCCGCGACCTTCGGTAATATAGACGAGCGAACCGGTCCCTCTCTCACCCAACGCAATCGACCGCTCTGCGCTTACCGGAGGATTGCGCTGAAAATTATCCCCTGCGCCGTGTAGGTCCGTGACCAAGCCGTATCCGGTCGCCGGAGGCACTTTCGTGGGAATGAAGAGAGAATAGGGCTGCAGACGGCCGGCAAATTGTGGGATGCATGACGTGGTGCCGTTGGCCGCAACGGTGCTGGTCGGCGTGCACCCTTGACTCTTCATCAGGTTGGGTGCTGACGGATTTCCAACCCCCTGCATGACCTCGTAGCTGGCTGAATAAATGCGGTTGGTGAAACCCTGGTTGATGACTCCGCTGTCGTCGTCAACCCCGGAAGCGAGCTTCACGAAGTCGATTGTCGCGAAAAACGATGAGAGGTCATGGGTCTGCACGCCGTTTACGTTCACGATGGCCGCGAGGGTCGATCCCTGAACGCCATCGCGCCAGCGCGTGTACGTCTGGCCGCTGGCATTGGGCTCGTTGAACCGATAGGCGACATTGAAAAAGGCCGGCGGATTGACCAGGGTGCCGGCACCTCCCGGCGCCGTCGCTGTCGCGGTGGTGCCGGGGATGGCATAGGTCGATGTCGTGTTGTTCCATAGGCCCGTTGCGGCAGCGACCCGGACCGAGGTTTTTCCACGCGGATCGTAGGCGGTGAACGGCAATCGAACCTCGATTTGCCGACGGACCAAATCGACGGTGGCCGTTAAGTTCGCCAATACCGCGGTGGTAGCTGCGTCCGTTACCACGGCGTTCGTACCATTCACGGTGATAAAGACGTCTGCCGGCTCGACGGCGTTCGCTCCGAACGGAATTGTCCGCAACGTACCCGCCGTACCCCCGAGGGCGATGGTTGCGCCCACCAAGCTTGCATCGCTCATCGAGTTGTAGGTCAGCCTGACGGCAGTGTCCGTAGCGGTGAGCTTGAGTCGCACCTCGACCAAATCAGCCGCGTTTTCGAAATACGCGGCTACGTTGGTGGGATAGGTGTAACGACCAGATCGCGCGAGCTGGGTCGAGCCCGCATTGCCGTTCGTGGTCGCACCGCGGTCGTCATATAGAAAATCCTGATACAGGAACTCTCCATTCCGATACGCAGTAGATCCGGAAACGAGAATCGGGGCCGCCTGCCATATCCCGGTATTTTCCAGTTGCGGCGCTCTCGGTGGCGGATTGTTCAGTGCCGCCGGCCCCGGTTGAATGTCAACGCCCACCGGCGCGACGCCGCCAGTGGCAACCTGACACGCTATTGCCAAGGGCAAGGCAGCCCATAGGCTCATCGCTCTCTTTCTCAACATCTGTTCCTCCATTGTCGCGGGAAGTTGGCCAAGATCGCTGACCCGAGATGGGTTGCGGTGCCATTCGCTGGACTAAAGACGCATTTCACGCCTTCACTTCCAAGGCGTCACGCCAAAAGGATACGAAGTTTTCGGCGGGTACGGCCCGGAGTAGACACACCTGAAATTGATCGCGTTGGTTGGGTCCCCCGACCCCAGATAATAGGGGTACTGGGGATAGCGACACATAGGCTGGCTTGAACGCACTGTGAACGGCGGAATTCCGTCCTGAAACGTTGCGGTTATGTTGTCGGGAGGAATGTTTCCGTCCTCGACCCAATTGTCCACAAGGGCAATGAAATCGACGTAATAGGGGACGGTAGCTCCGGTCACCGTATTGGTGCCTACGTTTCGGTTGTGCCACGCACCGACAAGGTTGTAATGGCGCATGAATTGGTCAACCGTCGACCGCCCCATTGCCGCTACGACACTCTCGTAGTATTGAATTGGAATTCTGGCTCCGGCGGTGTAATCGGAAGTGTTCGATTTCAGCAGAAGCTTGCCGCCATGGCTGGCGAATTGGGAAAGGTCTGGATTCGTGGCATTGATCACCGACATGACATACTGAACGCCCGCCGGGTAGTCTTCAGGCCTGAAGGTCAGCGAATTGAAGGACGTCGTGCCGACCGTCGCCACCAACAATGGGCTAGGGGCATTCGTTGCAGTCAAGTTGGGCTTTGTATTTGATTGCGGGCCATTACCCTGGATTTCGCTCCCGACCCCCCAGGCCGCGTAGGTAGTCCATCCGTTTGCCGTGGGATAGGGATAAACGGTAGGTGCGTGCCACAGATCCACGACCGCCAACTGAGCGTCCGATAAGCACGTATTGCCAGTATCGGCACCACCCGGGCATCGTATGTTCTGAAAGGGGTGTGGGGTAAAGGTTGGGTCGAACAGCTTGTTGCAGTTGAGGTAGTTGGAGATCAAGCCATCGACCACCCCGTCGGTCCCATCACATTGTCTCCGCACTTCCTGGTTGATCGCGGGGATCTTCGCCGGTGGGATCCAGCCATCCGCCAATTGGGCCCTTTGGAGCCTGATGGGCAGATAAGTACCGACCTCTGCCCATGAGACGACAGGTACCTGACTAAAAATTCCGTCATAGTCCAGCGGATATCGTTGGGCGACTTGCAAGGCTTCGCGCCCGCCCGTCGACGATCCAAAGAAATAGGATTTACGCGGTTGCACGCCGTATGCAGCGACAGTGAGTGCCAGGGCGACATCGTGGGTCTTCTTGAGCTGCGCGTAGCCATAGTTGACGAAGGATTCCTGGTTCAGCGGCCATGTGTTGCCGCCCTGGTGCCCCGAATCACTGCCATACATTGCGTATCCACGAGTTACTAGATAGGGCGAATCCGGTGGTATGGACTCGGGCCCGAAGCGCATTCCATTTCCAACGAGGGCGCCGGGAATGGATCCGTTGTTTCCGCTTCCCCCCAACTGCGCAATCTTTTGATTCCACTGATCAGGGATATTCACCTGGAAATTGATGTTCGGCGCGGTCGGATCAACGGGACGTATCGCCCCTAACACGCGACAAAATTGAGGAGTTGCCAGCGTCACGGTGCTACCGGACACGCTTTGGGGTACAGCCGGGATGACCGTGGCGCTTGTGATCGTCACGCCTGATGTGGGTAAGCCGATTGCCGACGCAGGAATGGTGAGACCGGCAAGCGATGCGCATGTTGCGGCTACGGGAATTGATCTCGTAATCGTCTGCCGGGCCACTGGTTGCGGCTGTCCATCTTGCCCATTGAAGACTTCGACAACATTTGGGCCTGGCTGCAAACCAGTCAAGGTTGCCGAGACGGCTCCGGCACCGCTCGGCTGGAACGCTCCGCTGACGTCTTGACCGTTTAATTTGAAGCTGGAGTTATGCAGGTATGCGTCAGAGGGCCCAAGCACGACAACAGAAGCACTAGTGCTTGTCACAAACCAATCGGCCTGGGACCCTACTGTGTCAATCGTGACGGTGGCGGCGTTTGCCCACGCCACCGCGAAGGGCAAAGCCGCGCATAGGCCGATCGCTCTCTTGCTCAACATACTTTCCTCCATAAGTGAGTCCTGCCGCCGCCGCACAGCCGGTAGACATCTTGATAAAGGCGCGCTACGTTTTTGGCTTCACCGATTCGTGTTTAGATGTGAGGATGCCAAGGCATGTTCTCGCGTCCAGAAAAATGGGTTGGCCTTTCGAGCCAACCCTTCAAAGGCTCCGACCGCTCGGAGGAGTAAGCGTCGAAGCGCCTTCGCAGCCCGCGCCAGGTCGCCGACGCCTTTGCTGCCGGCCGGATGTCAACCACAGCTTGAATCCCGGCGCAGCTAGTTTCCGAAGTGGCGCACGCCGCCTGGACCGCAGCCGTCGAGTGTCACATCAAGGGGGCCGTCGGTCAGCACCTTCAACGCGACGTTGCAGTCGACGCGCGCGCGAACCGGATCGATCGTCATCGTCCGGATGTTCATCGCGGTAAGCTTGATGCTGTTGGACACGGGAAGGGGTGGCGTCACTCCGGTCCAGTCCCGCGTCTGGTACGTGTACGA
>Ga0097621_100003324_pt1 | contig 11062 bp, 7 predicted proteins | sample KBSMisM72_FD_73165 | JGI IMG/M metagenome (GOLD analysis project Ga0097621, IMG submission 73165) | Miscanthus rhizosphere microbial communities from Kellogg Biological Station, Michigan, USA - KBS Miscanthus M7-2 (version 2) (version 2) | ecosystem: Host-associated > Plants > Roots >... | reverse complement strand
CTGTTCGGGAGTGAACGTGGTCCAGAGGATGCGTCGGGAGCCATCCGCGAGCGTCATCGGCGTGAACGGAAGGCCTGGGCGTGGCCGGTAGATAGCAAGGAGGTCCCGCTCGGTCGCGCCATCGGGAAATACGCCGTCGAAGGTCAGGAACATTCCCGCATAGGCGCTTTTTTCGCCGTTTGACGAGAAGTCGAGAAATTGCGGTGAGCGGCTCGAAATGTGGTTGACGATCACATCCGCCATCACATCCACGTCGCTGGCGATCGCACTCACGTCACTCCAACAACCCAGGCGCCGATCGACCTCGGTGTGATCGATGGGGTCGAAACCCGCATCCGACCCGTCGCTCGGGTTGAAGAAGGGCAGCAGGTGAATGGCGCCGAACAGGTCCTTCAGCGGCCCGCGCAACAGTTCATGGACTCCGCGCAGGTCTTGTGCGAGCCGGTCGGCGTATGCGATGAGCTGGACTTGATTCTTCATTCAAATGGCATGCGAGTTACGTCGCCGCGTCCGAACTCAGGAGGCGACGACGAGCAGGATCGAAAACCTGATTGGAGAGGAGTCCGGCCAGCAGCAACAGCGAGAATCCTGTTGCCAGCGCGAACCCCGCATGCGTGCTCCCGTAGGCGTCGCTGACTGCCGCCATGGCGAGCGGTCCGAGCACGGCGGCAACCGCGGTGAAGAACAGGATGACGCCCGCGGCCGCGCCATGCTGAGCTTTGGGAAAACAGCTGATTCCCTTGGAATTGAGCGTGGGGTACATGATCGACATGAAAAGTCCCGAGAGCGGCAAGAGCCACGCGGCCTGTGCGACGCCCCAGACAATCGAGATCAGGAAACACAGGAAGATCGCGAGGCTGGAAATCAACAGCGCGACGGTCCACGAAAGGTGTCCCAGCAGCCAGGCGCCGAGAAATCTTCCTAGCGCGCGCAGCACGAAGAAGATGGTCAACGCGTAGGCGGGCAGCCACCGGGTCGGGCCGTCGTAGTTGGCCAGGTACGTCGGCATCCAGACGTAGATCGCCACCTCGGTGGCCACGTAGAGCATGATGAGAAACGAGAATCCCAGCGCCATCGGATCTTTGAAGACCACGACGATTTCGGCGACGGTGGTCGATCTTTGCGCTCCCTTCACCTCCGGATACTGGATGCGGCTTGCGATGACGATGAGAACGGCACAGATCGCTGCGGCAACGATGTACAGCCACTTCCAGGAAATCTCGGATCTGATCAGTGTCGCCACGATCGCGGGGCCGACAATGGCGCCCACCGCGAAAAAACCTTCGACCATGTTCATCAGGCGCGTGTGCGACGCCGTCGAGTCGGAAATGTCGCCGATCAAGGCGAGCGCACCGGTCTTGAAGATGCTTATTCCCAGTCCGCCAGCCGCGAGCAACGATACGAACGCCAGAAAGGAATGGCTTGCCGAAAACAGCAGGCAGCTCAGGGAGTAGAGCGCGAGGCCGAGAATGATGGTGATTTTGCGCCCGACCCGGTCTGCCAGGAAACCGAGCAGCAGCGCTCCCGAGGCGATGCCGATCATCGTCGAATACTGAAAAGAGCCGGCGGCGGTCAGGCTGAGCGTGAATTCTTCGATCACCTTTGGAATGACGCTGCCGACCGCGTCGGTCGTCATGGCAAACGTGAAGAACATGAGGCATGTCAGCCAGCGGACCAGTCTCAGGTTTTTCGCGGATATGGTCATTGTTCGGACTGTAGCTTGCTCGGCAATCGTTTGCACGAACCGCCGCAGAGTCGCCTGCGCGGCGTCGGGCGGCGGGTCGAGGAATCGTGCACAAGGATAGCAAACGATTGCATAAGGAGCTAACCTTCCTTCGCGTCGGGCGGTCAGCGGGAGCGGTGACGACCATCCTTCTTCGACGGATACGGAAGCTTCCGCGCGGTCAGAGAGTTCTGGGGGGTGTGCCGGCAATCTCGCGGCGCGCACTGCGTGCGCGCCGGCCGGTGTCAGCCGTGGGTTATATCGCGCAGGCGGGATGCGACAGTCATACGGGCGCGGCGCTGCCTGCGCGGCGGAGCAACGCCCGGCGTGTCGCGCGTCATTTTCTAGTAGATAGGAGAGCCGCATGAAGCATCCGCTGAAATGGAATCTGCTGGCGCTGGGCGCCGTGCTCGTCACGACGATTGCCACGGCCCAGGATGCCGCGCGGGACCCAAAACCCGAGGTCCCGGTCGGGATCGTCGAGCGGCCATGTGGGCCGGCGATCGCGCTGCCAGCGTCCGCGCGCGAATTGCTGGTGGAGCTGTTCATCGAGCCACGAAGGCTGGCGAGCACGGATATGGATCGCCTGATGAGCAATGATCAGTTCAAGGCCTTTCTGCAGCAGACCGTAGAGCTGGCCGCGCGGGACTGGCCGGGCCTGTGCCGCTACCGCGCCGCCAATGAGGCAATATTGGCTGGTTCCACGCCGACGAGACTCGTCCTCATGGGTGACTCGATCACCGAGAATTGGGCGCTTGCCGATCCCCAGTTCTTCCAGCAGGGCATCGTGGACCGCGGGATCAGCGGCCAGACTTCGCCGCAAATGCTGGTCAGGTTCCGAGCAGACGTGCTGGCACTCCGGCCGGAGGTGGTGCATATCCTGGCCGGAACCAATGATGTTGCCGGCAACACGGGGCCAACCCGTGCGCAGGATTTCAAGGACAACATCATGTCGATGGCTGAGCTGGCAAGGGCGCACGGCATCCGTGTCATCCTCGGCAGCATCCCACCGACCGCGGCTTTCAACTGGCGTCCGCAGCTGGATCCTGCGCCGCGAATCCGCGAGCTCAATTCCTGGTTACGAGACTACGCGTCGCAGAATGGCTTCGACTACATCGACTATTACTCGCAGCTGGCGGGAGCGTCCGGCGAGCTCAACGCCGCGCTGGGCAACGACGGAGTTCATCCCAATCGCGCGGGCTATCGTCTGATGCGGAGCCTGCTCGAGAAGACACTTCAGACGCGCAAGCGCTGATCGCGTCGTGGAACCGCCACGCGGGCGCGAATGGCAAATTGGCTTTGACACCGCGAAACAGATGTCCTATAAACCGATTACGCAAACGATTGCATCGTGTTGCATGTGGGCCTGGCGACCGCAGGGAAGCGGCGAGGGGTCACGGTACTTTCGGGGGGCAACAAACAATGTTTGATCTCAGTCGTCGAATGACTTCAGGACGGGCGGCCTCGGCACTCGCGTTCGCCATCGCGGCCGCGCTCGCCAGCGCGGCGGTGCGCGCGCAACAGCCCGCGAACGGCAGTACTCCAGATCAGGTGGATGAAATCGTCGTCACGGCGACCAAGGTCGGTGAGCAGTCGCTCAGCGACGTCCCGATGGCGATCCAGGCTTTCAAGGGCGACGCGCTGGTGACGCAGGGAATCCGCGAAACCAAGGATCTCATCGAGTTGATTCCCGGGGCCTCCGAGCAGAGTGAGATTGGCGCCGGATACAAGGTCTTTTCATTCCGCGGTTCGGGCGCTGGTGGTCCGATCGGCGATGGAATGATCGGGTACTACCTGGACGATACGCCCTTCGGCATTCCCAATTTTCAAGCCGCCCCACCTATCCAGTACTTCGACCTGGAGCAGGTGGAAGTGCTGCGCGGTCCGCAGGGGACTCTATACGGTCAGGGCTCGATGGGAGGCGCGATCATCTATCACACGAAGAATCCCGACATGCAGAAATTCACGCTCGACAGCGAGATCGGTTCGTCGAAGACCGAAGAAGCGGGCGACATGAACTATCGCGTATCGGCTGCCGCGTCGATGCCCCTGGTTGCAGACAAGCTGGCCATGCGCTTGAGCGGCGGCTACGACTATCGAGCCGGCTACGCGGACGTCTATCAGGGCGATCCGGTCGCAACGCCGTACAAGAGCGACGCCAACAACATCCGCAGCAGCGATTTCCAGGCCGTCATCCTCTGGCAGCCGACCGATCGCCTTACGTTCCGCACGCGGGCCTGGCAGTTCCAGTCCAACCAGGACTATCTGCAGGTCATGAATTCGGTGGATCCACCGTACGCGAGCAATCAAGGGACGGTCGACGGTTACGACAAGCGCAAAACTAACTACTTCTCGAACACCATCACCTACAAGTTCGACGACGTCCTTCTGACGAACGCCACCTCGTATCAGGAATCGCTTCCCGGCGGCTTCGGAGTCGGGCTGGGACTCGGGCCGCCACTCGGTACCGGGGTCCTGGTAAACGGTGGCCACGCCCACAACGCCGTCAATGAACTGAGAGTGAGTTCGGCGGGTGACAGCCCGTTTCATTGGGTCGCGGGCACGTTCTACCAGAATGCGACGGGCTACTATTCATTTGGAATCACTTTTCCCACGCTTGCACTGAGCGGTGGGACGATCACCAGGACGGAGAACTACTCGGTGTTCACCGAGTTGAGCTACGACTTGTTCGGCGGGAAGCTCGTCCCCCTGGTCGGCCTGCGCTATTTCGAAGACAAACGTACGTCCGATTCGGTCTCGAATGGCGTCGAAGCGTCGAGCAGCGCGAACCCCGACAAGGTCACCTGGCGAGCGAATCTGGCATATCACCTGAACGACGACCTGATGCTGTTCTTGAACGCAGGCACCGGGTTCCGCAGCGGCATCCTGCAGTCGCAGGCACAGGCGGACGCCGTGATCGCGGACGGCGTTCCCAGTGGGCTGTCGTTGACGCCGGACGAGCTGCGAAACATCGAGGTTGGTCTGAAGGGCGTGGTCGCGGATGGCAAATTCCGCTTCGCCACGAGCATCTACGACATCCACTACAAGAACCTGCAGAGCGCCTTCCCGACTTCGATCGGACTCGCGGCGTTTGCGAATCTGGGCGATTCGAAGACGCGCGGAATAGACATCGATTTGATGTGGTACACGCCGATCGAAGGACTGAGCGTTTCGCTCATCGGCAACGTCAACAAGGCCGAGTTTACCGATGTCATTCCGGAGTTCGTAGACGCGGTCCCCGGTACGGCAAATGGCACCAGGTTGTACAACACGCCTCCCTACAACTGGCGACTGGACCTCGGCTACGAGCACGCGGTCGGTGGAGGCTGGAAGTTGTTCACCAACGGATCGGGGTCGACCGCCGGGGCCGCCCGAAACCCGAATGCGACGGTCGGCAGTACGCCTAGCTACTCGCTCTACAACGCGATCGTCGGATTGCGCCAGGAGAAGTTCGAGGTCGCGCTCTATGGCGACAACCTGACCGATGAGCGAGGGCCGACCGCAGCCAACGGGCCCACACTGCTTGCCGGTCCGTATCCACGAACCGTGGGTCTGAAACTGACCGTACACCTGGACTGAGCTGCCACGGCGCGCGCGGGATCCCGCGCGCGCCCTTCGGCATCGCAATATCGAGCTGCTCAAGTCTCGACCGTTTCGGAGGACGCATGCGGCGTTTGCCGGGTTTGTTGCTGCTGGCCTGGATCGGCGTCTCCCATTCAGCGCTCGCACAATTGGAAGCAGAGCAGATTCGCACGGTTCCGGCTCGCGCCATACCCGTGCCCGACACCGTCAGTGCGCAGATGCGGAACTTGATCGCACGCGCGCCAATGACGCCCGTTGCTCCGCGAAGCGCGGACGAATGGAAGGCGATCGTCGCCGACGCCTCACGAGTCGAAATGGCCCGGATTGCGGCACTACGCCAGCGTTTCGACGTGAATGTGGTCGAAAAGGCCATTGCGGGTGTGCACTGTTACGAGGTGACGCCGAAGGTGATTCCGGCCGGGAACCGCAATCGTCTGCTGGTCACCGTGCATGGCGGAGGCTACGTGTTCGGGCCTGGCGAAGCCGGCAATCTGGAGGCCATCACCATGGCTGGTTTCACCCGGATGAGGGTCATCAGCATCGACTATCGGATGCCGCCCGAATTCCCATATCCGGCGGCAATGGACGACGCGATGGCCGTGTGGAATGAAGTCGTGCGACGGGTCAGGCCCTCACGCATAGGACTATTCGGTACCTCCACTGGCGGCGCGATGACGCTGTTGATGGTGCAGCGAGCGAAGTCGGAAGGAGTGCCTTTACCGGCGGCGATCGCGCCCGGCACACCTTGGTCTGATCTGAGCAAGACGGGCGACAGCTATTTCACCAACGCGGCAGTCGACAATGCATTGGGAGCCTATGAGCCTCTGCTTAGCGCCGCCGCGAAACTCTACGCGAACGGGATTGATCTCAAGGATCCGCGGCTGTCGCCGGTGTACGGCGACTTTTCAGATTTTCCACCCACTATCTTGACCACCGGCACTCGCGACCTGTTCCTGTCGAACACCGTGCGTGTCCATCGGAAGCTTCGCGAAGCGGGCGTCGAGGCCCAGCTGGAGGTTTACGAAGGACAATCGCACGGACAATACATTCCCGATCCGTCGGCGCCGGAGACCAAGGAAGCCTTTGGCGAGATCAGCAAGTTCTTCGATGCGCACTTGTCGCGTTGACGCAGTGGGGCACTTGATCGATGCGCGAACTTCCGGGGAAATATCTCGCTGCGCATGGTGGACTGACTATTCGCGCTGCGCGCGCTGGATTCGCCACAGCAGTACGCACGCCAGCAACGACGTCGCGACCACCACGAACCCGGCGATGTCGTAGTGATGAATGCGGCCATCCACTCCCTGCTTCACGATGTGTCCGGCCACCAGCGACGCGAGGCCGCCGGCCAGCTGCGAGATGGACGCGTTGATCGCATTGAATGACCCGCGCTTGGCCGGCTCCGGCACCTGCGACATCAGGGCCTGGAACGGGATCATGCGCGAGAAGATGCCGACGAACATCACCACGTTGATCACGGTGACGGCCACCAGCGTCGAGGTGGTCAGGTTGGTGTAGATCAGCACCATGACGATCATCACCGAGGTGCCGAAGAAGAAGACGCGCAATTTGCCGAACGCGTCGGCCGCCTTGCCCACCAGGGGCCCCACGAAGATCGTCGCGATCCCGGTCACGAGATAGATGACCGGCAGGTCGTGCAGCGAGATGCCGAGATTGTTGACGGTGAAGGCGCTGCTGAACGGCATCAGCATGAATCCGCCGGTGGCCAGGAACAGCACCGAGATGAAAGGCAGCAGGTAGCGGCGCTCGGTCACGGTGTGCAGCAGATGCATGAAGGCGCTGTGTTCGTGCGCCTCCTTCAGGTGCTCGACGACCGGCTGCATGCGCGCGGCGATGAGCAGCCCTCCCAGCACACCGAGCGCGGCCAGCGCGAGGAACGGCACGTGCCAGTTCCAGTGGTTGGATAGATAGATGCCGATGGGAATGCCGAGGATCTGGCTGGCGGCGAACGCGGTCTGGATGAACCCCATGACCCGGCCGCGCATCTGTGGCGGAAAGAGATCGGTGGCGATCGCCAGCACGATGGAGCCGATGACGCCGCCGAACAGTCCGGTGACCACGCGCGCCATGAGCAGCGATTCGAAGCTGCGCGCGAGGCCGCACCACAGGGTACCGAGCACGAAGCCCGCATAGAAGAAGAGCAGCAGTTTCTTGCGATCGAATCGGTCGGCGAAGCCCGCGGTAAGCAGGCCGGAGGTGCCGGCGGCGAAGGCGTACGCCGACACCACCGTGCCGAACTGCGCCGGCGTGATCGACAGCGCCGGCATGATGAGCGCGCCCAGCGGCGACATCAGCATGAAGTCGAGGATGACGGCGAATTGCAGGAAGGCGAGCATGCCGACCACCACTTTCTGGTAGGCGGAAAACTGCGGCGTACTGGCGACGGTCGATGTGTTCATGGGCGCGCACCCTAGCGCCCGGCAAAAATGGATTCGTCCATCGTATGGGGCAGTTCAATTCGTTATGGCAGGCGCTACAATCATAGCGCCTGATTGGATGTCTGCTGTACCAGGCTGTCCAGAAAACGGTCCGAGTCTCGCATTGGCGAACCACCGGCGCACGCGTTGATACGGGCCGCCGGTTGCGCGACCGATGCGGACGAGCCCGATTCCGACGCTAACTACTGAAGTGTCCCGATGCCAGCGTTGCCGGCGGGGGAACACGATGCCCGGTGCGCGCATTGACACGCAAGACTCTGGGGGAGACATCATGGGCCATGCCACCGAATTGACCGGACCCGACCTCGCTGCCGGAATCGAGATCTCCGGCCTGCGCGACGACGTGCCGCTGCTGGGCCATGCCCAGGGCGCTGCCGTGATGCTGGTGCGCCAGGGTCCGGCCATTCATGCCATCGCCGCGACCTGCTCGCATTACTCCGGCCCGCTCGCGGAAGGGCTGGTGGTGGGGGACACCGTGCGCTGTCCCTGGCATCACGCCTGCTTCAGCCTGCGCACGGGCATGGCACTGGGCGCGCCGGCGCTGAATCCCGTCGATTGCTACGAGGTGACGCGCCAGGGTGATCGCGTGCTGGTCGGCGCCAGGCGGCCGCGCTCGACCGTGGCACGGCCTCCGCAATCTCCGCACAACGTCGTGATCGTCGGCGCGGGCGCCGCCGGCGCGGCGGCCGCGGAAAAGCTCCGAAATCTTGGTTACGGCGGTCCGATTACCTTGATCGGCAACGAAGCGCCGGGCCCCGTCGACCGGCCCAACCTGAGCAAGGACTTCCTCGCCGGCAACGCGCCCATGGAGTGGGTGCGGTTGCGTGATGACGAGTTCTACCAGCAGCAGGGCATCGAATTCATCCGCGACCAGGCCGTCGTCGAGCTGGACGTGAAGGGCAGGTCGATCGCGTTGGAGGGAGGGCGCCGAATTCCCTACGACAAGCTGTTGCTGGCGCCGGGCTCGGAGCCGCTGAGGCTGCCGATCGAGGGCGCATCGCTGCCACACGTGAAGACTCTGCGATCGCTGGCCGACTCGCAGGCCATCATCGACGCGGCCGGCAAGGCGCGCCGCGTCGTGGTCATCGGTTCCAGCTTCATCGGCCTGGAAGTGGCGGCCTCACTGCGCGCACGCAAACTCGAGGTCGACGTGGTCAGCCGCGATCAAGTGCCGCTGGAGCGTGTCATGGGCACGCAGGTAGGGCGCTTCGTGCAACGGCTTCACGAAGACCAGGGCGTGCGCTTCCATCTCGGTGCCACGCTGCGGGCCATTCGCGCGCAGGCCGTGGAACTCGACGGTGGCAGCCTGCCGGCGGAGCTGGTGGTACTCGGCGTGGGCGTCAAGCCGCGCATCGATCTCGCGCAGGGCGCGGGCCTGGCCGTGGACGACGGAATCGTCGTGGATGCGCGCCTGCGGACCAGCGCACCGGACATCTGGGCCGCCGGCGACGTGGCGCGCTACCCCGACCCGCGTCTCGGCCGGAAGATCCGCGTGGAACACTGGCAGGCGGCCGAGCGGCAGGGCCAGCATGCCGCGGCCGACATGTTAGGGCTGGGCGGCGTCTTCATCGACGTGCCCTTCTTCTGGAGCCAGCACTACGACGTGACCTTGTCATACGTCGGGCATGCGGACGGTGAGGCCGATATCGAAGTCATCGGTAGCCTGGAGAAGCGCGATGCCGCGGTCGTCTATCGAAGCGGCGGCCGGGTGGCCGCGGTGCTGACCGTCGGCCGGGATCACCAGAGCCTCGAAATCGAGGCGGCTCTCGAGCGCCAGGACGCCGCGGCGGTCGATGCGTTGCTGGCCAATCGCGCATAGACATCGGAACCGCCCCGCGCCACGCCGCTCCAATCTTTGCGTCCCGCCTGCAACCGCCCGGCGGTCTCAACCGTCTTAGAAGGGTTCGGACCGGGGCGCGGCCGTCCTACATCTGTAGTAGAGTGCGCATCCGGCCGGCTGCGCCAGGGAACCCATGATCGAGCTGCACCAGATAAACAAGTACTACCGCACCGGGGACCACTCGCTGCACGTGCTCAAGGGAGTGGACATGACGGTCCGCGAGGGGGAGCTGGTGTCCATCATGGGCTCGTCCGGCTCGGGCAAATCCACGCTGCTCAACATCCTCGGCATCCTCGACTCGTACGACAGCGGCACCTATACGCTGGCCGGGCAGCAGGTCGGCAAGCTGCGCGAGACCGAGGCGGCGCGCCTGCGAAACAAGATGCTGGGCTTCGTGTTCCAGTCCTTCAACCTGCTGCCGTTCAAGAACGCCACCGAGAACGTGGCGCTGCCGCTGTACTACCAGGGTGTTGGACGCAAGGAGCGCAACTACCGCGCCGAGCAGTACCTCGACATGGTCGGGCTGTCAGACCGCAAGACCTTCATGCCGAACCAGCTCTCGGGTGGGCAAAAGCAGCGCGTGGCCATCGCGCGCGCGTTGGTGCACAAGCCCAAGGTCGTCCTGGCCGACGAACCGACCGGCGCGCTCGACAGCCGCACGACGCAGGAGATCATGACGCTCATCAAGGAGATCCATCGACTTGGCAACACCATCATCGTGGTGACCCACGAACATGACGTCGCGAACCAGACCCAGCGCCAGATCCTGCTGAAGGACGGGCTGGTCACTTCGCACAATGCCGAACAGAACTACGAGGCGATCGCCGAGTAGCCATGCTGGACGGCCTGCAGGAAATACTCTTTACGCTGCGGCAGAACAAGCTGCGCACGCTGCTCACGGCGTTCGGCGTGTTCTGGGGCATCTTCATGCTGATCATGCTGCTCGGCGCCGGGCGCGGCATGCAGCATGGCGTCTACGAAGACTTCGGTTCCGATGTGCTCGATTTCATCATCGTGTGGTCGGGCGAAACCAGCGTTCCGTATCACGGGTTGTCACTGGGTCGAAAGATTCAGCTCACGCAGGATGACGTGGAAGCCGTGCGCGCCAAGGTCCCGGGCATTCGCGTGGTCTCGGGCGCCATGGGCCTCGGCAACGTCATGGTCACCTACGAGGACAAGAACAGTAATTCCAACCTGCAGGGTATCCCGGACGAGTATTTCAAGATCAAGGAAGACGTGCCCTTCAACTTCGGGCGCAAGATCAATCCGCTGGACGTGGGTGACATCCGCAAGGTGACGGTGATTGGCACCAGCGTGGCCGAACGGCTGTTCCCCGGGGGCGTGGACCCGGTGGGCAAGGACGTCAAGATCAAGGAAGTGGTGATGAAGGTCGTCGGCGTCTTCCACGACAAGGGCAACCGCGGCCGGGATTCCGAAAACGTCTACATTCCCCTGACT
>Ga0097621_100003316_pt1 | contig 11077 bp, 11 predicted proteins | sample KBSMisM72_FD_73165 | JGI IMG/M metagenome (GOLD analysis project Ga0097621, IMG submission 73165) | Miscanthus rhizosphere microbial communities from Kellogg Biological Station, Michigan, USA - KBS Miscanthus M7-2 (version 2) (version 2) | ecosystem: Host-associated > Plants > Roots >... | reverse complement strand
GCGTTCAACCCGGAGGATTCGACATGCGAACAAGACTTGCGGTCGCGGCACTCGGCATCCTCGTCATTGCCGGCGGGATGATGCTGGCGGCCACGGCTCGCGCCGGACAGGATCGGCCCGGCCAGATCGGACAGGCGAGGGTGTTCGTCGAGAACACTGGAAAAAATCAGGCGGTGCCGGTGGCGCTGCAGGATGCGACCATCAACGTGCAGGTCGTCGGCACGCCCACCGTCGCATTTGCGCCGACGGCGGTCGTACAGGCACGCGCGGTTCGCCAGACATGGGAGTATCGGACGGTCCGGATTCCGGCGGGCCAGGATGCGGCCGCCGCGTTGTCGGCCGCGGGCGCCGACGGGTGGGAAGCCATGGGCATCCAGTCGGCGGATACAGCTGGAATGATTGTCGTATTGAAGCGGCCGCGCTGACGCGACCAGCAGCCCCAGATGCGGCACTCCTGCGTAAACACACTTACGGAGGCCGTAAGCGCTCGCGCGCGAAATCACGCGTCTGAGGCGTGCGGCAGGCTGGTATTTCTCTTGCAGCCATATCCATCACGTTGCGACGACATGCAACGAAAGGATGTGGAATGGATCTTCGCGGAGTGACGACAGCGACAGTGTTGTTTGCAAGCCTCGCGGCGGCTTCCGGATGCGGCAGCAGTGGTACACCGGCGACCACGCCCACGCCTCCAAGCTCGCCAACGATCACGATCGTCGGCCAGAACGGCACACAGGCATTCACGCCCAATCCTGCGGCCTTCGGCGGACAGCAGGTCGTGTTCAAGAACAATGACACCGTCACCCACCGCGTAGTCCTGAATGACGGAAGCGTCGACACGGGAGATATTCCGCCAGGCGGCACCAGCAGGACGGTCGCGATGCCGTCGGCGGGCACAAACTATCACTGCGCGATCCATCCGGGCATGATCGGCAGCGCCAGCGCCGGGGCCGGCACGGCTCCCCCGACGTGCGAAGGTCCCTACTGCAACGCATACTAGACGACCGAATCTCGTCATCTAGTCATTTGGTCATCTGGTCATCATTGGAAATTGTTCAATGAAGTCAGAAAGGGCCGTTTTGCTTTGATCGCGGACGGCCCTTTTTCTATGTAACGTCCTTGTCGATCAAATTCTTGAACGCCAACACGATGAGCAGTGAGATGGCGAACTATTCTTTCTCTCCATCATACTGATGCGCCGCGCGGTAGAGCCGTGTCCCGTCAGCCTTGATCGCGTAGAAGAGCAACACGAGGCTGGAGCCAGCCTTATTCGGATGAACCACCACCGCAATCGGATCGCCAGGTTTGTACATCCTCGGAGTCCACCCGCCGGAGGTCATGACGCTGATAGCCGAAGCCTCGATGGTCCATGTCCCCACCGTTGACCGATCCGCCGCGCCGGCCCCCACTTTGACGACGATGTAGCTGTGGGGGTTCTGCCACCGGTACTCCTCCACAACTCCCCGATACGTAATGTTCTTGCTCATGTCGAACATCGCGCGGGAATGGTGGGCGAGCGTCGGAGCCGCCGCGAGGGTGATTCCAACCGCCACTGCCAAGGCCAGCAACGGACGGCGAGCGCGAGAGCCAGCTCCAACCATCAGGACCGAAGCATTTTAGCCTGACAACGACGACCAGCCGACTAGATGACCAGATGACTAGATTCACTATTTCACGAATGAACGCCCGGCGCCTCGTGGCCGGTACGTGCCACGTACTCGACGTACGAACCAGGATAAAGGTGCGGCTGCGCGTCGGTGCCGCTCTCGCCTCCGAGCTCGAGCACGCGGTTGCTGAGCGCGCGAAGAAACGCGCGATCGTGTGACACGAACACCATGGACCCGTCGAAGTCCTTGAGCGCCGCGAGCAGCATCTCCTTCGTCTCGAGGTCCAGGTGATTGGTCGGTTCGTCGAGCACGAGGAAGTTCGGCGGGTTGAGCAGCATCCGCGCCAGGACGAGCCGCGTCTTCTCGCCGCCCGACAGTGACCGGATCTTCTTGTCCGTATCGTCGCCGGAAAACTGAAACGCGCCAGCCAGGTTGCGGAGAGCGCCAATCGACTCGTGCGGAAAGTCCTCGCGCAGTTGCTCCTCGATCGTCAGATCGGGCTTGAGGACGTCGAGGGACTGCTGCGCGAAGTAGCCCATCCTCAGGCTCGCACCAAGGCGCACCTGCCCGCCGTCCGGCGCCACCTGACCCGCGATCATCTTCAGGAGCGTTGATTTACCCGCTCCGTTCTTCCCCATCACGCACCAGCGCTCGCCGCGCCGCACAATCAGGCTCAGCCCGTCGTGGACCACGCGGCGGCCGTACGTCTTGCGCACGTCTTCGAGGACGGCTACCTGCTCGCCCGAGCGCGGCGGCGTCCGGAACTCGAACTCGACGACCTTGCGCCGCTTCGGGAGCTCGATCTTCTCGATCTTCTCGAGCGCCTTCACGCGGCTCTGCACCTGCGCCGCCTTGGCGGCGTGCGCCGCGAATCGTTCGATGAACCGCTGCTCCTTCGCGAGCATCGCCTGCTGCCTGGCGTACGCGGCTTCCCGGTTCGCCTCCCGGATCGCGCGTTCGCGCTCGTAGAAGTCGTAGTTCCCCGAATACATCGTGATCTCGCCGTCGTCGATCTCGGCGATTTTCGTGACGATGCGATTCATGAAGTCGCGGTCGTGGGAGGTCATCAGCAGAGCGCCGGTGCGAGCCTTCAGGAACTGCTCGAGCCAGATGATCGACTCGATGTCGAGGTGGTTCGTCGGCTCGTCCATCAGCAGGACTTCCGGTCTGCCCAGGAGGACGCGGGCCATCGCCACGCGCATCTTCCATCCCCCGGACAGCGCGCCGACGTCGCCGTCGATCCGTTCGTCGTCGAATCCGAGGCCGTGCAGGACCTCGCGAGCCTGCGCTTCGAGGGCGTAGCCGCCGAGATGGCTGTATTCCTCCTCGACTTCCCCGTAACGAGCGAGGATCGTGTCCATGTCGTTCGCCCGCGCCGGATCGCTCATGGCGTGATTGAGCTGCTCCAGTTCGTGGTGCAGATCGCCAACCCGGCCGCTGCCGAGGATGGCCTCGTCCAGTACCGAACGGCCCGCCATCTCCTCGACGTCCTGACGGAAGTATCCGACCGTCAGCTTCCTGGGAACCGTCACCTCGCCCTCGTCTGCCACTTCCTCTCCGGTGATGAGCCGGAAGAGCGTCGTCTTTCCGGAGCCATTCGGGCCCACGAGGCCGACCTTTTCGCCGGCGTTGAGCTGAAATGACGCGTCGACGAAGAGAAGCTGGCGGCCGTACTGCTTGCTGACACGGGTCAACGAGATCATGGGGTGAGGGTGTCCTTAACTAAGTCTTGTTTCGCCAAAGCGAAATTACAATAGGGACACCTCATGCTCCCGTTGTCGGAACTGCCGGATGTCCTTTCCCGTTACTGGGGGTACTCCACATTTCGTCCGCTGCAGCGCGAAGCGATGGACGCGGTCCTCGCCGGCCGCGATTCGATCGTGGTCCTGCCGACCGGCGGCGGAAAATCACTGTGTTTTCAGGCGCCGGCCGTGATGCAGTCCGGCCTCGCGCTCGTGGTCTCTCCGCTGATTTCGCTGATGAAGGATCAGGTCGACACGCTGGTTGGCAACGGAGTGCCAGCGGCTCTGTACAACAGTTCGCTCACGTCGGACGAGAAGGCCCAGGTCATCGCCGGACTTCGCCAGGGCCGCTATCGCCTGCTGTACGTCTCACCCGAGCGGCTCGTCGGCGACGGCAGCGAAAGTTTCCTGAACATCCTCGCTTCCTGCCGGGTCGGCTTCGTCGCCGTGGACGAAGCCCATTGCATCAGCCAGTGGGGCCACGATTTCAGGCCGGAGTACCGGCAGCTCGGCAGGCTGCGGCAGCTTCTGCCGGGGGTCGGTCTTCATGCGTACACGGCGACAGCGACGGCCCGCATCCGCCAGGACATCGCCGCCCAACTCGGCCTGAACGACCCGGTCGAGCTCGTCGGATCGTTTGATCGCCCGAACCTCATTTATCGCGCACTGCCACGGGCCACGCTCAAGAAACAGCTGACCGAGGTGCTCAACCGCCACCGCCGCGAAGCCGGCATCGTCTATTGCACGTCGCGGCGGGAAACCGAGGCGCTCGCGGAGTGGCTGGCATCGAGCGGCGTCACCGCGCTCCCCTATCACGCCGGTCTATCGGACGCTGAACGCAGCCGCAACCAGGACGCCTTCCTCAGCGAGCGCGCCGACGTCATGGTCGCCACCGTCGCGTTCGGCATGGGCATCGATCGGTCCGACGTTCGCTTCGTCGTCCACGCGGGCGCGCCTCGATCGCTCGAGCATTACCAGCAGGAGTCGGGACGCGCGGGCCGCGATGGCCTCGAGGCCGAGTGCCTGCTGATCTATTCGACCGCCGACTTTCAGAAGTGGCGCGTGATGCTCGAGCAGAACGGGGAGCTGACCGACGGCGCGCGGCGCCTGCTCCGGCAGGTCGAGAGCTACGCGACGAGTGTCGGCTGCCGTCATCGGCACTTGTCCGAGTTCTTCGGCGATCAGTACAGCCGGGAGGGCTGCGGGGCCTGCGACTACTGCCTTGACGAGCTCGAACAAGCGGCCGAGCCGGTGACGCTGGCGCGCAAGATCCTGTCGTGCGTGGCGCGCGTCGGCCAGCGCTTCGGGGCCGCGCACGTCGCGAATGTCCTGCGCGGATCCGCAACCGAACCCGTGCTCGCACGAGGGCACGACAAGCTCAGCACGTTCGGCCTCCTGCCTGACGCCTCGGCCGCAGAACTGCGGGGCTACATCGAGCAACTCTCCGGCTTCGGCCTGCTGCGTCAGACCGACGACGGGTTTCCGGTCCTGGTGCTGACGCCGCAGGGCGCGGAGCTGCTTCGAAACGAGCACAGCAGCCCGGGCCTGACGCTGGCACGGCAGCGCCCGCCGCGAAAGGATTCGCCGCGGACGAAGTCGCGGATCGAAGCGGAATCGTGGCAGGACGTCGACCGCGATCTCTTCGAGCGCCTGCGGGCGGTACGCCTGCAGATCGCGCGAGCGCGAGGCGTGCCGCCGTACGTGATCTTCCACGACGCCACGCTGCGCGAGATGGCGCGTCTTCGGCCCACGTCCATTGACGCGCTGCTTGCGGTGAAGGGGATCGGCGCGCGCAAGGCCGACGACCTCGGCGAAACATTCCTCAGGGCGATACGGGGGGAAAGTTAAAAGTACAAAGTGCAAAGTCGTGAAGTGAAGTCAAGAAGTGAAGGAAGTGAAGTCAAGTGGGATGCGACTTCATCAGTTCGAACTTCGAGACTTCAACTTCACTGCTTTGAACTTTGCACTTCAAACTTTCGATTTGTTTATGTTAAGTGCCACCATCTACAACTTCGAGACCGAGCTGTCCGACGTGGACCGCGGCGTGTACGAAGCGTTCAGCGTCCGCCTGGCGCGGCATCCGTCAGAGACGGCGGAGTTCATGGTGACACGTTTTCTGGCTTACTGTCTCGAGTACACCGAAGGCATCACCCTGACCGAGGGTGTTTCCGCCGGCGACGAGCCCGCAGTGCTCGTTCGCGACCTGACCGGCCGGATCACCGCGTGGATCGAGGTCGGCATGCCCGAGGCGTCGAAACTCCACCGGGGCAGCAAGCTTGCCGGCCGCGCGGCCGTCTACACGCACCGCAATATCGCGAAAGTCCTCGAGGAACTGAATGGCTCCAAAATCCATCAAGCCGCCCAGATTCCGATCTACGAGTTCGGCCGGGGCTTCATCGACCAGGTGGCCACCGCGATAGAGCGCCGCGAGCAGGTGACGATGTCCATCAACGAGCGGCAGTTGCATCTCGATCTCAGCGGACGTGGGTACAGCACCGACATCGCAGAGCACCGCCTCACGTAGCCAGGGAAGCACGGAGAGTCACGTTGCTTCACTCTTCAGCGGCGCCTGGCCGCCGCGCCCGGCGGCCGGGGTAGAATCGCCCCCGCACAATCGAGCTGACTGGCCGTAAAATACTCTCAATCCCCAATGCAGGGTCAGAAAGGCTGCCTGTAATGAACGTCGTGAGTGTCATGAAGACATCTCTCGTCCTGCTTGCCCTTGCCGTGGGCGGCAGCGCGTCGGTTGCCGCGCACCATTCGTTCGCGGCCGAATTCGACGACACCAAGCCGGTGAAAATGACCGGTGTCATCAAGAAGGTCGAGTGGACGAACCCGCACATCTGGTTCTACCTCGACGTGAAGAACCCCGACGGCACCGTGACCACCTGGGGGTTTGCCGGCGGCGCGCCCGGCCAGCTGATGCGGCGGGGCATCGTCAAGGATCAGCTGAAGCTCGGTGAAACGGTCGTCGTCGAAGGCTTCCGCGCGAAAGACGGCTCGAACAACGCCTCGGGCGGACGCGTGACGTTTCCCGACGGCCGGAATGTGCTGACGGCCGGATCGCAGGACAGGACGCCGGGAGAAGCGCGATGACAATCAGGCGGGCGACACAGCTGACGCTGCTGGCGATGACAGCCGTATGCGCGTTCGGCGCGGCCACGTCCGCGCAGAACGGCGCCGCGTCCATCCCGCGAACGGCCGATGGCAAGCCTGATTTCACGGGCACGTACCAGTGGCCCACGTATCTGCAGGGTGACGAGCGGGGCCGATCGTCCGCGACGACTTTCGATCGGAAACGGTTCGCGCCGCTCAAGCCCGGCGGCGAGGCGTTTCTCGAGCCCCGCACCGGCAACCCAAGGCACGACGAGCCCCGCGACTTCTGCCTGCCCGCCGGGTTTCCTGGCGGAATGCTTTCCGCGAACGCAATGCAGTTCTTCCAGACGAAGAACTACCTGGTGATGGTGCACGAGTTCCAGCGGATGTCACGCGTCATTCCCCTGGACGGGCGGCCGCATCGCAAGGGCCTCGAACCGATGTACTACGGCGACTCGGTCGGCAAGTGGGACGGAGATACGCTCGTCATCGACTCCACCAACTTCAACCGCTGGGCCCTGGACGATTACTACTACACCAACCAGAAAGAATACCGGATGCACAGCGACGCGCTCCATACCATCGAGCGCATCAGGTGGAAGGACAAGAGCACGCTATTCTACGAGCTGACGATCGACGATCCGAAAATTTTCTCCGCGCCCTGGTCGCAGGAGTTCCAGATCATCGCGAAGCCCGAATGGGACGCTGCCGGCCTGTACGAGTACGTCTGCGAGGACAACAACCGCTGCCCGGGCGGCAAGTGCGGAGACAAATAGCCATGCGCCTCAAGCTGTTCTGCGCGGCCGTTATCGGGTTCGTGGGAATGGCCGCCGGCTACGCCGTGGCGCTGGCGCAAACCCCGGCTCCACCGACACCGGAGCAGCTCCGCCAGGCCGTCGCGAACCTGCGGGGAGACCGAATCTGGCGGCCGACCTCTTACGACGAGCTGACGCCCGAGCAGAAGGCGTTCGTCAACAGCATCCTCACCGGACCCCGGCGCGGTATCGACGGAGCGCTCGGCATCATGATGGTGAGCCCGGTCCTGGGAGACCTGGCGCAGAAAGCGATCGCGTACGCGCGGTTCAACCCGACGGTGCCGCCGAAGCTCAACGAGCTGGCGATTCTCATCGGCGCCCGCGCATGGAGTGCGCAATACGCCTGGTACGCCCATCACCGCGCGGCGATCAACGCCGGCCTGCCCGCCGAGGTGATCGACGCGATTCAGGCCGGCAAGCGGCCAGCCGCCATGTCGCCGGATGTCGAGGCCGTGTACAACTTCTCCACCGAGCTGCTGACAACGAAGCAGGTCAGCGATGCCACCCTTCGCACCGCGAAGGCGACGCTCGGCGGCGACAAGGGCGTGATCGATCTGGTCGGCACGCTGGGTTTCTACCAGTTCGCCGCGATGCTGATGAACGTCGACCGGCTTCCCCTGCCGCCAGGCGTGAAGCCGGAGCTGAACTAGCAGGCTGCTGAAGAAACGCCTGAACGGAAAACGGGAAACGGGAAACGGAGAACGGAGAAGGGGGATTGATGAGGGTCGTTCGTCCAGCGCTCGTTGCGGCGGCGATGGCATCGGTCGGATCGTTGGTGGCGTCTCACGTCCGGGCGGCCACGCCCTGCGAGAGCCTGGCGGCGCTGACGTTGCCGAACGCGCATGTGACGTCGGCGCAGACCGTCGACGCGGGCACGTTTCAGCCGCCGCCGGGTCCGCGCGGCGGCGGGCGCGGCAGCGCGCGGCTGTACGCCAGCCTGCCCGCCTTCTGTCGTGTCGAAGCGACGCTGACGCCCTCGAGCGATTCCGACATCAAGGCCGAAGTCTGGCTTCCCACATCCACCTGGAACGGAAAGCTCCAGGCCGTGGGCAACGGCGGCTGGGCCGGGGTCATCTCCTATGCCTCGCTCGCGCAGGCCGTTGCCGCAGGCTACGCGGGGGCGAGCACGGACGCCGGTCACGTGGGCAACACGGCGGCCTTCGCCGTCGGCCATCCGGAAAAAGTCGTCGACATGGGGTACCGCGCGGTTCACGAGATGACCGTCAAGGCCAAGGCCGTCATGGACGCGTTCTACGGCTCGGGACCGAAGCTGTCCATTTGGAACGGCTGCTCGTTCGGCGGGCGTCAGGGCATCACCGAGGCGCAGCGTTACCCCGCGGATTACGACGCGATCGTCGCCGGCGCGCCGGCCGTCAACTGGATGCGGCTCCACGGCGTCCGGATGGCCATCAACCAGCGCGCCCACGCCAGCGAGGACGGCTACATCACGCCCGACAAATACCCGGCGATTCACAGCGCCATGCTGAATGCCTGCGACGCTTCAGACGGCGTGGAGGACGGCGTGGTCGAGGATCCGACGCGCTGCCATTTCGATCCGAAGGTGCTGGAGTGCAAGGGATCGGATGGTTCGGGCTGCCTTACGCCTGGACAGGTCCAGACCGCGCGCGCCCTGTATGCTCCGCTCAAGAGCACGAAGACGGGCGCGACCATTTTCCCGTCCCTGCTGCTGCCCGGCTCGGAGCCCAACTGGGCGACACTCGCCGGCCCGGAACCTGTCAGCACGGCGTTCGAGGCGTTCCAGTACGTCGTGTTCAAGGATCCCGCCTACGACGTGCGCCGGTTCAACCTGGACACCGACCTGCCGGCGGCGATGAAGATGGATGCGGGCGTCCTGAATTCCGGTACGACCAACCTGAAACCGTTTTTTGCGCGCGGCGGAAAACTCCTGATGTACCACGGCTGGGCGGATCCTCAGGTGCCACCCATGAACAGCGTCGGGTATTTCGACGATGTGGTGAAGGTGGCCGGCAGGGCGGCCGTGGGCAAGTCGATCGAGCTCTACATGGTGCCGGGCATGGCGCACTGTCAGGGCGGACCAGGCACCGATGTGTTCGACAAGATGGGCGCCATCGAGCAATGGGCCACGCGCGGCGCGGCCCCGTCCCAAATCCTGGCGGCACATCTGACCGACGGTATCGCGGTGCGCACGCGGCCGCTCTGCCCATTCGGCAGGATTGCGCGCTACAAAGGCACTGGCTCGACCGACGAAGCCGCCAACTTCGAGTGCGCGGTTGAGAAATAGTTCTCGCAGCGTCCGGCCGGACGCTACGGGGTTCCCGGGCGCCACTCCGGATAGATCGTCTTGCGGCCTCCCCGGAGCGCCTCTTCCGGGATGCCAAACTCGTGCGCGGCGTCCTTCAGCCACGGGTTGGTGCCGGGCAGGTGGTGCGGCACGAACCCGTCGGGCCGTCCCGGGATTTCGTCGACGCTCTCCGCCGTCACGCCGTTCAGTTGCTGCGTCAGGTTCTGAACCCAGTTCGTGCTCCGGACCAGCGGCTCGTCGAGATACACCGGGTCGGACACGACGCTGACCAGCGTGAGCACGTCCCCGTGCCGGACGATGTGCTCGACGATGGTGGCGCGATCGCTGGCAGGCACGCCGTTCCGCTGAATCCATCCCGCCTTGACGTGTGTCGTGCTGACGGTGAGCATCGCCCCGTCCCATTGACCGGTCGAAAAACCGGTCCACGTGTGCGCGGCGTACTCCGGAGGATGCGGCCGGCCGTCCATCCAGATCATCCGGATGTCGCTGCCACCTGCGCCGGCTCGATAAATCTTGTACGCGAGGAGCCGCTGCGTGTCGTCGTCAACGACCTTGGAGATGCGCATGCCGCCGCCGCCGCGGGCCCAGTACGCGGCCGGCGCGAAGACCGTCTGGTGTTCGCGGAGCGTGTTGATCGACGCGTCCCACGAGTCGGCTCTCAGCCGCGCGGCGTCGTTGATGGGAAGGCCCGTGTAGTCGCCAATCCGGGGGCCGCCGCCAATCGCGTCGTTCCGGTGGTTGACGTCCTCGTGCAGCAGGTTGGCCCACTCTCCCGAGATGTCGGCCTGCGCCAGAACCGGGCCGGCGAGGCCGGTGGCGAACACGACGGAAGCGGCCACACGGACAAAACGGGCGCAGCGCATCGCAGGACTCCTTCAGCGCCCGCTGTCGCGCGGGGAAAGGGTGCACATTATAGGCACACCAGCTATCGCGGCGCGGCGCCGGTGCGCTCCATGCGCCTGATGTCCTTTTCGTTCTCGCAGAACGTCTCGATGAGATCGGAATCCGCGAGCAAGCTCACCGGCACCTTGGCGCGCCAGGGCTTCGCGTACGCCTTGGCGTCGTCGATCGTGATCTCGATGTCCATGTGCCCGTAGTCGCGTCGCGTGAAGCGCTCGATCACGCGCGCCGCGTCGGTCTGTGGATGGCCCGACCCCGTGTCGAGCCAGGCACGTCCGTTGAATCCCGTCGTCTCCACCGTGAGCGTGTCGCCGTCCCAGCGTCCGATTGAATAGCCAAGCCAACTCGGCTGCGGGTCCGTGGGAAACGGCCGGCCGTCGAGGAACACCTGCCGGAACGTCTGGTTAGTGGACGTTTCGTACAAGAGAACCACCAGCGACGGCGTCTGCACGACCTTGAACGGGTGGGGCATGTTTGGACTGCCCCCCAGGTTGACGCGTGGTACGCCGGGCGGCAGGCATCCGACCATCGGATCGTTCTTGTGCAGGTTGGTCTGGTTCTCCTTCACCTGGGTTTCCGCCCACGGGAGCATGAGAAGCTCACCCGGCTTCAAATCCTTCGCGAGATTGCCGAAGT
>Ga0097621_100003310_pt1 | contig 11087 bp, 4 predicted proteins | sample KBSMisM72_FD_73165 | JGI IMG/M metagenome (GOLD analysis project Ga0097621, IMG submission 73165) | Miscanthus rhizosphere microbial communities from Kellogg Biological Station, Michigan, USA - KBS Miscanthus M7-2 (version 2) (version 2) | ecosystem: Host-associated > Plants > Roots >... | reverse complement strand
ACGACGTGCGACCCGATGGCTCCGAGTGCTCCGCCACCCATCGTCTCATCCGACCACCAATCCCACGCCCGATCTGCGAGACCACGATAATCGGATCGAAAAACGTAATTAACGTGACGCACGGAACCGATCGCGCCCGATTGCAACATGCCGCGCATGACGCGTCTGCTGTTCAGAAAGCGCAACTCGTGATCGATCAACGCCAGCACTCCGGTGGAGTTGGCTTTCTCGACCATTCGCGCGGTTTCGGCAGCGTTTAGGGCCATTGGCTTTTCGCACAGTACGGCTTTGCGATGATCGAGAGCGGCAAGCGTGATCTCCATGTGCGTGGATGGCGGCGTGACGACGCTCACCAGATCAACGTCGGGGTGAGCTACCAGTTCGTGCCAGTCGTCAGTGAAGTGTTCGATTCCGAATTCTTTCGCGATTGCTTCGCCGCGCTCGCGGCTGCGACTCGAGATCGCCACCACCTTCGCTCCCATGCAATCTCGAAAGCCCGGTATCTGCGTCGTGCGGGCAAACCCCGTCCCAATTATTCCGATTCCTACAGGCAACTTCTTCATGACAGCATTATTTTAGCCACAGATTACACAGATTGGACAGATTAATATTTAAGTATCTGCGTAATCTGTGGATGGATTTTTAATTGGAATCAACTCTCGCGGCCGGCGAGGCGGGCGATCATCGTCACGAGTTGGCTGGCGCCGATAGGTTTTGCGATGTGCATCTGGTAGCCCGCGTCGAGGGCCTGACGTCGATCGACGTCTCGCGCGTACGCGGTGAGAGCGGCGGCGGGCGTTTCGCCACCCTTGTCGCGCGGCAACGCTCGCACTCTCCCGATGAAACTGTAACCATCTTCATCGGGCATGGCGATATCGCTCAGGATCACGTCCGGCTTCCACTCCAGCAACTTCGCCAGCGCCTCACGCGCCGACGTGCAGGTCTTCACTTCTGCCCCAGTGCGCGTGATCACCGTGCTAATAATCTGGCGAGCTTCCGGTTCGTCGTCGACAAGCAACACTCTCAAACCATCCAGCGAGTTGACCTCGGCCGGCGGCTGTTCACAATGAGCGACTGCAACCGGCTCACCCCGATCCGCCAGCAATGGAAACGTCGCCGTGAAGGTTGCGCCTTTGTTGACGCCATCACTCTGCGCCGAGACGGTGCCGCCATGAAGCTCTACGAGGTGCCGGACAATCGCGAGGCCCAGACCCAAGCCGCCAAAACTCCGCGTCGTGGAACTGTCCGCCTGACGAAATCGGTCGAATACGCGCGGCAGGAACTCCGCGTCAATTCCCTGTCCCGTATCGCTCACGCTCACTCGCGCGTCAGAACCATCTTGATCCACACGCACCAAGATCTTGCCTCCATGCGGGGTGAACTTCACTGCGTTTGATAACAGGTTCCAAATGATCTGGTGCAGCCGTGCCGAATCAGCGGAGATTGCTCCGAGGCCGGGTTGGTCGGAGTAGTCCAACGTAATGCCCTTGGCGTCGGCGGCCGGTCGCACAACGTTGATCGCCGCTCGCGCAACTGAGGCGATGTCCAATGGTCTGACGTCGAGATTGAGTTTGCCCGAAACGATGCGCGACACATCGAGCAAATCGTCGATGAGTTGTGCCTGAACCTTTGCATTACGATCGATGGCTTCGAGTCCCTGGTGCAACACCTTCTCGTCACGTTTTGCCTCACGGAGCACACTGGACCAACCGAGCAGCGAAGTCAACGGCGTTCTCAATTCGTGAGACAAGGTCGCCAGAAATTCATCCTTGATTCTGTTGGCAGCTTCGGCTTCAGCACGCGCGCGTTCAGCACGCAGCAACAACTGTTCGCGTGCTTCTTCTGAGCGTTGCAGCTCACTGACGTATTTCGATAACTCCTGAACGTGTAATCGTGCCGCCTCTGTCTGTTCCAGCGAGGCCTCGATGTTTTTGAGGTAAGTCTGGTATGTGAAGCAGATGATGAGGATGATGGGAACCGTAGCTATCACTGCATAGAAACTGTAGTTCTTTATGAGGATTGCGATGATGCCCGCCGCAGATGCTCCAGCAAAATAAGTGACGGAGGTCCAGAGATAGTACGTGCGCCACGTATACCACGCCGATTCTTTGATCTTGCTCGCTTTTTCAATCGCGATGAGAGTGGTGTTGGCAACGTACTGCACCAGCGCCATCAGGCAAACGGCGCCAAAGTAAGTACCTGAGATTCTGCCGGGGTTCGCAAGCTGTGCAGGTGGGCCAATGGCCAGGTTCAGGACTGTGGACGTGAAAAAAGTTGACGTGGCGAGGATCGCTGAATTGAAAAGAATCGTGCGCGGGCGTTTGCTGATGATCAGTGTCGCAGCAACACCTTCGAGTGCTGACATCAGGATCGCCGCAGCGCCGCCATATAGCAGCATGGTCAGGAAAACAAAGGTGTCCGCGACGGTAATGCGACCACTGACGCGAGGAATGGGAATGGCAATGAGTGCGCTCGCCACCACCATCAGGCACAGAAAGACAAAGCGAGCGTCGAACATGTGGAACGGAAACAGAAAAAGCGAACCAAGTGCGATCGCTGCTCCCGCAATTACCAGCGACCACATGTAAACCTGGCCGAACTGAGGCCGATCGACGTTCACTTGCGTCGCGCTCATTTTTCTCCCTTTGTGTTGTCGTGAAACTGCGGATTAGTAATCGAGGCAGTCGTTGCCAGTATCTGATGGTGCCGCCATCATCGAACTGCCATCACCATTGAGCATTGCTGACTGAGCGCTCATTACGAGATCACCTGTGATTACGCCGTCGCCAGTAATGACTCCATCTCCTGTGATCACTCCATCCCTGAAGAAATCACCCTCGGTCAAGAGATCCTCAAACAGTTGACTGGCTGCCAGGAACGCTGAGCCGTCACCTGTGATAACGCCGTTACTCGTAAGTATGTAATCGCCCGTGATAACGCCGTCGGAAAAATATGAAGAATCGCCGGTAATTACCCCGTCACCGGTGATGACACCGTCGCCCGTGATTACACCGAGCGAATATATCCGCTGGTATTTCGTGATTAGATCGATACCAGTAGCGTAAGTGTAATTGAGAATGATACCGCGCGACCACGTGAAGGTATAATTTGCAATCGTTGTTTCCGGCGCGGGTGGTACGTCGACTGTAAGCAACTGCGCGCCTACAGGTGTCGACGAACTCAGATCAGTTCTAACTCTCTGCGCTAACTGTACCGCACCAGCGATATTCAACTGGCCTGCGCCCTGCTCGAACATGTTGTAGCCGGCCAGTGGCTGGGCCGTATACATCAACAACGCCTTCACCAGATTAGGCGTCAGGGTCGGATTCGCCTGCAGCATGAGGGCCGCTGTTCCCGCTGCGACTGGTGTGGCCATCGAAGTGCCGCTCAAGTACATCATCTTCCGATTCTCTGCGCCACTGACACCTGCATCCAGTGATGGAGTCTGCGTCACCAGATAATTATTGTCGGCTTCAGCATCGATCAGTTTATTGCCGGGCGCAATGAGATCCGGTTTGATCAGGTTGTCGTAATGGGTGACGCCTTCATCGTCAACAGTGTAGCTGCGTGTTGGTCCACGCGAGCTGAACGTTGCGACAGCATCGTCGCTGCGTTCGTCGGTGCCGAATGTGTTTGAAGCTCCAACTGTAATCACTGAAGGCTCGTTGCCGGGCGAATGAATGTGACCGTAAATCTTGTTCCCGGCGCTGTCTTTGCCGTTGTTGCCGGCTGCTGCGAAGACTACCACGCCCGCATCAACCAGTCTGCGCGCTGCCCGACAGATCGGATCATTCCGGTACGAATCGACGGCGGGCATACCAAGACTCATGTTAACGACACGAATGTTGTAAGTCGTTCGATTCGTGGCGACCCAATCGAGCGCTCGCAGCACCCATGCGGTAGTACCAACGCCGTCAGCATTCAACACGCGCAGGTTGATAAGGTTTGCATTCGGCGCGATACCGACATATGCTCCGTTGGAAATTCGTCCGTTACCTGCCGCGAGTGAAGCAACGTGCGTCCCGTGGCCGTATGGATCGTCAGTGCGACCCTCGCCAGTGAAATCCTCGTTATAGACGACCCGAGGCCCGTTTGATTTGTTTAGAAAAGAAGTGTGGTCGGCGTCGATCCCGGAATCCAGAATCGCGATACCGATTCCCGTCCCATCTACCGAAACACCGGTGCTTCCGTCGCTGCTCTGCCTGATCTGATCCGCCCCGGTCGTACTCGAAAGATGGCCCATCGGCCGGACTTCACGATTGAGAGACACGTAAGCGACATCGCTGCGATTAGCCAGGTTGACCGCAGCGCTCGCCGGTAAAGTGGCTACGCGCACCGCGAAGTTCCTGAACTTGCGGATGTTGCTTCCGCCCGAATACTCAATCGTCGAGTCAATTGAAACGTCTTGCTGGCTGGCAGGCTGAATAATGACGCGAACGAAGTCGCCACCCTTTCCGGAATTGACCTTTTGCAGAATGTCTTTTGAGACTTTTCGTTTCGGCTGGGCGTCGGACGCGGCGTGCGTCCTCTGTTCAAAAACAAAGAGAGGAAGGAGTAAGAGTGAGAGTAAACCACCCCACAGTATCGGGAAAATAAAACGCTTCATTAAGTACTCCGGGAAACTTGTGAAGAAGTTTCACTCTCGGCTCAAAAGTCGATCCGTGAACGAAGGAGGAAATCCTGGGGCAATTCCACGCAAACCTTCGGGGCGAATGTCGGGGGAAAGGAGTCTAACAGGTTTCAACATTCCAAAATGTTGAGTTTTCGTGTCGGACAATTGTGGTCACAAAGCGGCACAAAAGGCACAAAAAGCACAAATAATGCTGGCAAAGTCGCCCTCCTCCCGCTTGCCCAGCATTACTCGCCCCGGCCGATACTTTTGGAGGAAAGCCATGAAATCTCTGAGTTTGAGACTATGTCTAGTACTGTCCCTTTCTGGTTTGACTGCCGTGGTCGCGAACGCGGCTACCGTGCCAGCCGGGTTCACCGACTCAGTCGTCGCCGCCGGGCTGACAAATCCGACCGCAATGGCGCTCGCCCCTGATGGTCGAGTCTTCGTCTGCCAACAAAACGGCGCGCTGCGTGTTATCAAAAACGGCGCCTTGCTTCCGACTCCGTTCCTGACTGTGACTGTAGATTCTTCGGGCGAACGCGGACTGCTCGGCATCGCCTTCGATCCGAACTTCGTCTCCAATCAACTGGTCTACATTTACTACACCGCCACGACTCCAGCAGTGCACAACCGCATCAGTCGCTTCACCGCCTCGGGTGACGTTGCTCTTGCAGGCAGTGAAGTGATCCTGATGGATCTGCCGAACCTGAGCGGGGCGACGAATCACAACGGCGGCGCGCTTCACTTTGGACCGGATGGAACCTTGTTCGTTGCAGTCGGCGACAACGCAAACGGCACTAACGCACAGACACTGGCCACGCGACTCGGCAAGCTGCTGCGTATCACTTCCACCGGCGGAATACCGGCGGATAATCCGTTCTTCAATACGGCAACAGGAGACAATCGCTCGATCTGGGCGCTGGGAGTGCGCAACCCGTTTACGTTTTCCTTCCAGGAGGGCTCCGGAAGGATGTTCATCAACGACGTCGGTGAGAATACGTGGGAAGAGATCAACGACGGCATCGCCGGCTCGAACTATGGTTGGCCCACGTGCGAAGGTTTCTGCAATCCTCCGAACCCGAACTTCCGCGATCCGATCTTTGCGTATGCAAACGACGCGTCGACATGCGCTATCACTGGCGGCGCCTTCTACAACCCGCAAGTCAATCAGTTTCCAGCGAACTTCGTCGGCAACTATTTCTTTGCGGATTTCTGTGGTGGTTGGATTAGACGGCTCGACCCGGCAAATGGAAATGCTGTCTCCGATTTCGCGACCGGCATTGCAAGTCCGGTGGACTTGAAAGTTTCGGCTGATGGTTTTCTTTATTACCTCGCTCGCGGCGCGGGTGCGGTAGGTCGAATCGGTTTTGCGGCGACGGGCGATAACATTCCACCAACGGTAGCGATCACAAATCCTGCGAACGGCGCGACCGTCGCGCGAAAGGCCACCATTACGATCACAGCAACGGCGAGCGACAACGTCGGCGTCACGCGCGTCGATTTCCTGGTGAACGGCTCACTGCAGTGCTCGGATACAACCGCGCCCTATAGCTGCGCCTGGAAAGTGCCCGGTGCGATGAACAAGACGCATCAACTACAAGCACGTGCATTCGATCAGGCCGGGAACTCTGCGACTGCAACGGCCCAGGTCACTGCACGCTGAGAAACGTACTCCATGCTTGGACAGGGTCAGAACCAAGTCAGGAAGGGGGCTTGCCCCCGCTGAAGAGAGCGACGAGCGGGGGCAAGCCCCCTTCCTGACTTGGTCCTGACCCTGTCCAAGTTAGGGTTTGATTCGCATGGTGCCGGCGTTGCTTGTCTGCCCGTGGAACTTGATGCGTACGGTGCATGTGCCGGCGGCGAGATTGTCCGGTAGCCGGAATCTGACCTGAACAAAATCCATGTTCGCGACTGCTCTCACATCCTCCGCGGGAATGTCGAAGCTCTGGCTGTTGCTGTCGACCAGGTTAACGATGACGGTCGAAGCCGTTTCGCCTTGTCCCAACGTCACATTCCTCGCAAAGACAAGAATTCGCGAATTCTGATCAGCCCCGAGATTGAATAAATAAGTGAGATTAATGATCGGGAACGGATCCCGCAGCAGTGCTACTGATTCAAATGCTGTTAACTGGTCGGCGGCCGGACCAGACGAATCTAGCAGCAATTCGATCGGAGGCGGTGGCACCACCGTGTAAACCTCTGACCTCACAGGACTCGCCGCAAAACCTGATCTGAATGCACGCGCTTTCAGAGTGAGCGAGTGGTCCACCAGAACCGCTGAACCCGAGGCAATGATCGGATCGCTTTCAGTCGGGTCCGATCCATTTGTCGTGTAATGAATGACAGCATCGGGAGTGCTGCACACAATCTGAACGGCGGTCGGAAAGATAGTTCCCCCGGGCACGCTGAAGATCGGTTTCGCGACTATGAGGGCCTCGAACAGTTGCACCGGATCTCTGCTTGAAACGAACGAACCAATGCCGAGGACCCCAGCGTCATTCGATCCCCATGCCTTGATCGTTCCACCAGTACTTGGATCGCCGATAAGTGCAAAGCTCGAATTGTTCCCAGCGGCGACGGCAAAGGCTCCCGAAATTCCGGGCACTGAAACCGGAGAGTTATGAATGTTGAAATCGTTGCCTAATCCGAGTTGTCCGTCGCCATTCCCGCCAAATGCCTTGATGGTCCCATCGTTGAGCAGGACCAAAGAATGGAAGTTCCCGGACGCAGCGGCCTTTCCTGACAGGTTCTCGATCTGACCCGGCACTGGATAAATGTTGGTGTCGGCTATTCCGCGGCCAAGCTGCCCAAAGGTGTTAATACCAAAAGACCAGACACTCTGATCCTGCTTTATGGCAATCGTCACTGCGGAACCGGAACTCATGGCGATTGTGTTCTTCAAGGCAGGCAATTCAACGGGCGACGTGTAAGTGTTGAAGGATATTCCGTTGCCGAATCGTCCAGCAGACGCGAACCCCCAACCAAAAACAGTTCCGTCCGCCTTGACCACCCACGATAGACCAGCGCCGGCAAAGATTCGGACGACGTTCGTTAGACCCGGCACCTGAGCCGGCGTTGGATGCGAAGCGAAATCCTGAGTGCCGAGTCCCAGCTCACCATCAGCATTCCAGCCCCACGTCCACACCGTCCCATCAGATTTGAGCGCCATCGCATGAATGGTGCCGGCGGAGATAGCTGTAATGTCCGACAGAGTTGTCTTAACAGGTCGATTGACGGAGTTAGGCGTTTCACTACCAGTCGCTAATTGACCCTTCTCGTTCGTTCCCCAGGTCCAAACCGTTCCATCGTTCTTGAGAGCAACAGAATAGTTTGCTCCCGCACTGATGTCTTTGACATTCATCAGGTCGTCGACTTGAGTTGGGAAGGTGCGAAAACTGTTCGTGCCGTCGCCCAGCTGTCCGAGTGCGTTCAAACCCCAGGCCCACACGATGCCGCCGCGTAAAAGGAGAACATGGGTGCCCTGGGTATTCATCGAAATCTTCGTCGCGCCGCTGAAGACGACAAGGTCCGCGACTTTCGCTGTCGCGGTCGCGGAATTATTTGCCGGATTCGTTTCGGGATTGCTCGAGGATATCGTCGCGGTTGAAGAAAGCGTGGTCCCGCTTGGCGCATTAACCTTAGCGGTTACAACCATTGTCAGTGGTGTGTCCTGAGGAATGTGTAAAAAGGATCCGGTCGCGGTCCCCCCGCTTGGAACTATGGGCCCATTACATCCGGAACAAGAGACAAAACTTACTTCATTAGGTAGAACTACCGAGACCGTAGTGTTGAGTGCTGGACCATTCAACGGCCGAACCGTAATAGAAAAATCTATGAGTCGCGTCGTGGCAACCGGATCGGGACTGGCAACGAACGACTCGATCGCGAAATCAACAGACGGAGTTGGCGTCGGACTCGGCGTTGGAGTCGGTGTCGGCGTCGGAGTGGGAGTCGGCGTTGGAGTAGGAACTACGCCGTCCGAAGTCCAGTTTAAAGTGACATTGCCGTATTCTCCGTTCCAACCATCGACGGCGATTCGGTAAGTGGTGCCGGCTGTGATCGGGAATTGGACACGACTGGCGCGGTTGACGCCGGGATTGATGTCGTCGTTCTGCGCGAGATTGATCACCTGATCGACTGAAGTTCCCGTGTAAATCGCGAGCGTGGTATCGAAGTTACTGCCCACAGTGTCGAATGTCGCTGTTCCATTCACCGTTGACTGCCACGCGTACCAGATCGATTTATCACTGAAGAAACTTGCGTGAAATCGTTCACCCACCTCTCTGGTTGCGTTCGCATTCGTCCCGGTTGTGGTTCCCGCACTACCGCTAAGGTTGATCGCATCAGCAAAATTGTCGTTAGGCGGCCGCACGATTGGTGGCCCACCAAGTGAGTAGCCAAACAGATCGATGGCTTTTAGATCGTTCTCGCTGAAGGTCCGTCTCAGACCATCGTCGAGTGTCGGATCCATGATGCCGACGTACTGTCGTGTGGACTCAAGTGAATCGTCGCGCCAATGACTCGATTGGCGGCCGTCGCCAGTGCCGGGACCCGGATTTGGACCACCTGTCGAGAGCGGAAGTTCGAGCGTAGCAAAAGTGCTCAATTGATTACTGAAGTACAACTGACTGCCGCCAATCGACATGACGCGAGGGGTAGTCGCGAACGTCGCCAGCGTTACCGACCCTGCGCGGAAGCGAAACAAATCCCAAACGGTGACGGCAGAACTACCGGCGCCTCCGCCTGAGTTTGAAACGAAGCCAAGCGCGTGACCAATTTCATGGGTTGCTACTGAGTCGAAGTCAGTAAGAGTACTAGCGATCCCGTCGTCAGGATTGAAATCGAATGGAAACGCCGAATTGAAACCGATTCCAGCGTCACCCTGACCAAGAGGAAGTGAATCAGGGTTCGGAATCGCTCCTACGAACGCGAGCGCGCGAGCATTTGCTTTGGTCAAACGGAAATTTGTAACGCTGCTGGTGCTTCCATTCAATTCGATGGGAACCGACGAAGCAGGCAAAGCATTGTAGAGCTCTGTTTCGCTATTGGTGGAGGCAGTATCAATTAAGCGTTGTCGAAGGTCTGAATAGGAACCGTTGAACGACGAGCTCGCTGTTCCGCCGAGAATGTCGGGGTCGTCATACGGCTGTCCGAAAAAGGTTAGCCCGTAGTCGACGTCGATTACGATCGTGATTGGCGTTGCGATTACGGCCTCCCAACGATTCGCAGCCACGATAAACGCATTCCTGGCTTGCTCGTTTTGATTTAACTGAGTCGTGCCGTTCAGCACGATGCGCAGGCCCGCGGATGGTAGGAGTGAGACTGTCGAACCTGAGAGCGACTTCAGCGTCGTTGTCTTTCCGTCTCGCGGTGCTCCCTTATAAATCAGATTAGCGGGGCCGCCACCAGGACGTTGATTGATTCGATCACGTTCCGCCTTGTTCGCAGCGCGACAGGCAAATCGGCCTTCGGCATCGCGATAGACAATAAATATCTCGTCGTCGGGAACCGTTGATAAGGTTGTGCGTTGAGCATCCGATGCAGACGGCCCAAACATCGCCCAGCAAAGGGCAACCAGCAGACAGAGGTAGCCGAATCTGACGGCTCGAGACGCAGAGCGCACGTAGAAATACAAGAAGAGCATTTTAAATAAAGGGAGATCCGATCAGATTGTGTGGGCGCAACGACCTTGGGCTTGCGCCAGTCTCTCACAAACATGCGCACGCAGGGAAGCGCGCCTAAAGGATGCTTAAAATACGCCGAAGGCGTGGGCTAATTTCAGCCCAAGGTTGGAGCGCAGCGACAACCTTGGGAATCAAACAAAACACCGAACTAAACCCTGCAAGGGTTTCTCACGCGACGAACCCCTTCAGGGTTCCATAAAGCTTTGCAAGAGTCCGAATCTCGTCCACGGCAATCAAACTCCGAAGCCGTTCGGTTAATCCCGCCCACGGCAGTGGGCGGATCGTTCAAGTCCTTTCTAGATGAAAGTTTTCTGATGCATTTTGAATCCCGCCAACGGAAGTTGGCGGATGGTTCAAGTTCCGATCTATTCATTGAACAGGATAAATAGTACGGACCTGAAGTATCCGCCCACTTCCGTGAGGCGGGATTAAGAGCGGTTTTTGAAGATGCGGGTATAGAAAGGACTTGAACGATCCGCCCACTGCCGTGGGCGGGATTCAAAATGCACCAGAAAACTTTTTTATAGAAAGGACTTGAACGATCCGCCCACTGCCGTGAGGCGGGATTAAGAGCCGGTTTTGAAGATGCGGGTATAGAAAGGACTTGAACGATCCGCCCACTGCCGTGGGCGGGATTAAGAGCGGTTTTGAGATGCGGTTATAGAAAGGACTTGAACGATCCGCCCACTGCCGAGACTGTGTCAGAACTGAGTTTGCGTAAATCGGGATCCGCTAGACTAATGCAGAACGGGGACTCGGCGTGCGGCGTCAAACAGCGAGGGAAAGAGTTA
>Ga0097621_100003309_pt1 | contig 11088 bp, 6 predicted proteins | sample KBSMisM72_FD_73165 | JGI IMG/M metagenome (GOLD analysis project Ga0097621, IMG submission 73165) | Miscanthus rhizosphere microbial communities from Kellogg Biological Station, Michigan, USA - KBS Miscanthus M7-2 (version 2) (version 2) | ecosystem: Host-associated > Plants > Roots >... | reverse complement strand
CTGGGGCTGTAGCCGGTCCCAAGGGTATGGCTGTTCGCCATTTAAAGTGGTACGTGAGCTGGGTTTAAAACGTCGTGAGACAGTTTGGTCCCTATCTACCGTGGGCGTTGGAAGTTTGAGAGGGGCTGCTCCTAGTACGAGAGGACCGGAGTGGACGCACCTCTGGTGTACCGGTTGTCACGCCAGTGGCATGGCCGGGTAGCTATGTGCGGAAGAGATAAGCGCTGAAAGCATCTAAGCGCGAAACTTGCCTCGAGATGAGACTTCCCCGAGGGTAAACCTCGCTAAAGGGTCGTTCGAGACCAGGACGTTGATAGGCGCCGTGTGGAAGCGTGGTAACACGTTAAGCTAAGGCGTACTAATTGCCCGTGTGGCTTGATCCTATAACCGCAAGCCTTTGTGCGGTGCTTCACAAGTAGTGCTTGGTGAGATTCCATCACCGAACCCGAATTCTTTACTTCTTCCAGCGTTGTTGAGCCAGAAGCATGCTGCGGGGCAGACCCCAAGTCTGCCTTGCCACCGTCTTCTCTGACGACCATAGCGCGTTGGCCCCACGCCTTCCCATACCGAACAGGACCGTGAAACGACGCAGCGCCGATGATAGTGCGGGGTATACCGCGCGAAAGTAGGTCATCGTCAGAGATCCCACACACAACGAAGCCCTCCTCGCGAGGGCTTTGTTGTTTGCAGGGGTCTGTTCCGATGACCCGGTTCGCCCCGGGAACACAGCGCGAAAACGCGCATCGCGCGTTTCAGTGAAGGCTAACCCTGACCCATCTCACGGGTCAGGTTAAGGCTGCCTCTGGCAGCCGGCCGTAACTCCAAGCTGACCCGGATTTGATGGGGCAGCTTGCGGCGCAGGCTAACCTTGATCCGCCTGCGGATCAGGTTAAGCGACAGCGGCCCAAGCCAAAGTAGCGCAGCGTCCGCTGTACCGCTTTAAGCTCGACCCGCCGAAGCCAAACTGGTAGCAGCGCACCGCACCGTACAAGCCCTAAGTGGCTGTACTGCCCTCCACACCCTAATCTATTCTCCTCCCCCTGCAGTAGGCGTACTCTTTATCATCGGTTCCGCCCTTCGTCCCGCATATCGACATATTGCAAAGCGCACGAACGATGACCTCGCAATGGCTGCTCATCTGGATCGGCGTGATCATCGTCGGCATCGTTACGGTCCGCGGCCTGCGAGCGCTCCGGCGCCAGTCACCTTTGGCGCCGACAACACCACCACTCCCTGCGAGCGCCGATACTGCCGTTCCCGCAGGGTCCGCACAGCGCACGGAGACGACGGCACTGCCGATAAATGCATTGACGCTCTCCAAGAGCTTCGAGGAATACTACGACTCCAGCGCCCACCCCCAGAATCTGCTGGGCAACAACGAATTCCAGGCCGGAGTTGCTAATCTCGCAGCGCCCGATGTGCAGCTCGATCAAGTGATCAACTATTGTCTGGGTGCCAATGAGCGGCTCGCGGCACTCGCGGCCGAGGCGTTGGCCCGGCGCACCGACAGCGTTCCTGCAGTCGTCCGTGTTGCAAGCCATTTGCATAACAGCAATGTCTGGATAGCGTTCTTCGTTCTGCGGTTTTTGCAGGCGCGAGCAGACCGCCCGGTGATCGGCCTGACCCTCGCGCAGGCGCGGCCATGGTGGGGCCGTCACCCTCTGCTCCCGAAAATCTTCAGCGACTTTATCGATACGAGGTTGGCTCAAGGGGAGAAGCCGCAGCTAAAGGAAGCGCTGGAAGCTACGGAAGACCTGGATTCGGAGGCCGTCCTCGTTTTCCTCAATGCCCTGACGACATCGAATTCAGCTTCGCTGCGAGAGACTTTCGAGGATTGGCGCAAAACGCGTGTCGACAAGACCTTCCTGCAATCCATTGGCAGGATCTGGGATGAGACCGACGATGGCACTGTCGTCGTCGCGTATCCGATACTGTCCGCAACGGTGAAGCTGTGCCTTCAGGCTTTGGAGCATGATCCACCGAAATCCTTCCTTATCTCGGGCGACGCAGGTACGGGAAAAACCGCGCTCTTCCGTCTGCTCGCGGAGCAGTTGAAGGACAAGGGTTGGACTATTTTCGAAGCCAGCGCCGCCGACGTGCTCTCCGGCCAGATCTTCATCGGTGAACTGGAGGGACGAGTCAAGGAGATACAGCAAAAACTCGCGTCGACGCGCCGTGTGCTGTGGTACATCCCCAACTTTCACGAGCTCTACTACGCGGGCCGGCACCGCTTCAGCCCGCAAGGTCTGCTCGACCTGTTTCTGCCCGCGATCGAAGCGGGGCGCATCTGCATGGTGGGGGAGGTCCAACCCGCCGCGCTGCAGAAGGTATTGCAGGAGCGACCGCGTATCCGGTTCGCATTCAAAGAAATGCGGCTCGAGCCGCTGGCTTCAGCGGAGACGTTGGAACTGGCGCTCGCCTTGGCGGAGCAGGAGTTTACGCCCGCGCGGGTGAAGGTTGGCTCCGCAGTATTGCGCGAAGCTCTGGATCTGGCGCGACACTACCTGAGCGGCCACGCCCAGCCCGGCAATGTGATTGCACTTCTGCGCGAAACCAAGTCTCGTCTTGCCGCTCCCGAGGGCGCAACCATCACGCTTGGCCGCGACGACCTGCTCATCAGTCTGTCCCGGCTCACGGGCCTGCCGCGCAGTGTTCTGGATGAACGCGAAGGGCTCGATCCGGCTGGTCTGCGTGACATCTTCCAGCGCCGAGTGATGGGCCAGCCCGAGGCGGTGACCTGTCTCGTGGATCGAGTAGCGATGCTAAAAGCGGGACTTACCGACCCAGGTCGTCCCATCGGCGTGTTTCTGTTCGCTGGTCCCACCGGCACGGGCAAGACCGAAGTTGCGAAGACGCTCGCCGAATTCCTGTTCGGGTCGCAAGATCGCATGATCCGCTTGGATATGAGCGAGTTCCAGGAGCCATCATCCGTCGCGCGGATCATCGGAGAAGGTGGTGAAGCGCGCGAAGTCGATTCGCTGATCACCCGCATTCGCAAGCAACCCTTCTCCGTGGTGCTGCTCGACGAGTTCGAGAAGGCGCATCCGCGCGTCTGGGATTTATTTCTGCAGGTGTTCGACGATGGGCGACTCACGGATGCTTATGGCAATCTCGCGGATTTCCGTTACGCCATCATTGTGCTGACTTCCAACCTAGGGGCAACGCAACATCGCTCCGCGAGCCTGGGCTTCAACCCCGCAGGAGGAGAGTTTTCCGAACAGCAGATATTGCGCGTGATCAGCGATACGTTCCGGCCCGAGTTCATCAACAGGCTCGATCGTGTAGTGGTATTCCGACCCCTGAGCCGGATGGTCATGCGCGAGATCTTGAAGAAGGAGTTGCGTTCCGTGCTGCAACGGCGTGGGTTCCGTAACCGGGAGTGGGCAGTCGAGTGGGAGGAATCCGCGCTCGAATTTCTGCTCGACAAGGGGTTCACCCCTGATATGGGCGCCAGGCCGTTGCGACGTGCCATCGAGCAGTATCTGCTCGCCCCGATCGCAATGACCATCGTCGAGCACCGGTTCCCGGAAGGCGATCAGTTTCTGTTTGTGCGCAGCGATGGCGCTGCCGTGCAGGTGGAATTCGTCGATCCGGACGCTGAATCAGCCGTTGCACAAGATCCTGTGCCGACATCCACAAACCTCACGTTGCCGCCTTTGGTATTGGCCGCGACGGGCCGGGAAGTGGAGCGACAGTTTCTGGACAGCCGGCTTTCGGATTTGGCTGCCCGCCTGGACAGCCGGGCATGGATCGAGCGCAAGGGCCAATGGCTGAAGCAAATGAACCGGATGGGTTTTTGGAACAGCGATCAGCGTTTCGCGGTTCTGGCCAATATTGAATTGGCGGACCGCATCGAGGGTGGTGCGCGCAGTGCACTCTCACTATCTGGTCGATTGTCATCACGCGCAGCGACGAAGACTAACAGCCCTCGCACGCTGCTGCGAGCTCTTGCTCAGCAGCTGCATCTGCTCGAGGCGGCACTGGAGGATCTGGACGCCGGCGTCGCTTCGGATGTGTTTCTCGCTGTGGAGGCGATGTCGGGGGAGGCTTCGGCAGATGACACGAGCACTTGGCTGGTTCGGCTCGCGCAGATGTACGAACAGTGGGCCCACAAGCGGCAGATGCGATTCCACCGGCTGACTGGCGATCTTCAGGCCTTTGCGTCTCCTACTATTTTGATGGCGATCGGCGGGTTGGGCGCGCATGCAATCCTGCGCCGGGAATCGGGCCTGCACATCTTCGAGATACCCGATGCCGATACCTCCTTCCTGAGGCACTCGGCGCGTGTGCGCGTTGCGCCACAGCCAGTCAAGCCGCGTCCGTCGGCGCAACCCGAGGCCGATTATGCTCGAGCGTGTTTGTCCGGCGCGCAGGCGGGTGCAAACAATATTGTTCGCCGTTATCGTGAGCTGCCCTCGCCGCTGGTGCGCGACGGCGTAGTCGGTTGGCGCACCGGGAAACTGGAGCAGGTTCTGGGTGGAGACTTCGATCTGATGTCGTGACGGCGGCGTCTAGCAGTGTCTCCCGGGGGATGGTTAATCCAACGTTGCGCCGATCGGCAGCGGTGGGGCTCCTTGGCGCCCGGCCCGCTCCCCTGGAGGCTCGTGGTATATTTCGTGTTTACAAGCAACTAACAGGTCCGCACGGATGAGTTCGTACGACTACATCAAGCAAGCCCTCATTGAAAAGCACGGCGTGGAGGAAGCGGCTATCACGCCCGAGGCTACCCTGCGCGACCTCGGGCTGGACTCGCTCGCGATCGCCGAACTGATGTTCGACGTATCGGATAATTACGACATCGACATCCCGGACGAGCGCTCCAACATCAACACCATGGGCGAGGCGGCCGCTCTCGTCGACGAATTCATCCAGGGCAAAAGTGCCTGAAGCCCATAAGGCTGAACGGCGTCGCGTCTTCGTTACTGGAGTTGGCCTGGTCTCACCGCATGGCGGTGATCCCAATGAGGTGTTCGACCGGCTCTACGCCGGCGAGTCTGCAATTCGCAAGCTTCGTAGCGGAACGGCGGAACTGGGTGCCGACGTACTGCTTGCCCCTGTCGAGTTCGATCATGGGGGACTGATCCCGAAAGGTCAGCTCTTCACTATGGACAGGGTGGCCCAGATGGCGGCGGTCGGTGCCGGGCGTGCCTTGAAGGCATCGGGGCTGCTTTCGGACGGGCGGGGACCTGCGAACGCCGGTGTGTACATAGGTTGCGGACTGGGTGGATCGAACTCGATACAAGACGCCTACCGCACTTACTTCCAGCGGCACAGCCGCAAGCTCAAACCGACGTCAGTCCCGCTGATCATGGCGAACGCGCCTGCCAGCCACATCTCCATGCTTTATGCAATCACTGGCCCGTCACTGACCTATTCGGTCGCATGCTCATCGTCGGCCATGGCGATCGGCGAGGCCTTTCGCGCCATCCGCGACGGCTACCTGGAGTCCGCTCTTGCCGGCGGAGCCGAGTCCATGTTGAACGACGGCACCATCGCCGCCTGGGAAGGGCTGGGCGTGCTGGCGAAGGAGCATTCGGACGGGCCGGCAGCATCGAGTCGGCCGTTCGCCAAAGATCGGAGCGGCTTCATTCTGGGGGAAGGCTCCGCGGCGTTGATGCTGGAAGCGGCAGATGCGATGCACGCGCGCGGTGCGCAACCACTTGCAGAAGTCGTGGGCTTCGGTACTTCCAGCGACGCTCACAACCTCACCCAACCGGCTATTGATGGGCAGGTGAGAGCCATGCGCGCAGCGCTCGCTGATGCTCGACTCGAACCGGAGGCAATCGGTTACATCAACGCGCATGCCACTGCTACGCTTGCAGGTGACAAGATAGAGATGGACGCTATCAAGAAAACATTCGGTGAGCATGCGCGGCGGCTGGCGGTGAGCGGAACGAAGTCGATGCACGGACATCTCGTCGGTGCGGCGGGCGCACTCGAGTTTGCCATCACCGTACTCGCGCTAAAGAAAAGCCGATTGCCCCCTACCGCAAATCTCACGGTGCCAGACCCGGACTGCGACCTCGATTGCGTACCTTGTACAGGACGTGCAGCTCCTCACCTCGAGTACGCGCTATCCAATTCCTTCGCATTCGGCGGATCGAACGCTGTATTGATTGCACGTCGCGCCTGAGTCGGGAGCGACGCCGGTTGGTTCGAGCGCAGAAGCATCGTGCCGAGATGTTGTGTATGAATGAGAGCAGGGGAAAACGCGCATGCGGGACATTCACGTAAACGGTGCCCGATTGTGGCGATCCTTGATGGATCTCGCCCAGATCGGCGCCACCGACAAGGGCGGCGTACGCAGGCTTGCACTGACCGATCTGGATCGCCAGGGGCGTGATCTCGTGACCGGTTGGTGCCGCGACGCGGGTTTGACCGTCAGCACGGATCGCCTCGGAAATATCTTCGCGCGCAGACCGGGGCGCAACAATGCCCTGCCCCCGGTAGTCTCCGGCAGTCACATCGATACCCAACCATCCGGTGGAAAGTTCGACGGCAATTACGGCGTCCTGGCGGCGCTGGAGGTCGTGCGTACGCTCAACGATCGTGGCCAGCAGACCGAGGCGCCGGTCGAAGTCGCGATCTGGACCAATGAGGAGGGGACACGCTTCACGCCCGTCATGATGGGCTCGGGTGTATTCGCCGGCGTCTTCGATCTCGACTATGTCCTCGCGCGTACGGATCTGGACGGAAAATCGGTCGGTGCAGAGTTGATGCGTATCGGCTACGCCGGCTCGGCGCCCGTCGGCGGACGGCCTTTCGCCGCCTATTTCGAAGCGCATATAGAACAGGGCCCGATTTTGGAGGACACCGGCAACACGATTGGCATCGTGACGGGTGCACTCGGTCTGCGCTGGTACGACGTTGTTCTGACCGGGCAAGATTCCCACGCTGGACCCACGCCGATGCGCTTGCGCAAAGACGCGTTGCTGGGTGCGGCCGATATCGTCCAAGAGGTCAACCGGATCGCGCTGCAGTACCAGCCTGAGGGCCGTGGCACGGTGGGATTCATGCAGGTGAAGCCAAACTCACGCAATGTGGTGCCGGGCGAGGTCCGCTTCTCGGTCGATTTGAGACATGCAGACGACACCAAGCTGGACGAGATGGAAGCCCTGCTACAGGCGGCCTGTGAGCGCGTAGCTGACAAGTCCGCGCTCGCGTTCACGATCGACCGCGTATCAAACTACCCGACCGTCCGCTTCCACTCGGAATGCGTCACGGCGGTCCGGGAAGCCACGAGACGGCTGGGTTACAAGCACATGGAGATCGTCAGTGGCGCAGGTCACGATGCGTGCTACGTTGCACGCGTGTCGCCCACCGGCATGATCTTCGTGCCCTGCGAGGGTGGCATTTCCCATAATGAGATCGAGAATGCCGCCCCGGAGGATCTCGAAGCGGGCTGCAATGTGCTGCTCAGCGCCATGCTCGAGCGTGCCAGAGCCGTTGGGTGAGCAGCCGACTCAACCCAGTTATTCGACGACCTTCCAGCGCGTCATGATGATCTGATCGCCTCGCAGCAGACCCTCGCACTCGACCACCTTCCCCTCCAGGGAGGCAAGCGTCTCATCCCAGAATGGGTTGCCGCCCTGGCGACGAAGCTTCAGTTCGCCGCTCTCCGTTACGAGCACCAGACCCTCGTGCTCGCTCTTACTGCCTGCAGCGAGAAGGCGCTTGGCAACTTTGCCCCGCAGCGTCATGGCGATACTACCTGCGGTGCACGCGGCGCAGATGAATGAGCTCGCCGTTCTGTACCGTTGCGACCAGCGCCGCCACTTGAGGAACTTTGCTCGATGGATCGCCGCGAGCACCAATGAGCAAGTGAACCGTGCGGGTTTGGCGTCTGGCCGCGAACTGTTTCAGCTCTCCCACCGTTGCCGTTTTGGGAAAGGCGACCTTGAACGACTGACGTACAAATTCTCGCAAGCCGGAGTCCCGTGCGGCCGCTAGCAACACCCGACTCACCTTGGCGCCAGGGGCGATATTGGCGGGCACCACTGCCCCTAGTGTCTGTTGCAAGTTGGTACCGGTACGCACCAACCGCTCGCGGCGTAGTGCTCTGGCCCCCGGTGTTACCTTGGCGCCTTTGAAGGCTTGCTTGAACGATTTGGAGCGGGACAGCGCGTGAGTTACGGAGGCCACTGGCTGAATCGAGGGATCGCCCAGCAAATAGAACTGGGCAAGCGTCTTGAGATCGGAGGGGTCGAGGTGCGTGTAAAGCGCTGCGAAGCGCTGCCGGGCCTCCAGGGTTGCGCGGCCCAGTGAGGCGCCGCCCAGGAGGGCCTCGACGAAGTACTGGCAAATGTAATCGGCTTGTCCGTTTCCCTCGCTCGGTCCATAGGCGACGGTAGTGCTGCCGAAGAAGCCGTACGCACCGTCGAACAGATAAGTGCTGCAGATGCCGCTCTGTCCACGGCTGTCCGACGGGTCGTACAGCTGGGCGCCATAGCAGCACTCTGCAGCGATAACGGTACCGTTGGAGATCTTTTGAGGCAGCAGCCTGGCCGAGTGCGCTTTGGGGAATTCGTTGCCGCGCTGGCCATAGAAATTCGGATCGCTCGGGCTGCCGTGGCAGTTGATGAAATGCATCCGGCGTGCGAGTTGCCCATCGGGATACCTGGGTCCTCTGGGCGGAGCGATCTCCATGCTTGCACTGGAGCCGAACAGTTTCATCAGACTGCGCGCGGTGGAGTCTTGCCAGACCTGCGCGCTGACGCCGAAATAGTCGTGGTAGTCGGCACCGGGACGCGAACGATAGCGCGTCGCGGTGCCGAGCAGCCGGACTAGGTACGCGGGGTTGCTCTTTCCCACCAGATCCGGCATACGTCCGACGACTCTCGTGGGGCCGAGAAATGCTTTGGGATCGGTGCTGAACGGTACGGCGCAGGCGTAAGGAAGATCGCTGGGGACGACCACATCCCCGTCTCCTTCCATCGGATTGCGCAGCTCCTGCATCGGCACGACGTCGGGCGCACCCAGAATCAGCAAGTAATCCGGCTGCAACGCTTCGCATACCGCGTCCACTGCAGCTTTCACCTGGCGCTGGTTAGTGGCCGTGAGTACCGGCGTTCCTTTGAGCGGCCTCATGTCCGCTTCGGAGTCGATCGCCACCACCCGCGTCTGCAGCCCACGCTTGCGGTCGGCGGCAATAAATTTGGTGATGGCGGATTGCACCCGCGCAAAGCCGTCACCGTATTTCTTGTGAAGTGCAGAAAGATTCGTCAGGACTATCTTGTCGTTTGGCATGGACAAAGACTCCTTAGGATTTAGGGCAGAGGATGTGTGCCTGCGTGAGTCCCCCGCCTACTTCAACGAAAAATCGACTCGGCTCGCCTTGAGCTTGTCGTCTGCTTTGGACGCGTCGATCTTGGGAGCAAGCAGGAATACACGCTCCAGTGCCACCTGATCGTCCTTGGTGATGAAGTTCTTGGCGATTTGCGCCCGCGTATTCGCCAGCTCCACAAGGTCTTCGTTGGACACCTGCACATTGGTCAACATCAGCTTCTCCATCTCCGCCGGAGGCAGGTCCTTTGCGATCCCGATCACATTGCGCGGCTTGGGAAACTTGGCGGCTTTGTAGGCCTTGGTGAGATATTTTTCGTACTCCGCAGGTTCGACTCTGACTTCATCCAAGGACTTCACCGAAGTCCCTTGCTTGACGACCTCTTTGAGTTTCTGCGCTTTGAGCTCCTGCTGAAAACGGTATTGGCGCAATCCCTCGCGATCTTTTCCCGGATCGACTCTCGGGGTGATGTCCAGCTTTAAACCGGGGCGATCGATCAGTGCCGTTTGCAGCTTGGTGAGCTTTTCCTGGGATTCCGGTGTCAGGACCGCGAGGCCAGGATCGTACTCTACGTATGCCAGCTCCTCTCCGCCGTCGCCAAACATTGAGCCAATCAGCGCGAAGGGCGCGGTGACGGCTTTCTCGATCAAGTTGAAGAGAACCTGGATGATGATGCCGCCGACGCTGAACTTCGGATCGTCGAGCGAACCGCTGATTGGCAGGTTCAAGTTGATTACCCCGTGGCGATCCTTGAGCAGCGCCACCGCCAACTGTACAGGGAGCTTCGTCGCCGTTGTGCTTTCGATTTTGTCCCCGAAAGTGAGCTGATCGAGGATGAGCTGGTTCTTCGCGGCCAGTCTGCGGTTTTCGACCTTGTATTCGACGTTGAAGGTCATCTTGCCCTTCTCGATCGCGTAGCCCACGTACTTGGCGGAGTAGGGCGTAAGCGGACCGAGCTCGATGTCACGCACGGTGGCCTTGAGATCGAGGAACAGATCCTTGGCGAGCGGGTTGACCTTGCCGCGGATTTCAACTGGCGCCGTCTTGGCGAAATGACCGCTCAGCACGACGTCGGCATTGGCGTCGGCCTGCGAGGACAGGCCCGTGACCGACCCACCGATGTCGCTCAAATCGGCAGAGTAGTTCGGTTTGATGAACAAGTCCGTGAAGGCGACATCGCCCCCTTGCAGCACCACCTTGCCGATCTTCATGGGCGGCGTTGTGGCTGTGCTCGACGTCGCCGGGCTCGGCTTGGGGCCGGCAGCGTTATCGGGCGGCGCGGGTGTGTCCGCCTTGTCGCTGTCGGATCCGCCTTCGGTTTTGGCGGTGATGTTCTGCAGGTTGAGCCGTCCGTCGGGAAACACGATGATGCGTGCATAGAAGTCCGAGAGCGCGACCTGATCGATGCTCAACGTCATCGGCGCGTATTGATACTGCACGCCGCTCAAGTACAGCGAGCGCCACTTGAGCAGATCTTCGGATTTGGCCTTGTCCACTGACGCGACATCAGCGAGCGTCACATCGCCGCTGAAGCTCGCGCTTACGGCGCCGTCCGCGGCAAGTGCCACCCGCGTGGCGCCTTTCACCCACAGATCGCCGTTGCTCAACAGCAAGTTCACCTTGTCGGTGAAATACGGTTGCAGCGGCACCAGACCGAAGCGCTCGACCTCGACGTTGAGCTGCGCTTCGACGGGGTTGATCGCAAAGGGTCCGGTGACTTTGATCGCGCCGCTATCTTTGAACCGGGCTTGCAGCGACATCTGCCCGTTGCTTCCTTTGCGAGTGCCGAATCCGGTGGCGGACAG
>Ga0097621_100003302_pt1 | contig 11102 bp, 10 predicted proteins | sample KBSMisM72_FD_73165 | JGI IMG/M metagenome (GOLD analysis project Ga0097621, IMG submission 73165) | Miscanthus rhizosphere microbial communities from Kellogg Biological Station, Michigan, USA - KBS Miscanthus M7-2 (version 2) (version 2) | ecosystem: Host-associated > Plants > Roots >... | reverse complement strand
TCCATTTCTGCCATGTCTCTTTTTTTTAAATGGTTAGTTATTCAACTGCCTTCGTACCGGTCTGTTGCTGCATATTATATAATTCTGATCCCAATGGCGGGGGAACCGGACTGGTCACCACCTGGAACTTCATCAGGTCATTCTTTTTCAATGCAATAATCACTCCCTGAAAAGAAGGATATTTCGACGCATCATCACCTTTCACCACAACATTCATCTTTTTACCCTGGAACGCAGTCGCAGCCACCCGCAGCCATTCGATCATTTCATTGTTCGTACTGTCCACGGCCGGAATACCCGGTTTAACTACGTTCTGAAGTTGTTCGGGCGTTTTATCCAGGTAGGATTTCAGCTGTCCGAAAGAAGCCCCGATATAAGCATTGGGAATTCTGACAAAATTGTTTTTCTGCGCGTCCGAGAGTCCCAGATTCTTGGACGTATTAATGGCGTCAATCATATCTTTTTTCTCGGACATATTATTGTCGGAGACAGACAGGTACACTTTACCGTCTTTATCGATGGTTACCAGAACAACATCCTTTTCCGGAGCAACCTTGGTCGACACAGAACTGGGTGTGACCACGGACAGAGCTTCCGGAGGTTTGAACTTGGTGGCAAGGATAAAGAAAGAAAGCAATAGAAAGGCTACATCGCACATCGCCGTCATGTCGATGTTGGTACTCTTCCTGGGTAACTTTGCTCTTCCCATTTTTTTTTATTTAAGATGCTAAAAGTTTATGATTCCATAAAAAGCTTAAAGCCTAAGGCCTAAAGCCTAAGGCCTGGCTTATTTATACAGAGATGCAAAGCTCTGTGTCAGCGTAAATCCGCTTTCGTCAATACCATAAGTGATACCATCGATCTTGGTAGTAAACACGTTATACATAATGATGGAAATCGCTGATGTACCAATCCCCAGGGCGGTATTATATAAGGCTTCAGAAATACCCTGGCTCAGTTTGGAAGCTGCTTCACCCCCACCGCTGTCACCCAGGGCAGCAAATGAGCGAATCATTCCCATTACCGTACCCAGCAGACCCAGGAGGGTTGCCACCGAAGCGATGGTCGAAAGGAATACCAGGTTTTTTTCCAGCATAGGCAATTCCAGGGCCGTGGCTTCTTCCACTTCCTTCTGAATGGCCAGTACTTTCTGTTCAGTATCCAGTTCAGGCACTGAGATCATTTCTTTGTATTTGCGCAGGCCGGCCTTCATTACATTACCCACACTTCCTTTCTGACGGTCGCATTCTGCGATGGCGCTGTCAATATTCTTGTTAGCCAGATGATACTGAACCTTGCGGATAAATTCATTGATATTTCCGCTTCCGGTGGCCTTGCTTACAGTCAGAAATCTTTCGACTACAAAAGTCAATACGGTTAGCAGGCAACCAATCAGGATAGGAACGATGATTCCTCCGAGGTACATACGGGCAAGGGCTGTTTTAGCACCTTCGTGGTTAGGCCAGAATCCACCGGCAGGATCCGGTTTTGTAAAATTGTCTGGATTACCAATCATAAATCTCCAGATGATAAAACCAATAATAACACACAACAAGGGAGCGAGCCAGGAAATGGAATTGCCTTTCTTAGCAGCCTGTACGCTAGTAGTAGGTTTCGCTGCTGCCGTTGCAGTCGGTCTTGTTTCAGCCATGATCGTTTGTTTTTAGTGTTTAAGAAAAAATTGAAATAATATGATAATTATTTTTTTGAGAGAACAGGACGATTTTAAAACCTTTCAATAGGAAATCCGGTGTAGCCGATTTTTCGTAGGGAACACAATATAGTAAATTTCCGGAATGCCAAATGGAAAATAGTTATTCTTTCAAATTTAATCACCTGCATGCAAACCCTTGCCTGCATTCATTCTGCTATCCAATTTAATTATTCATAGCGGAGTGCCTGAATCGGATTCATCCGGGACGCTTTCAGTGAAGGATACAATCCTGCCAGTATGCCAACGATCGTGCAGATCAGCATACCCCAGAACAGCCAGACCCATGGAAATACAAAACCGGTATTCAATACCAGAGAAAAAGAATTGCCGACAAGGATACCCAGAATGCTTCCAAAGACGGCACCCATCAGACTGATGATAATGGACTCGTATAAGAACTGCATACGAATGGCTTTTTTCTGTCCGCCGATGGCTTTGACCAATCCGATTTCCTTGGTCCTTTCGGTAACAGCCACCAGCATGATATTCATCAGGCCGACCGCAGCCCCGCCGAGCGTAATACATCCGATGATCACGGCGCACATGGTGATCAGGGCCAGGTTAGACAGAAGCTCCTCGACAAACCGGTCGCTTTTGTCTATTACAAAATTGCTGGCATCCGTTGTATTTACCCTGCGGATGGTACGGAACACGCCTTCCGCTTCGCCGATGGCGAGATCCATCTGCTTAACGTCCGGCACTTTTACCTGTATATTAAATGAAGGGGTAGGATTCCATGGAGCGGTGGGTTCGTTAAGGAAAAACCGTCGAACGGTATTATAAGAGGTGATAATCACATTGTCCCAACTACGGCCGATACTGGAGCCCTTGGATTCCATGGTCCCGATTATACGGAAGGGGATTCCGTTTACTTTAATAATTTTTTCGATCGCGCGATCGTGATTTCCCCCAAAAAATTTTGTGACCAGGTCATTGCCAATGATACAAACATTGCGGCCGGTCCTTACATCCAGTTCGTTCAGCGAGCGGCCCGCATTCAGATTATATCCATTGAGCTCTGCATAAAATTCATCACCACCGTTTACCTGTACGGTGGGATTGGTTTTGGCACTGCCCAGCGAAACAATTTTACTGCTTGAACCACCCCGGACGTTGATGGAAACTTTAGAGGGAAAATGATAAGATTTTTTGAACAGTTCTGCCTGTTCCTTGGTGATGGGTCTTTTGGCATTGGAGACCTTGTCTTTCTTAGCACCTTTTTTTTCCTTCGTTACCTGATTATTATTTCCGAAAAAATTATAATCCTTATAATGGATGGTAAATCCGTTTGCGCCCATCGATGCAAAACTTTCAGTGAATTTTTGCTTCATGGCATCGATGGCGGTATTGATGCCTACCAGAGCCATGATACCGAATGCAATAATGGCTACAGTTATACCCGTCCGGAGTTTATTGCTCCTGACCGTACGGAAGGCAAGTGAAAGTACGTCGACTAATCTCATTGAACGGTGGAATGCATGCTAATTTAAAGATTCTTTGCTGACTTCCACCAGGCTATTTCCGGTCAGACGTAAATAATATATAAACGGTTGATCAACAACTCGGGAAAGATGCCCAACAGGACGACGATCAGGGCCAGAAGAATGAGCATAGCCTGGAATGCGGGACTAATTTCCAAATGTTGCGCCACCCCTTCTTTAAAATACATGGCCTGTATCACCCGGAAATAATAATACACACTGATAGCCGCGCAAAGCAGGGCAAAAATCACCAGCCAGAGCCAGCTGCCGATTTGCATAACGGAAGCAATCATATAATATTTAGCCAGAAAGCCGCCGGTGAGCGGGATCCCTGCGAGGGATAACAGAAAGATCGTCGCGGTAAATGCTACAACGGGATATTGCCGGGCCATACCATTGAAGCCCTCAAAACTGAAATCCTTCATTCTTACCAGGATGGCAAAAATCCCAATGGTGGAAATACTATAAACGGCGGTATAGAGAATGATGCCTTCACTGGCATAGGTATTCAGGGTAAGCAGGGCCAGGAGCATGAAGCCTACCTGGGCAATGCTGGAATAAGCCAGCATGCGTTTTACGCTTTGCTGGAATACGGCCGTAATATTTCCTATAAAGAGGGTACAGACCGCTATGATGGCAATAAAAATCCGCCAGTCTGGTTTTATATCGCCAAATGCATTCGCGAATAAACGGATGAACGCAATAAAAGCCCCGGCTTTTACAATCGTGGCCATGAAAGAAGTTACTACGGTAGGAGCTCCGTCATATACATCCGGCGTCCAGAAATGAAAGGGCGCTGCCGACACCTTAAAGGCCATGGATGAGGTAAGCAGGATCAGGCCTGTCATCATCATCGGCGAACCGGCAGCCCTACCCAGGGCCAGGTCTTCCAGGAAAAAACTTCCCTTATCGCTGGCGCCATATAAAAAAGCGATCCCCAGCAGCATGAGCCCGGTGCTGAAGGCACCCATCAGGAAATATTTCAGCGAAGCTTCATTACTCTTCAGATTTCGTTTGTCGCTGCCTGTTAGTATGTAGAGAGGAATCGAAATAATTTCTATCCCGATAAATAACATGAGCAGGCTGCTGAAGGAGCTGGCAATGGATATTCCGCAAAGGACAAAAAAGATAAGAGCAAAATATTCACCGGGGTTATTCCCAATAGCTGCAATATCCCGGCCGTTCAGCAGGAAATAGGCGAGGGTACAGGAAAAGGCAATACAGTTAAATAATAAACCGAAGGGTTCGAAATCGAGCATGTTGTGGGTGTCCACAGGGAAAAAATGGTAACCGCTCAGATCCATGGCTGCCATCACCAGGAGTAAAAGGATGCTTAGAATGGCCAATGCGACAATGGAAGAATTCTTCTTCAGAAAAATTCCGCTGAACATCATGATCACTCCCAAAACAGCCGATGTTATGATCGAATTCATATCTTACTGATTCTTCATTTAGGGTTTAACGTACATTTTAGAGAGCAGCGATTCAACTGCTGTCTGTGTGAGACGGATCGCCGGTTCCGGATACACACCTAAAATCAAAATCACCAACACGATGAATCCCAGCACTACTTTTTCGTTCAGCCCGATGTCCACCGCATTTTCCGTACGTGCATTTGCCGGTCCATAAAAAACACGTTGCACCATATTCAGCATATATACAGCCGATAATATAATGGTAATGGCTGCAGTTACAGTAAACACCACGTTATACGTTGTTGCTTTGGAAGAATATATTCCGCTGAACATTAAAAATTCCCCGATGAATGCATTGGTCAGGGGCAAAGCAATATTGGCAAGGGTGATGATCACCAGCATTGTTGTGAGCACTGGTGCTTTGCCCGCCAGTCCACCGAGTTCACTGATCTTACGTGTTTTGAATTGCTTTTCGATGAGGAATACAATAACCCATAAGCCGATGATATTGATCCCGTGATTGAACATCTGGATCAGAACGCCCTGTATGCCTGCATCCGTAGTCGCAAAAACAGCGAGGCACATCAGACCCATATGGGCGATCGAAGAATAAGCCACCAGTCTCTTGAGGTCATCCTGCCGCATGGCGATCAGAGACGCGTAGATCATCCCGATAATACAAAGCCCGGAAACGGTATCTCCCCACATATAAGTACCCATGGGTAGCACAGGGGCGAGCCAGCGTAAAAGACCAAACACACCCATTTTTACCATGAGTCCGCTGAGCACCATTGTAACTGCGGTGGGGGCCTGTTCATACGTGTCGGGTTGCCAGGTATGAAAGGGAAAGATGGGCATTTTCACTGCAAAGGCGATAAAGATTAACCAGAACAGCCAGGCCTGCGTGCCGGAGTTAATATGCATGTGGGCATCATAAAATGCCGCCAGAGAAAACGAATGATTGGTGGTTTGGAAAAAAATATAGATGATACCGATAAGCATCATCAGTGATCCGAGGAAAGTATAAATAAAGAATTTGAAAGTGGCTGCAATCCGGCGTTCCCCGCCCCATTGTGATGCCAGGAAATAAACAGGAATCAGAGCCAGTTCCCAGAAGAAATAAAATACTAGGGCATCCATGGCGAGGAACACACCGAGAAGGCCTGCCAGGGATAATAACATGAGGCTGAAAAAATTCTTCGCATTTTTATATTGTTCTTTCCAGGTTGAAATAAAAATAATCGGAAACGACAATGCAGTGAGCAGGCAGAGTATCTGGCCTGTTCCATCCATTCCGAGGGCAAAATGAGTACCCAGGGAATTCATCATCCAGGGTGTATTGAAGAGAAGTGCTTTGCTGGATGGCGGAAGGCAGATTCCTGTTATACTCACGCCCAATACAAGCAGGGAGGCAAACAAAGCCCATTTTTTGGCAGCGACATCCTTCAGCGAGAATCCGATCAGACCCGCGAGCAGCGGAATCCCGATGAGTAAAACAGGAACCATAAGATTTATTTACGCAAAAACAATTGCACAACAAATAAAACTACCATACCGATCACCATGAGCAGCACATAACCACCTACCTGTCCGCTCTGCAAATAGCGCAGTTGCCTGCTGCTATATTGCACCAGCCGACCCGTACCATTCACCAGTCCGTCAATTACATTTTTTTCAATTATACGGTTGAAGAAATCCGCCAGCGCATTGATCGGTCTCACAATCAATGCGTCATAAAATTCATCCACATAAAATTTGTCCGCCATCCATTTGGCGAATCCGACAGGCTCGCCGAGTTCAGGTTTCTTACTGAAGCGGGGCAGGGAATACAGCACAACTATTATTACAAGCACAGTAGACAGGCCCATCAGCATCCATTCTGTAGACGCCGGAATAGATTCAGCGCCATGTTCTCCGCCGGAAAAAACAGGATGCAGGAAATTTCCGATCCAGTTTGAATTTTTTGCAAATAATTCCGGTATCCCTAAAAATCCGCCTACCACGGCCAGAAACGCCAGGATAACCAGAGGAATCGTTATCGCCCGGGGACTTTCATGCAGGTGATGCTGCTGATTTTCCGTTCCCCTGAAATTTCCCAGGAATGTTGTCGCATATAAGCGGAACATATAAAAGGCTGTTATCATCGCCCCCACCAAACCAATAATATAATAGACGGGGCTTTTGCCATAGGCCGCTGTCAGAATTTCGTCTTTGGAGAAAAATCCTGAAAAAGGCGGAATACCGGCGATGGCCAGACAGCCCATTAAAAACGTAATATGAGTAATGGGCAGCCATTTTTTTAATCCGCCCATTCTGCGGATATCCTGTTCCCCGCTCATGGCATGGATAACGGATCCCGCACAGAGAAATAAAAGTGCTTTGAAAAAAGCGTGTGTGAGCACATGGAAGACCGCTTCGGTATAAGCACCCACGCCCAGGCCGAGAAACATATAACCCAACTGGCTGACTGTAGAATAGGCCAGCACTTTTTTGATATCGTTTTGTTTGACAGCGATCAGGGCAGCAAGGATGATGGTGGCGAGGCCAGTGATGGCCACAACGGTCTGACTGACGGGCGCCATATTATATAATACATGACTGCGGGCAATCATATAAATACCAGCTGTTACCATGGTCGCTGCATGGATCAGGGCTGATACGGGAGTTGGACCTGCCATCGCATCCGGCAGCCAGGTATACAAAGGGATCTGGGCAGATTTTCCCGTTGCACCGATAAATAATAAGAGGGTAACACAGGTGATGAATCCGGTTGATGCCGTTGGTGCCTGTTTGAATACTTCTTCGAAAGAAACAGATCCGAATTGTTGAATGATGGCAAAGATCGCAATCAGGAAACCCAGGTCACCGATACGGTTCATTACAAATGCTTTTTTCGCGGCATTTCCGTAGTCGAGATTTTTGAACCAGTAACCGATCAGCAGATAAGAGCAGAGACCCACGCCTTCCCAGCCGATGAAGAGGATGACAAAATTCGCACCAAGCACCAGGAGCAGCATGGAAAAAACAAAAAGGTTCAGGTAGCAGAAATACTTGGCATAATCCGCGCTGTTCTCTTCCTTCATATAGGCGGTGGAATAGACATGGATCAGGAATCCGACACCGGTGATGATGAGCAGGAATAAAGTGGACAACGGATCAACGAGAAAAGAAAAAGGGATGGAAAGTTTTCCTGCATGAATAAACTGGAAAAGTGTTATGGTGACTGGTTGAAATGCCGCCTGCTTTACTTCGAAGAAAATAGCGGTGCTTACGATGAAAGAAGCCAGGATTGTGACGGAGCCGATCAAACCCGCCATCGTTTTGGGTATCGATTTTCTGAAAAGCCCATTGATCAGAAATCCGATCAAAGGAAAAAGTGGAACGAGATATATGTACTTGCTCATTGTTTTTGGGCCTAAAGCTCAAAGCCTAAAGCTTAAAGCTTTTTATATAATTGTTATTAATGGTTAATGTTACAATACTCTTTACTATTTCTACACTTCCACACTTGCTTTAAGCTTTAGGCTTTAAGCTTTAGGCTTTACACTTAAGGCTAATGCTTGAGCCTGTTTAAAAAATTAATATCCACGGAATGCGTATTCCGATACATCATGGCTATGATAGCCAGTCCCACACTCACTTCCGCTGCGGCGACCACCATGATGAAAAAAACAAAAATCTGCCCGTTGATGCCTGCATTGGGATCCGTGAGCACGGCTGTTGCGTGATGCATTTTCGAAAATGCGATCAGCAACAGATTCACCGCGTTCAGCATCAGTTCGATGCACATAAAAATGATGATGGCGTTCCTGCGCGTTAGTACACCGGCCACGCCGATGCAGAAAAGCGCAATACTCAGGAAGATGTAATAGTTTATTGGCATAGGCTTCTTTTAGTATGGGAGTATGGGAGTATGGGAGTATGGGAGTGTGTTCACATTTCCGATTTCCAAATTATCCATAATCATTTTATTTTTTTCTGAGCTTAATTTATTTCTCAATTTGCGACTTCAACTATTTACTCCCACACTCCCACACTCCCACACTCCCACACTCCCACACTCCCACACTCCCATACTACTCCTTCTTCCCTATAACCACCGTTCCCACCATCGCACTTAAGAACAACACGCTGCTTATCTCAAACGGAATAACATAATCCTTGAAAAGCACCATACCCAGGTTACGGATCAGGCCGATATCACCTCTGCCCGTTTCCGCCATCCGGTTATGGATGTCGGCGTCTTTTAACGCTGCCACCAGTACCAACAGCAAGGCACCGCCACCGATCACACCTGCAATCTTCAGCCATTTATTTTTCTGGGGTTCTGTTTCTGAATTGAGGTTCATGAGCATGATCACAAAAAGAAAAAGCACCATAATGGCGCCGGCATATACGATCAGATTCACAATGGCCAGAAACTGGGCGTTGAGTAATATATAATGTCCGGAGATTGCGAAGAACACAACAATCAGCCAGAGAACGCTGTGCACGGGATTTTTACTCACCACCATCATGATGGCGCTGAATATGGCCAGTATACTTAGAAACCAGAATAGAATTTGGGTGGCGCTCATCAATCGTGTTTTTCAGGTCTTTTTCCCCTGGCTTTTGCGAAAGCTTCGGGATCCGTCAATGGGTTAGGTATCAGCAATTCCTGCTTGCCATATATAAATGTCTTCCTGTTATAATTGGAGGGCACCATGGTTTCCGACAAATAGACGGCGTCTTTGGGGCATGCTTCTTCACACAAACCGCAGAAAATACAGCGAAGCATGTTGATTTCGTACTTGACGGCATATTTTTCTTCCCGATATAAATGTTCTTCCCCCGGCAAACGTTCGGCAGCTTCCATGGTAATGGCTTCTGCAGGACAGGCGACCGCGCATAAACCACAGGCGGTGCAACGTTCCCGACCTTCTTCATCCCGGTTCAATACCTGTACACCCCTGAATACCGGACTGAAAGGCCTGGTCTGCTCGGGGTAATTGATTGTTGGTTTTTTCCTGAAAATATGTTTGAACGTGATGGCCATACCCTTGGCAATCGCCGGGATATATAATTTCTCCCAGATCGTCATCGGCTTTCGCTCGACCTGCTTTGCTTTTGAAGTAAGTGCCTGCATAAATTTTATTTTTTACGCTCCGCTAAATTATTTTTATCGTTTCAAGCTGCCAAATCGCAGATCGTGGATCGTAGATCGATACGCGATAAGCGATAAACGGTACACGACTAAAAACCATACTGACGATACAACACCACGAATCCCGTTACGAGCATATTCAATATCGCCAGCGGAATCAGCGCCTTCCAGCCGAGGTTCATCAACTGGTCGTAACGAAAACGCGGGATTGTCCATCTCACCCACATGAAAAAGAATATAAAAACACAAATCTTTAAAAATAAACTCAACACTTCCAGACCCGCCAGCAGATTCTGTCCGTGGTTCAGACCGAAACTGGTATCATTAATAAAAGGAATGTCGTAGCCGCCCCAGAATATAGTGGCCATCACCGCTGAACTGATAAACATATTCACGTATTCCGCAAATAAATAAAATCCGAGTTTCATGGAAGAATATTCCTGGTGATAGCCCATGTTCAGTTCGCTTTCCGCCTCTGACAAGTCAAAAGGAGTGCGGTTACATTCAGCAAAAGCACATACCAGGAAAATGAGAAACCCAACCGGCTGATAGAACACATAGTATTTATGATCCAGTTGCTGTTGCACTATCGTATTCAGGCTCAGTGAGCCGGTCAGCATTAGCACGGCGATCAATGTCAGCCCCATGGCCAGTTCGTAGGATATAATCTGCGATGCCCCGCGTATAGCGGCCAGCAAAGAAAATTTATTATTGGATGCCCATCCCCCGATCATCACGCCATATACCCCCATGCTCACGACACCGAAAATATACAGTATACCGATGTTCACATCTGCGATCTGCAAAGAAATATCACGGCCGAATGCATGAACATGCCCGCCCCAGGGAACCACGGCGCTGGTCATCATCGCCGTAAGCATGGCAATCCCGGGACCGAGAATAAATAAAAATTTATTGGACAGGTTAGGAACGATTTCTTCCTTCATGAATAATTTCAACCCGTCGGCCAGTGGCTGCAGGATACCGATCGGACCTGCGCGGTTAGGCCCGCGACGGTCCTGGATAACAGCAGCGACTTTTCTTTCAGCCCAGGTTTCATACATGGCCACGATCAGGGAAACAGCAATAATAATGGAAATCAGAATTGCTTTCTCAATGATCAGGAACCAGTCTATCGTCAGAAATACATGCATGTGAACTAATAGAATTTCTTATATAATATATAGTACTTAATATGATTCCAAAATGAAATAACAAATACGATCCCGATAAATCCTGTTAATATATCACTTATTTTCCCCGGCTTCACGAATATCAGGCTCAGTACAGAAACCACCAGGATCATATCGATCCAAAAAAGCTTATTGTGAAAAATCATGAGCCGGCCT
>Ga0097621_100003294_pt1 | contig 11110 bp, 12 predicted proteins | sample KBSMisM72_FD_73165 | JGI IMG/M metagenome (GOLD analysis project Ga0097621, IMG submission 73165) | Miscanthus rhizosphere microbial communities from Kellogg Biological Station, Michigan, USA - KBS Miscanthus M7-2 (version 2) (version 2) | ecosystem: Host-associated > Plants > Roots >... | reverse complement strand
TTAAAAAAACATGCTGTAAAAGATACTGCTGAATTGCTGGATGTGCAGCGGCAATTAAACGACAAATTACAGGCCGTGCTGAACATTGATGAAGCCATTGCTGCAAAAGAAAAAGAAACAGGGGTTTTGCTTGCATCTGCACAGGAGAAGGCGGCACAGCTTTCAAAAAACAGGAAGAAACAAATAAAACCGCTGGAAGAAAAAGTAAATGCCCTGCTGCACCAGGTCGGTATGCCCAATGCAAGGTTAAAAGCAGAAATGCAAAACATGCCTGCATTATTAAACGGTTACGGGTCAGACAAAATTGATTTTCTTTTTGATGCTAATAAGAGCAATCGCTTTGAACCCATACGCAAAGTGGCTTCGGGTGGCGAACTGAGCAGGCTGATGCTTTGCATAAAATCGCTGGTGGCTCAATCGCTTGATCTGCCCACATTGATTTTTGATGAAATAGATACCGGTATTTCCGGTGAGGCGGCCAAACAGGTGGGAATTATTATGAAAGGGCTGGCCACAAAGCGGCAGGTCATTTCTATTACCCATCAGCCACAGATTGCAGGTAAGGCAGACGCGCATTTTTTTGTGTATAAAGAAATAAAGGGCGATGCTATTAAAACAAATATCCGTTTGCTGACACAGGATGAACGTATTACCACCATTGCGCGTATGCTAAGTGGCGAGAAGCCCACTGCTGCCGCCCTGGAGAATGCAAGGGAGATGCTGATGAATTAATGACCTGCTGCTGAGTATTGGTGAAAAATTTGCATGAAAAACATTCCGATACCGGTATTTATTATTCTTCTGGTTTTTATGGTTGTTGCCTGGTGGCTTAACGGTTATCTGCAGCGGTTAATCAGGCCACGTGTATCTTTAAGCAGACTGCTATTGTATCTGCTAACTGGAATGCTATTGGTTTTTGCAGGCGTGTATGCAGCCGTAAGACTAATTTTATGGCTATTTCCACCGCGCTTAAAATAAGTTCTTATTTTTGGCGGCTACAATCAATAATGATCTTTAATTTTTTGTTATGGCATATAACCTGTTGAAAGGAAAGCGCGGTATTATTACCGGCGCGCTGGATGAAAGTTCAATTGCATGGAAAGTGGCGGAAAAAGCATATGAAGAAGGTGCAAGCTTTGTATTAACCAATGCGCCCATTGCCATGCGCATGGGGCAAATAAAGATATTGGCAGAAAAAACAAAGTCGGAAATTATTCCTGCAGATGCTACCAGCGTGGAAGAACTTACAACGCTGTTTACAAAATCGCAGGAAGTATTGGGTGGAAAGATTGATTTTGTATTGCATTCAATTGGTATGAGTGTAAACATCCGGAAGAATGTGCCCTATACAGAATCCAATTACGAATATTTTATGAAGGGGATAGATGTATCCGCCATGTCTTTGCACAAGATGCTGTCCGTTGCAAAAAAATTAGACGCTATCAGTGAATGGGGAAGTGTGGTAGCGCTTACCTATGCTGCGGCGCAACGTACTTATCCATTTTATACAGATATGGCAGATATCAAAGCCATGCTGGAATCTATTGCACGCAGTTTTGGTTATCATTATGGCCTGGAAAAGAAAGTACGGGTTAACACCGTTTCACAATCACCTACCAAAACTACAGCCGGAAGTGGAATAAAGGGCTTTGGCGATTTTTATGACTATGCCAACGCTATCTCACCGCTGGGTAATGCCAGTGCCGAATCATGTGCCGATTACTGTATCACCCTGTTTTCAGATCTGACACGTATGGTTACCATGCAAAATTTATTTCATGACGGGGGCTATTCCTCTACCGGCGTTAGCGCCGAGGTGATGACGAAACTCGGAGTTGAGTAAGAACAAGACCGGTGCCTTCCGGCTTCTCCGGTCAGTGGAGATTATTTCTGCATAGCTCCTTACTTTGCAACCTGACTGATAAATTCTATTCAAGAAATACATACACTGTTTAACAACAAAAGAGCCGCACATACAATGCGCGGCTCTTTTTATATAGATTGACTATTCCGTATTAATTACGAAATCAATATTCATCTTCGTTAAAGAAAAAGTCTTCCTGCGATGGGTAATCGGGCCATATATCATCAATGGCTTCATAGATTTCACCTTCGTCTTCCAGTTCCTGCAGGTTTTCTACTACCTCAATCGGTGCGCCGCTGCGGATGGCATAGTCAATTAACTCGTCCTTGGTAGCTGGCCAGGGTGCGTCTTCTAAATAGGATGCTAGTTCAAGTGTCCAGAACATTGTTGAATGTCTTTAATTTTCGGCAAATGTAATGGTTAAAACTGAACAACCAAATGTAGTTTTTCACCATTTTAAAAGGCTAAATTGATGTTCGTCCTGCGGTAAGAACGAATAAAATTGTAGGTTCGTATTTTAACGGAATAAGATACAAGAGCATGTTAACAGCTACCGCTATACACAAGACTTATGGGCAACTGGAGGTATTAAGAGGGGTGGGTCTTTCCATAAAACAGGGGGAAATTGTGAGTATTGCCGGCCCGTCGGGGAGCGGCAAAAGTACCCTGCTGCATATTTTGGGTACACTTGACAGACCCGACAGTGGAAATATAACTATAGATAACAAAAACCTGGGCGATATGAATGCCCGCGCCCTGGCCGCCTTCCGTAACCGGAATATTGGCTTTGTGTTTCAGTTTCACCATCTGCTGCCTGAATTTACTGCCCTGGAAAACGTAAGTATTCCCGGATGGATAGCGGGACGCAGCAAAAAAGATGTGGCGGAAAGGGCAGCCGGTTTACTGCAATTACTGGGACTGGCAGACAGAATGGAAAATAAACCGCAGCAGCTCTCAGGCGGCGAACAACAACGGGTAGCCGTGGCCCGGTCGCTGATCAATCAACCCAAAATAATTTTTGCAGATGAACCCACAGGCAACCTGGACTCTGCCAACGCCCGTGAACTGCACCATTTATTTTTTGATCTCCGGAAACAATTTAACCAGACTTTTTTAATCGTTACGCACAACGAGGAACTGGCGCAAATGAGCGACCGTCTTCTACATATGAAGGATGGTAAGATTGTGTGAAGAAATGGCTGATGTCTGATTTAGCGATGGCTGATTTTTTAATTCATCATTCTTTATTCAGTATTCGATATTATGAATGAAATCTTCTTTTAAAAGCACCGCCGCGAAGTCTCAATGCTAAATACTCCATACTAAATACTATACCCTCGGCTTCCACGCAATTTCCGGCACGTTTAGCAGGTGGCCCGTATAGCGGCCAAGTACAAATAAATAATCGCTGAGGCGGTTAACGTATTTAATAACGATAGGCGCTACTTCAGCATTTTCCTGCTGCAGCCGTACGCAACAGCGTTCTGCGCGGCGGCAGACACAGCGCGCAATATGTAAATGAGACAATGTGGGATGGCCGCCTGGTAAGATAAAAAATTTCATGGGCGCAACAGATTCGTTCATCCGGTCCATCTCATCTTCCAGCAGCGTTATATCCGTTTCCTTTAAATCGGGAATACGCATTTTTGGCTCTTTTTCCGGATCGCAGGCAAGCGAAGAACCAATGGTAAATAAGCGGTCCTGTATTTCCTGTAACAGGTTGCGGTTGTGTTTATCAACCAGTAAATCCTTGCATAAACCAATATAAGAATTGAGTTCATCAATGGTGCCATAAGCCTCTATCCGCAAATGAGATTTGGGAACTTTTGTTCCGCCGATAAGCGCTGTATCGCCTTTATCGCCGGTTTTGGTATATATTTTAGAGGACACGTTTAAGAAAATTTATAGTTCATGGTTCGATAGTTCGCAGTTCTTTAATACGAAGTTCTTGTGTTGAAAGTTATTTGCCATTGTTCAGCATTTTCAATCAGACAAACTATAAACTATTGAACTATGAACTGTTTTTAATGTACAAGGGAAGCAGTAATCTTTTCATTCAGCCTGTCTGTTTCAATCAGGCCGTCTCTCAGCCGCACTACACGATGGGCATGCAGGGCAATATCTTCTTCGTGTGTAACCAGTACAACCGTATTGCCGCTTGCCTGTATGGCGCCAAAGATGTCCATGATTTCAATAGAAGTCTTGGTATCCAGGTTACCTGTGGGTTCATCGGCAAGAATAATAGAAGGGTTATTTACCAATGCCCTTGCAATGGCTACACGCTGGCACTGTCCACCACTTAGCTCATTGGGTTTGTGATGGCTCCTGTCTGTAAGGCTTACTTTTTCCAGTACTGCCATAGCCATTTCTGTTCTTTGTCTTTTAGAAATCCCTGCATATACCAGGGGAAGCGCCACATTTTCGGCGGCTGTTAATCTTGGCAGCAGGTTAAATTGCTGAAATACAAAACCTATTTCTTTGTTGCGGACTTCAGCCAGATCATCATCGGCCATTTTACTTACATCCTGTTCATTCAATATATACCTGCCGCCTGTGGGTGAATCCAGGCAACCCAATATATTCATCAGCGTACTTTTACCCGAACCTGAAGGTCCCATAAGGGCAACGTATTCGTTTTTTAAAATGCTTAGTGAGATGCCTTTCAAAACTGGTATGGGTTCTTTGCCCATGAAGTAAGCTTTCTGTATGTTCTCAAGTTGTATAATGCCACTCATATGATGAAGGTTGGTGCTGTAGATTACGGTCTATTTTTTAATTACTTTAGGCACTTTAAAATAATCGGCGCCGGCGCCGGGTGCATTGGCCAGTGCCAGTTTTTTCTCCATAGAACCCTTTATTTCGTCTTCGCGGAATGCATTCATTGCATCGGTCATATGCAACAAGGGTTCTGTGCCAGTGGTATCCACCTCCTGCAGTTTTTCCACAAAAGCAATCATGCGCTGTAAATCATTTTTGATTTCTTCTTTTTCTGCTTCACTAAACTGCAGACGGGCCAGTTCTGCCAGGTTATCTATCAATTGTGCGGTTACCTCCATATGTAACAAAAATAAAGAATTGCCTGCAAGCTGCGGGCTTTTATGATGAAAGGCGGAAAAAATAGTCGGTAGTCGATGGTCTGGGGTCGTTGGTTCCTCAATGCAGGGTTTGGCTAAGACTATTGACCAACGACTACCGACTATTTCCCCGGGGTTTGACTAAAGACTAACGGCTATCGACTATTGACTGCTTCTATGGGGTTGACTATAGACTACTGACTAACGACTACCGACTTTTCTTATCTTCGCCCACTTATGAGCAAGAAGGAAATTGTAATGAGCGGCATACGCCCCACAGGTTTTTTGCACCTGGGTAATTATTTTGGCGCCATGCGTAACTGGGTGCGCATGCAGGATGAATTTGATTGTTATTATTCGGTGGTGGACTGGCATTCGCTCACCACGCACCCGGATACAAAAGAGCTAAAAACCAATGTACAAAGGGTTTTTGCAGAATGTATTGCCGCTGGTCTGGATCCCGAAAAATGCACTTTTCATGCGCAAAGTGACGTGCCGGAGATTGCCGAATTATACCTGTGCCTGAATATGCTGGCTTATAAGGGTGAGCTGGAAAAAACGGCTACTTTTAAAGATAAAGTACGTCAGTCGCCGGATAACGTTAATGCCGGGTTGCTTACTTATCCGGTACTGCAAACGGCCGATATCTTAATTCACCGTGCTATCTATGTGCCCGTAGGCAAAGACCAGGAACAGCACCTTGAAATGGCCCGCAATTTTGCTGACCGGTTTAACCACCGGTATGGCGAAGTATTTCCGCAACCCAAAGCATTTAACTATAACAGCGGACTGGTAAAAATAATGAGCCTTGATGGTACAGGCAAGATGAGCAAAAGCGAAAACCAGCATGCTACCATCTACCTGAGCGATGAAGATGAAAGCATCAGAAAAAAAATAATGAAGGCCAAAACAGATGGCGGCCCCACGGCACCTAATTCTGTTAAGCCCGATTATATAGAAAATGTCTTTCAGTTAATGCGCCTGGTAAGCACTGAAGACACCCTTGCAAAATTTGAAAAGGATTATGATAACTGCAGCATCCGTTATGGCGATATGAAAAAACAATTGGCGGAGGATATGGTACAATTTGTTTCACCAATACGCCAGAAAGCGGAATCTATCCGCAATGATGAAAAATACCTGGCTGAAATTATGGAAAAAGGGGCTGTCAAGGCCAGGAAAAGCGCCACCGCAACTATGCAACTGGTAAGAGAAGCTATGGGGTTAAAATATTACTGATTATTTTCCTCTTTTAATATTGATCAGTTAGCGGAATTGTATATTTTTAGCGGCACTATCATTGCAAATTGTATCCATGGCCATGGCAAAAAATAAGAAACCCAAGCATATAGCAATTGCCGGAAATATCGGCGCCGGAAAAACCACACTGACGGAATTACTGAGTAAACACTATAAATGGATACCCCAGTTTGAAGACGTTGATCACAATCCCTATCTGAATGATTTTTATGAGGATATGCCCCGCTGGAGTTTTAACCTGCAGATATACTTTTTGAACAACCGCCTTACACAGTTACTGGATATACATCGTGGAACCGAGACCGTTATACAAGACAGGACCATTTTTGAAGACGCCAATATATTTGCGCCCAACCTGCATGAAATGGGCTTAATGAGCAAACGTGATTTTGATAATTACTACAGGTTTTTTCAGACACTTAAAACCATGGTACAACCGCCTGATTTGCTTATTTACTTAAAAGGCTCGGTGCCTACGCTGGTGGGCCAGATTCAAAAACGTGGCAGGGAATACGAAGAAAATATAAGGCTGGATTACCTGAAACGCCTTAATGATTTTTACAATAAATGGATTGAAAGCTACAAGGAAGGGGCGCTGCTAATCATTGATATTGATAAAAACAAGTTTGCCGAAAACGAAGAACATATGGGCGAAATAATTCGTAAGGTGGATGCACAATTGTACGGGTTATTTTAATGGACAGAGCCTTTTTATTCATGCCCGGCGAAATCAGACCCTGCCAGCCTCAATGATAACCAGCAAATTCGTTGAGTTTATACAATTCCCTGTTTATTTTTTCTGACCAGGCAGCCTGCTGTTCTTTATCGCGGCTAAAATCGGTGTCGCTGTCGTACTGGTTTTGCATGGCCGATAAATCATTCATTATTTTCTGGTAAATAGCGGGCACTTCTTTCTGGGCCGTGCCGGCATTGAATGTATAAGCCTTTATTATTTTATTGAGTTTGCGGGCATAAATTTCGGCAATATCAAAATGGCCCTGCTCATGAGATAGTATGTAACTGGTTTTTATTCTGCCCCAGGAACTGTATTTCTCAAATACACAGCCAATATTATAAGTGAAGCCCTTATCTGAATCATAGCTGTATTTAAATGTTATTTTGGAGCTGGTTAAAGCGGCATTGGCAGAATTGTCGTCGGGCCTGCTTTTAAAATCATCCCAGGTGAGTCTGCGGGAGGCTATCCAGGGCAGGCTGGTATCGTCTTTTTGGATGCTAAAGGAAAAAGCCGCGGCTAATAAAACAGTAACTAATAATTTAAAAGTCATTTAGCGAATTTAAAATTAATAACGGGTAAGCCGTCTTAACAATGCTAAATGAAATCTTAAAGTTGTTGTGAATACGGCAAAAGAAATACTACTTTACTTTTTTTAGCAGCATTACATAACCACAAAGACCTTTCTTTTTTTGCTTGTTAACCTGAACCGGTTTTATAAGATGATACTCAGTAAACTGAGATACATAGGGGTAACTGATGACGTTTCCGTCCACATCGCCCCACTGGTTTTTTTTGTAGACCACCTGTTTTTCGTTCCAGTCGTACATGCGTACTTCGTATAATTTAGAGGAAGGGTCTCCAATAAAAATAAACTGGTACCAGGCACCCTGTGTAAGTGGAAGAACAATGGGCAACTCGTATTCGCTTTCCATTTTAACAGAAGCTTCGCGAACGACTTCATATCCCTGGTTGCTGAATAATTGTTTAAGGCTGTCTATCTGAACTTTGTAAGATTCGTTCATGCAATTCTCCAGACGAATTACATCATCCTGCGCCATTGAAGTGAGAGAACTGGCAATGATTCCAAGCAGGAAAGCTAATTTGATCAGGTGGCCTTTCATTTTTAAGGGTTTTTATCAGGATGACGGATTAATACGAACTCTAATATAAGTCATATTAATCGCTTATGCAAAGCATATACCAACTATTTCGATAAACGACCCTTAAAAACCTTGTTTTAGCCTCTATAAGTATAAAATGCGTCTGCCTGTGCCGTGCAGGTGAGCACCAAGTCATTAATGCAAACATGGGCAGGCAGGGTAGCGGCATAATAAATCACATCTGCCACATTCTCAGCAGATAATGGCTGGTAACCTTCGTATATTTTTTGGGCAGTTTTCTCGTCGCCTTTAAAGCGAACAAGAGAAAATTCCGTCTCGGCGGCGCCGGGGTGAATGGCAGTAACTTTTATACGATGCCGCAAGAGATCCGTACGCATGCTTTTGCTGATAGCATCCACTGCAGCTTTGGAAGCGCAATACACATTGCCCTTCTCATAAATATCTTTTGCGGCAACAGAGCCCAGGTTAATGATATGACCTTTATTGCGTGCTGTCATAAAAGGCAAAACAGCCCTGCTCACATACAACAGCCCTTTTACATTGGTATCCAGCATGGTTTCCCAGTCATCCATACTGGCATCATCAAAATAATCCCTGCCCAGCGCCAGGCCGGCATTGTTTACCAGGATGTCTATCTCTTTCCACCTGTTGGGTATATTGCTGATAATGCTGGTAGTAACTTCCCTGTTGCGTACATCAAAAACAAGCGGCAATACATCAATACCAAAGTTTTTCTCAAGATCCTGTTTAAGCTGCAGCAAAAGATTTTCTCTTCTGCCGGTAATGATCAGGTCAAATTTATTGGCGGCAAATTTTTCAGCAGTAGCTTTTCCAAATCCGGCAGTTGCGCCGGTAATAAAAACAATCTTATTCATGCAGCAGTTGGTTGATTGGTTGAAAAGTTGAATGGTAATTGCAAAAAGCCCGCGTCCCATAGTTTGAACAGGTTGCAGGCAGCCCCGCAAGTATAAGGCAAATATTCAATAAACGGTCAGTCTGAGTTGAATGAATTAAGTGGGTGCTACAAATAGCTAAAACAATTTGGGGTGGTTTTGAACTGACCGCGGATGCAACAGTTTTTTCCACTCTTTTTAGGATGAGTCACCACGTTAGCGTATCAGCACCATTGTGCCTTTCTTTTTAATTGTTTTACCGGTGTAATCGTGGCCTTCTACCACCCATACATAGGTTCCGGAAGCCTGGGGCTTTCCGGCATAGCTGCCGTTCCAGCCAGTGCCATCATTGCTGCTGAATACCATTTCGCCCCATCGATTGTAAATGAGAAAATAATCAATCCTTGAAATACCCACCGCAATGGGTCTGAATACTATATTTTCTGTACCACCGGGTGTAAAGGCATTGGGAACAAAGATGTCTGGTGCGGTTTGATATACTTTTATATGTATAGTGTCAATGCCAAAACAATTTTCTTTTGTAAACGCTTTTACCGCGTATGTATAAACGCCGCTGTTCGGAAACAGGGCCGTGGGCGATTGAATGTCATCGTGATCCAGATAGGTGGCGGGTGTCCATAAATAGAAAGGGGCGCCGGTGGCTGTTAGCTTAAGAGGTTCGTTTACAGTTACGGAAGTATCATTGCCAGCAGAGGCAATAACAGGCGGTCTTACTGTTACTACTACCGTATCCCTTCCGGGTTTTGGGCATCCCAGCACATCGTATACGGCCAGTATATAAGAGGTAGTGGCCACCGGGTGTGCAAGTGGTGTAGCGGTGCCGGCATTAATAAGGCTAAAAACAGGTGTCCAGTTAAATGAAGTGCCTTTGATGGTGGCCGTTAGTTGTGCTGTGTCGCCAAAACATATGGCCTGGTCATTACCCGCATTTGCCATCGGGTAGGGGACCGTGCTTATCGTTACATCGTCTGCAACGCTGCATTTGCCTATATTCCCAATTAAGTGATAGATAGTAGTGCCGCTGGGTATAACAGAAGGATTTTTTAGTTTGGGATTGCTAAACTCACTTGCCGGTGACCAGTTATAAGACAATGCATTGGTGCTTGGGTGCAGTGTAACACTATCGGTAAGGCAAATGGTACTGTCGGGGCCCGCATCCAGCGTAACATGATCCACTACCCTAACCTTCACTGAATCTGTGTTGATGCAGCCATTTTCGTTTAGCTGTACCTGGTAGACGGTTGTATTGGTGGGAAAAACAAGCGGGGTAGCGGTATTTTCATTGATGATCCTTGTTACCGGCGTCCAGGAAAATGTACCCAGGCCATTTGCCTGCAGCATCAGCGTATCCTGTATAGGCAGGTTACTACATATAAGCGTATCCCTGAAAGGAAGATCAATCACCGGTTTGTCTTTTACTTCAAGTTGTACAGAGACTGTGTCAATACATCCTTTATTGCTTTGAACAATCAGTTCAGCCGTTTTAACGCCCTTGGTAGCATATTTCCATTGCGCTGTTTTGGTATGGGCAGTATCGGCAGTGGTAGATTCATCTCCAAAATTCCAGCTCCAGTTGTTGGCAAAACCATATTTCGCCTTGGTGGTATCTGTAAACTGCAACGGCGAAAGCAAACATGATCCTGTAACAATAAAACCTGGATAGAAGCCGGGATATACTTTAGCAAGCGTGCTGGTTGAGTCAACGCATTGGCCCGCTAAGATGGCTGTCAGCTTTACTGTGTAGGTGCCTGTATCGGCAAACTGGTGCTGAATTAAACCTTCGGGATCAAGCGAAGTATCTGTCTTTGATCCATCGCCATATTTCCAGATAAAAATAGTGCCGGCCGGATTTGTTTGTTCATTTTTAAATGTTACCAGGAAATCATCGCAATAATCGTAGTCTGGTTTTAAGAATGCTTTTAGCGGGTTGCAGTCGGAAATTTTCAGGTGAATATCTTTTCTGTGCACATTGATTAAAACGCCGTTGCGGTATTCTGAAATACAACTGGTAACTACATATTGGCCCGATGTAACGGGTGCAATACCAGAGATGATACCAGTCTGCGGGTTAATGGATGCATTTAGGCCAAGCGGATTGGCGCCGCTATAGGGCGAACTGTATGCCAGTGAGGTATAAGGGG
>Ga0097621_100003290_pt1 | contig 11114 bp, 11 predicted proteins | sample KBSMisM72_FD_73165 | JGI IMG/M metagenome (GOLD analysis project Ga0097621, IMG submission 73165) | Miscanthus rhizosphere microbial communities from Kellogg Biological Station, Michigan, USA - KBS Miscanthus M7-2 (version 2) (version 2) | ecosystem: Host-associated > Plants > Roots >... | reverse complement strand
ACCTTCGTGCAGTTTTATCCCACGCTCATCGAGACGTCCAAGAAAAAGGGCACCTACAAGGAAACCGCCCACTAACTATCGCGACGCCACCGTCTGCGATAAATGCTGCGCGATCTCACTTGCGTGTCGCAGGACCTTAGGATCCTTCACGCCGAACGCGAGTGCCTTTTGCATTTCGGCATTGGCCTGCGCGTAGTCCCCGCTAGCGGCGAGCGACCAGGCGTAGGCGTCCAGCGTGAAAGCGTCGTGGCGGCGCGCCAGTTCCTGCCGGGCGATCTCTAAAGCTTTGGCCGGCTGGTGCGCGTAGTCCACGTAATAGGCGATCAACTCGTGATTCGAGTTGTCGGTGATGTTCGATTCACGCAACGATTTTTGTTCGAATTCGGCGAATGCTTTGGCGGCGGCGTCTTGGCGGCCCGCACGGTCGAGAGCCTCGGCCAGCGCGAACAGGTTCTCGGCGTGCGGCGCCGTGGCGTAACGTTTTTCGAGCAGGGCGACAGCGTCGTCATTCCGATTCTGCGCGAGCCGGATTTGCGCCAAAGTTCCCAGCGCGTAGTGATAATCGGGGAACAGGCCCAGCGCGCCGGTCGCGTAGGTCTCAGCTTCCGGCAGGTTTCCGGATAGCAGTTGCAGATGCGCGATTTGGGTGAGCAGCCAGGCGCGGTCCTCAGACTCCTGAAACGGTGTGGAATCGTAGGCCATGTGCATCAGATCCATCGCGCCCGAGAGATCTCCGTGCAACTCCCGCAAATAAGCCGCGCGCGTGAGGCCGGCGATATTGCCCGGACGGATGTTCAGCATCCACTGCGCGGCTTTCACGGCGGCGTCATAGTTGCCCAATTCCGCGTTGGCGTCAGCCAGATAACCGTAAACCGTAACGTCGTCGGGGACGCGTTGGTTCAAGGCGGTAGCGGCTTCGAGGGCTTTCGAGAACTCGTGGCGGCCTAGCAGCAGCCAGGCTCTGACCTTCAACGCCTCAAAGTTATTGGGTTCCACTTTGAAGGAACGTTCCAGCGTCTCTTCCGCCTTCGCGTAGTAGGCGACATCAGAAGTTTCGCGAGCACGCCGCGCATATGCCATGGCGAGGCTGGCGTAATAAGGAACATGATCGGGCTGCTTGGCGATCTGTTCCTGAGCCTTCTGAATACTGATTTCGGCTGGCGTCCGCGTAGCGGCGGTCTGCGCCGCTTGGGCACAGACCGCTACGGAGGCCAGAACACTCAGCGCGCTTAAAACTGCGACTCGATAGTTCATGGGGTTCCTCATTTCAGTCACTAGTTCGTCGGACAGATGCCGCCGGGTTGCGGCTGGCATCCGGGTTGGCCGGGGCCAGCGTTGTGGGAGCTGTCGCGTCCGCTATAAGCCGGCGCTTCAAACGGGAACGTGGCCGGCAGAGGCGTTGCCGCGGTGTTCACGCCATCGCCAATCGGAGTGTTGAAGGCTGGCCCGGCCAGCACACCGGCAACCGCACGCGCCGCGATATCCACCACATCGTCGAGCGGCCGGCGGCCGTCAGGGAAACCGGCGTTATCGCCCGCCAGGAAACCCAAGCGCTTGGCCATGCCGAAGGGCGTGGGAGCAATGCCGGTATTCAGCCGCAGTAGATCGGCGATGGGTCCGGCATCCTGCGGTCCGCAGCCCGGGCAGATCGGAGCGTTGTACTGGACCAGCGGCAACAGATCCAAGCGCGGTGCGGGCGGCACCGGAATTCCGATGGACGCGAAAATCTGCGCCAGCAGGGGATTGAGGAAGAAATTCGCGAACTGGCTGTCATTGAACGGATCGTCGGTGCTGAAACGATCTTTGGAACCGGTGCCGATGATCAGTTCATTGATCAGCGGATTGCCCAGACGTTGTATTTGGGAAAAACCGCCGGCCTGGACATTATTTGAATCGCGCAGCACCGTGACCCGCGGGCGGGAGGTGGTTCCGTAAGTGCCGATCACCGCATTCTTATCGCTTGCGGCATGCATCTTGCCGTCCACCGTGAGCAGCGAAATGGGAACTTCGAGAACAATGGTGTTCACGTTGAAGCCGGCCAGAGTGTTGGGAGCGTAGTTATTGTGATCGTCGGCATCGACGCTGGGGCTCAGCACGCCGCCGCCTACTGCCATGCGGAAGTTCAGCGAATCGAACGCAGCGCCCAGATCGATGAAGAAGGGATCGGCGACCGTTCCCGCGAACACGCTGATCCCGTTGGGAAGGTTATAGATTCCCTGCGCGCGCAGCGCATTGTAAGCGGGCATGGTGCGCGGTCCTACATTGGTGGGGACCGCGAAGAGCGTCTGTCCTTGTCCAATCTGCTGGAAGCCCTGCTTGGTCACCATGCTAACGGTGTAAGTCTGGCGAAGGCTCAAGCCTTCCGATCCCGCGCCATCGAGCGCGGTGATGGGGGGAATGCCCGCGATGCCGCCGACCAGGGCGGTGAAGACTCCCGGCTGGCGGATTTCAGTCTTGAAACGAAACTGGAAGGTGACATCTTCCTTGCCGTCGTGGTCGTTGTCGACCTTCATCTCGTAAAGAATGTTGGGATCGAACGGAAAGTAGTTGGGGCCGTTGGAAGGCTCCAGGAACGGGTCGACGTTCAAAATCATGACCACGTGGTCGGGGTGCTCGGGACTGACGAAGGCGTACCAGTCCGTGATATCAGCTTTCTGGTCCAGTGCCGTGATAGGCGCTTCGCGGTGGCTGGAAGCGAAGAGCTGGGCCGGCGGAGCCACGAACATCGTCAGCATCGCCAACGGCGGCAGCAGTGCGAGGAGTTTCATTTTCATGGGTGATCCTTTCAAAGGAATCTACGGTGGCGGATGGATTTTGGATTTGATTCGCCGCCAGAAAACCGCTTTCCACGGATCGACCGGTGAGATATGATACGGTTCGCATGATCACTCGAGTTTGCTTGTTTGCCATCGCCACGCTGGCCTTCGCGCACCACGGAACCAATGCGTCCTATGACTTAACGAAGCGCATGACGTTTAAAGGAACAGTCACCGAGTTTGCATGGTCCAATCCACATGTCCAGATCTATTTCGACGCCGCCGACGACAGCGGCAAGGTTGTGAACTGGGCGGCCGAAACAGGGAGTCCCGGTGTGCTGGCGCGAGAAGGCTGGACGAAACACTTGCTGAAACCCGGTGACCCGGTCACGGTGATCCTCGCGCCCGCCAAGACCGGAGCGCCGGTAGGAGTGCTGGTCAAGCTGACGCTCGCCGACGGCAAAGAATTCGATCGAGCGATACCCGGAAACTGAAATGCGAACCTTCATAGTTTTGGCCATCGGGATCGGAGTGTTGACCCATTCCGCTCACGCACAAGCTCAGGACCCGCACGATCTGTCAGGCGTGTGGAGATGGACAGGGCGGGTTTTGACTTTTAGTGCGGAGACGCCCCCAATGACAGCGTGGGGCAAGGCGCGCTTTAACGCTAACAAACCCTCCTATGGCGCGCGTCAGGTCCCGCCAGCGGTGGGGAATGATCCGCAAGGCAAGTGCGATCCCCTGGGTATTCCGCGCCTGCTGTTCTACGGCGGCACCACCACCATCGAAATGCTCCCCTCCAAAGATCGGATGCTGCAGTTCTTCGAATGGGGCCACGTCTGGCGCACCATCTGGACCGATGGCCGCAAGTTGTCCAACGATCCTGACCTCGATGCGCGCTGGTTGGGATACTCGGTGGGCCGTTGGGACGGCGACACGTTCATCGTCGAGTCCAACGGTTTCACGGATCGCACCTGGCTCGATCACTTTGGCGATCCGCACAGCGACGAGATGCGTCTTGAGGAACGCTACCGCCGCGTCAGCCACGACGCCCTGGAACTCACGATGACGCTCACCGACCCGAAGACTTACACCAAGCCGTGGGTCAGCGACAAGAAGATGTTCAAGCTGGAAACCAAGACCGAAGTGGCGGAGATCTTCTGCGCGCCGTCGGAAGAGGAATCGTTCAACAAGCGCGTGCGCGATCCCGCAGGCAGCGCGAAGAAATAGTTACTTAACCGCGAAGACCCAGATAGCGCCGCCCTCCGGCACTTCTGGATACTTGCCCGGGATCAGCGTATTGAGCACCGCCTGCATGGAGCGCGCGTCCACGCCCCAGCCCGATTGCACGGCGATGTACTGCTTGCCGTTCACCAGAAACGACACCGGCTGGCCGGTGATTCCAGAACTGGTCGGGAACTCCCACAAAAGTTTTCCGCTCGCGGCGTCGAAGGCGTGGAACATGCGATCGTTGGTACCGCCGCTAAACACCAATCCACCGGCTGTCGCGAGCATCGGCCCCCAGTTCTGCGAGTTCGCGTAGGTATGGGTCCACACCCGCTTGCCGGTGTCGACATTCCAGGCCTGCACTTCGCCGATGTGATCGGCTCCCGGGGCCACTGTCAACTGGGTTCGCGCACCCAAATACCGCCCGCCCGGAGTGTATTCCACCTTCTCGCCGGTGCTGGTCATGCATAGATTCTCATTCGCCGGAATGTAAATCATCCGCGTCTGCGGACTGAATGCGATGGGGGGCCAATTCTTGCCGCCCCACAGCGAAGGGCAAAAATCCGCAGTCTTACCGGTGCCCGGTTTACGGTCTGGATCGACTTCCGGACGCCCCGTCTTGGGGTCCAGACTTTTGTACACGTTCTGCTTCACGAATGGAGTCCCATCGACGAAGTTTATCGCGCCATCGGTGCGTTCGAGGAACCACAGATAGCCGTCGCGCGCCACGTCGATCAAACCCTTCACGGTTCTCCCGTTGCGCTGATAGTCGACCAGGATCGGCGGCGACACTTCATCCCAATCCCACGATTCATTCGGATCGTACTGATGATGTCCTTTGATTTTCCCCGTAGCCACATCGATCGCGATGGTGGAGGAAACATACAAGTTGTCACCCGGCCGCTGATCGCCCATCCACGGTCCGCCATTGCCGACGCCCCAATAGGCGAGGTTGGTTACGGGATCGTAGTTTCCCGTGACCCACACGGAGCCGCCGCCGTTCTTCCATTGATCGCCTTTAGGCCACGTCTCGCTACCCGGTTCTCCCGGCGCCGGCACCGTGTAAGTTCTCCACAACTCTTCGCCAGTGTCCGCTTGAAAGCCCGCGACGAATCCGCGGATTCCCAACTCGCCGCCGGACGCCCCCACCATCACTGTTCCGCCGGCGACTAGTGGCGCCAGCGTCATATAGTATCCGGTCTGGTTGTCGGCCACGCTTTTGGTCCAGGCTTCTTTGCCGGTTTTCGCGTCGATAGCCACCAGCGTCGCGTCGCCGGCTGCGAAAAACACTTTGTCGCCATAGAGCGCGACGCCGCGGCTGGTTTGGTGCGGCACGATCGCGCCCGCCGGCAGTTGCCTGCGATAGCGCCACAAGAGGTTGCCGGTGGAGGCGTCAATCGCCAGCACCTGGCTCGCCGGCGTAGCCACGAACATCACGCCGTTGTTCACCAGCGGCGCCGCTTCGTGACCGCTGTTAACGCCGGTTGCGAACACCCATGCCGGCTGCAGGCGCTGGACGTTGTCCGGAGTGATCTGCGTGAGCGGGCTGTAGCCCCAACCGTCATACGTACGCCGGATCATCGTCCAATCGCCGTCGTCCGGCTTGGTAAGCCGCTCGGCCGTTACCGTCTTGTATTCCCGCAGCGGCGTAGATTGTGCCGCGGCCAATCCCGCGAGCACAATCCCGCAGTAAACGATTCCCGGTAAACGCATCCCTTTACCCTTTGCCGAGAGCCTTGGGCATTTCCGTAAACGGCACTACGCGTCCATGCAGCGGAGCGATGGTCTGAATATCCAGCTTCAACCGCTGAATATTGTCATAAAGGTTGTTGCCGAACTGCGCCGCCAGCGGAACCAGTGCCGGACCATTAGGCGCCGGCGGCGTGAAATCGTCGGCCTCGATCAAGATCTTCTCCGCCGGCAGGTAGCCGAACAGAATCGCGCCATTATGATTGTCACCATCGGTGCGATATAGAACCAGCGTGCGCGTTCCATCGGTCAACTCATATTTATCCTTCACGGTAACGAAAGTCGCTTTCTTGGAACTTCTCGCAAGGGTGTCGGGATTCAGCGTACGCGGCGCCTTCCAGGCGGCTTCGTAGTAGGTCTTGTTCACATCGCTGGTGATGACGGTGGCGCCTTCGGCGACGTAAGTGCGGATACCGCTCGAATGATCCCAATGATGATGCGTGTTGATCAAATACCTGATCGGCTTATTCGGCACCAGCTTCTTCACTTCAGCGATCACTGCGAGAGAGCGCTCCTCGCTGAGCGGCGCTTCGACCACGGCCACGAAGTCCTTGTACTCGATCAGAACGCTGTTGTGCGACCCGCCGCCGAGGAACCAAACGCCGTCGGCCAACTTTTGCGAGTCCACACGAACCGGCGGAGCCGTGGCCGTTTGCACTGCATCGGGCACCGTGATCGCCGCATTGCCCACATTGGGCTTCACGTCGCTGACCGTGAGATCCAGCACCATATAGCCGCCCTGCTTCTGCACGATATGCGTGGGAAACTTCACGCCATTGAAGTCCTTGTAATCCGAGTAATCGGTTTCGAACGCCATGTCGCCGAGCACCGGATTCGCCATCCAGCTCTCGACTTTCGTAACCATGCCCTGGCCGTCGATGGTGCCCACCACATTGAGTCTGCCCACAGCGGTGATTGAGACTTCAGTGCCGCCCTTGCCTTTCTTGGCGGTAGCGTTGCTGATCATCGCCTGCTTCACGAAGCCTTGCGGCGACATCACCAACTGGAGCTGCCGCTCTTCCACGTTTCCCGGAGCCGGTAGCGGCGCGCTGCCGGGCTGGTTCCAGGCATACGCTCCGCATAGTATGTTGACCTGCTTCTGTTCACCCGCGAATGGAGCGCCGCCGCCCTTGGCCGGGGGATCCTCGAGGGTGCGCACCATTTCCTCGCGTGAACACTGGCTGGGGTAATCGATGGTCCGCGTATAGCTGGTGACGTTCAGCGTGGGCCACGCCACCGTCGGCAAGTGGCTCTGTCCCAGCGATGCGGCCTTACCGCGAGCGGAGTATTGGATGGAATTCAAATTGGCGGCGCCCATGGCAGTGGCGGCCTTCTGCAAAACAGCTCTTGCATCCTGGGCGGAAGCCACGGTGGCGAGCAGCCCAAACGCAGTGATGGCAACTAACAATCGTTTGGTCATGGTGTTCTTCCTTCGTCTAAGCACTATACTCCATGCGCGAGTGGAGCGGGTTACATCAGCTTCAGGGCTTCGCGCAGCCATTTTTCGCGATCGGGCGATGCCTGCTGGTTCACGAGAAAAAGTTGAGTCACGGATGTGACCCCAAGCGCGGCCTGGAATCTAACTACAGGGGAGGTTTCACCATGCGCCATTCAAACTTAAGCCCAGCGGAAAGAGAAGCCGACCTAACGCGAATCGACCAGATGATTGCCGCCTTGGGCCGCCTTCGTGAAGCTAACCCACTCATGGAACACCTGCATAGCGCACGGGTGTATTTACTTGGCGCGATGCCCGAGGAATATTTGTTTAGCATCGAATCGGCAAGGCAGGCTTTAGACGTGGTGCGCGATCGCAAGCTTCGCAACAGCATGGATGACACGCTGTCGAACCTTATCGATGAGATGTCTCATGACTCCGGGGATTAGCGCTCGGCCGAGCCCGCAGTTGTACGCCATGGGATGATAGTAAGGTTTGCGTAAGTCTCCTCTTCTTCCCATCTTTTTGATCGTCGCCGTGGACGTGCTCGGGCTCACGATCATGATCCCGCTGTTGCCCTTCTATGCGGAAAAACTCGGCGCGAGTCCGTCGCAGGTGGGCTGGCTGGTGGGCGTTTACGCACTGTGCCAGTTGTTTTCTGGGCCGCTTCTCGGCCGCATGTCGGACCACGTTGGACGCAAGCCGCTGCTGATCGTCAGCCAGATTGGCACCCTCATCGGTTTCCTGATCACCGCGTTCGCGGGAACGCTGTGGGTGGTGTTCCTCGGCCGCATCATCGACGGTGCGACTGCGGGCAACTTGTCACTCGCGCAGGCCTACATCTCCGATGTCACCAAGCCCGAAGAGCGCGCGAAATCCTTCGGTGTGATCGGCATCGCCTTTGGACTCGGCTTTCTGATCGGCCCCGCGATTTCCGGATTCCTGTCGCAGTTCGATTACCGCATGCCGATTCTGGCCGCCGCGCTGATGTCTTTCACCAGCATCCTGGCCACAACTTTTCTTTTGCCTGCGGTAAAAAATGTTCATTCCGTGCAAAGCGGACCCAGCGGCCCGGGCGGACGCCGTCTGTCGCTGGTGCAATGGGGCGAGTACGGAAGCTATTTCCGGCAACCCGGGCTCGGCACACTGCTGGTGCAGTTTCTGGTGTTCACGTTTTCTTTCGCGATGTTCGTATCGGCGCTGGCTTTATTCGTCGAGCGCCGAATCACCTGGCACGGCAAACCCTTCGGCCCCGAACAGACCGGATACGTGTGGGCCTACGCGGGACTCCTCGGAATCTGCCTGCAAGGCCCCGCGTTGGGACGCCTAGTCAAACGCTTCGGCGAGCGCGCGCTGAACCGCACCGGCTTCGCGGCTTATGTGGTGGGATATTCCATGCTGGCCTTCGCGCATTCCATCCCGTGGCTCCTGCTGAGCACCACGGTGTTGGCGCTGGGCGGACTGGTGCGTCCCACGCTCACCAGTATGATCACGCAAAAAACGTCGCGCGAAGAGCAGGGCACGGTGCTGGGCCTGACGCAATCGCTGACCTCGGTATCGCAGATCGTCGGCCCGCCCCTGGCGGGATTGCTGATTCAGCACGGTCTGCTCACGGCCTGGGGACTGGCGGTCGCGGTCGTGGCTTTGCTGGGGTTGGCGATCGCATCGCGCCCGGCTTTGGTGGAGGCGCATGCCTGATGCCCCCCTATGCGACGCGTTGCTCGAAAAGATCCTCGAACAAATCGAGCGCACCGCTCATCTGAGCGCCCTGGTTCCCGATGCGAGGCAGGATTGGATGCCGTCGCCTGGTGCGTGGTCCACGCGCGAGCTCGTCGGCCATCTGCTCGATTGTATCTCCGGATTCTGCGCGGTCCTCTCCGCCGCTGAGCCCGAGCGGCTAGCGCACTTTGCCAAACTGCGGCAAATGCCGGCAACGATTGAAATTTATCGCAGCCATATTGAGGAAGGTTTTGCGCTGCTGACAGACGCCGATCTAGCGCGTCGCGTCCCCACTGTGTTCGTGGCGCAAGGAGAGCCCGTGCTGACGCTGTTTCTCGGCAACCTGGAGCACTTGATCAACCACAAGCATCAGTTATTTACCTACCTCAAACAAATGGGCATGCCGGTGGCGACACCAGATCTGTACCGGTTCCGCGCCTAGCCGGGAAGCACGTCGGCGAACACAAAACCGTCGCGTTCGACGATTTCTCCCGTGCGCACCGCGATCGGCGCGGAGAACACCGGCGCATCGTAAACGAAGGTGTGGAATTCACCATTCTCGCCGCAAGGGTCGACGCTCATGGGCAGCGAATCGAGCAACGTCTGGTCGTAATCGCGGCCGGCGAAGGAGCGCTCCACCTGTCCTGGATCCACGCAGGTGACTTTTGCTTTCACGCCCGCGGCAATCATCTCGCGCCCCAGCTTCGCCGTTGGGATTTGCCACACCGGGAATAGCGGCTCTAGGCCGGTACCCTCTAATTGGCGCACCCGGTAGTCGCGAATGTCTTCGAGAAACAAGTCGCCGAACGCCACTGCGGTAATACCTTCGGCGACAGCCCTCTCGCACACGCCGCGCATAAGCTCTTCATACTGGGCATTGGAACAAGGCCAGGGCAACTCGACCGCCCACAGTGGAATGCCGGTCCGCTCCGCTTGCATCTCGACCAGCGCCCTCCGCACGGCGTGCATGGCAACGCGGTCCGCCGTGGAATTAAATGTAGTCAACAGCGCAGCCACTTCCAGCTCCGGTTGTTGCCGCAGCAAATGCAGCGCCCACACGCTATCCTTACCGCTGCTCCACGATAACAGGACTCGTTTCGGAAAATAGGGACGGAGCCTCATTTCGCCACCGGCTTTTCCCTACCAGCGCTCCATGCGCGCTCGCGAAATGAGGCTCCGTCCCCATTTTCCCCGTGCAGAATCTCAGCCAGAATTTCAGCCGACTCCGAAATCGTCATTCCCGAGCGATTAAAAAACAAATTGCCGTCAGCAAACGCGACCTTGCCCTGACGCACAGCCCTGAGATCGCCCCACCAAGAATGCCGTTCGAGCACCGCTAGCTCGCGCTCCGCTCGCTCCCGGTTGAACCCGCAGGGCGCGACGATCAAATACTCAGGATCAGCATCGCGAAGCCGTTTCGCGGGTATGGCTGTAGAGAATTCCCCAGGATGTCCCAGCAGCGGCTCGCCGTTAGCGATCTCAACCAGTTCCGGACCCCAGTTGCCCATGGCGAAAAACGGATCGGTCCACTCCAGCAGCACCACCGTGGGCCTCCGGAACCCTGCACTCCGTCGGCGCACCGCGTCTAAACGCTGGCGCTCGCGAAGGACCACCGCCTGTCCTCGCTCCGGCAGGCCGAGCGCGTCAGCAACCTGCAAAATGCTGCCAAAGATTTCTTCGATAGTCGCCGCCGACAGCGACAGTTGGCGCGCGGCAATCGCGCACGCGCCTCGCTCCAGATCCGCGGGTGTCACGGCGCACACATCGCAATGCGACTGCGTAATCACCAGATCCGGCTGCAACTCGCGGATCAATTCCATGTCGATGTGATAAAGAGGTTCGCCCGCGTGCAATCTGCGCCGGACTTCAGCATCGATTTCCCCGCTCGAAACGGAAACATCGAACGCCGGCTCACTGCACGAAGGAAGCCGCCGCACCCAGGAAGGGTTGTCGCACTCATGCGACCGTCCCACCAGCGTCTCGCCCGCGCCCAGAGCGCAAACGATTTCGGTAGCTCCGGCCAGCAGCGAAACGACGCGCACGCTAAGCGGCCTGGTGCAGTGGGCGGAAGGAACGCTTCAGCAGCGCATAGCCGCCGAAAATCGCCAGCGTATAGAAAGCGTCGCCTGCGATTTGGTTCTGGAAAAACGGAATGGCAGCAGTAAAGCACGCGGCTAGCCCCGCTAGCGTATTCGGATAGATGCGCCCGGCGGCCCACACCATGAAAT
>Ga0097621_100003288_pt1 | contig 11118 bp, 10 predicted proteins | sample KBSMisM72_FD_73165 | JGI IMG/M metagenome (GOLD analysis project Ga0097621, IMG submission 73165) | Miscanthus rhizosphere microbial communities from Kellogg Biological Station, Michigan, USA - KBS Miscanthus M7-2 (version 2) (version 2) | ecosystem: Host-associated > Plants > Roots >... | reverse complement strand
AAGCAAACTTCCAGCGGTAAGATTGGAAAAGGGGGCGGCAGCGTTTCGTTGGCGGCAGCAGACGGCAGCAAGTTCACGCTTGAGGCGCCAGCCAATGCTGTAAATGCTGAGACGACGATCACGTTAACCGCGGTCAAGACTATTGAGGGAGCACCGCTCGATTCGAATGCCCCAATCGCGGTCCAACTCGAGCCATCGGGTTTATTATTCAATGAAGTAGCGACGCTAACGATCGTTCCGGGAAAGGAGATCCCGGTGAAGGAGCAAATCGTGTTCGGCTACGAAGGTGAAGGCAAGGATTATCACCTGATGCCAGTCGACCCAAAAAGCAAAGAGATCAAAATCAGGGTGATGAACTTTAGCGGAGCGGGCGTGGGCAGTGCGTCCGATACTGCCTGGGCAGCGAATCTGGCGCTTCAGGCGAGCGAGGCAAGCACAAGGATATGGCAGAAGTTCGGCGAATATACGCAAGGCGAGCGTAAAGCGTTGTTAGAAGGAAATGAAGGCGATGGCAACTTCCACGCTAATTTGAAATCAGCTTTGGATCAGTATGAAGATCAGGTCGTGCGTAAGGAAATGGTAGCAGCTGAACTCGACTGTCATCATGCCAGAACGGCGCTTCATCATTTAATCTTCCTCGAACGGAGTAGGGCATTAGACGGTATACCCGAAGGTGCAAACGTTAGAGAGAACATGTCAAAGCTTGAGAAAATAGGAGAAGAGTGCCCTGGGTCCTACCGCGTCTCGGGCACAAGCAACAATGTCTCCTTCACTGGCGAGATCTGTAGCCTTGATAAACCATTCGTTATCAATGGCAAGTTTGCAAATGGTTCGGAGACGCAAACGTTCACTCCCAGCGGCAGCACGAGTGGCACAGTGCAAGAGGCAGGGAACTCGGGCGGCTGCACTCAATCCGGTGGTGGGACCTACAAGATCCTCCTCAACGAACAAGGCTCGGGAACATTGGAATTTACCGAAACGGTGACAGGAGTGTGCGGGCCGTTCTCTAACACTAAAACAGTGACGTTCAAGGTGTCTCTTCAACCTGCTTCCGATCTGTCCTGTCAGTGATGTCAGTAACGTTTGCCTTGAGGCGGCCACCTCCAGCGGTTCGAAGAAATCGAAAACAAAGTGAGTTCAATGAGACAACTATTCCTTTTAGCTATCTGCTTCTTGTTTTTTTTCGTCAGCTCTTCGGCTCAAGTCTCAGACACGTTCGACATCGCGGTATTTCAACCGCCGCCCGAGTGGAAAAAGCAAACCAAAGATGGCGTTGTCATCTTTACTACACTGAACGAGCAAAAAGGTACATACGCCATGATCACGCTTTACGGCAGTGGCGAAAGTTCCGGCAATGCGAAAAATGATTTCGAAAGCGACTGGCAACAGTTCGTGGTCGGACAACTTGGGATAAAGGGCAGTCCGCAGATTGAGCCGGTTCAAAACACTCAGGGGTGGGCCATCATCAACGGAGGCGCCACTTTTCAAAACGAACAGGGAACATCAGCAATTATCCTGAGGACCTATTCCGGATATGGAAAAACCTTCAGCGTAACGGCGATCTTTAACAGTCAGGATCATCTTCCCGCCATCGAGGCGTTTGCCGGTTCGATCAAATTGAGGAAACCTGAGACGCGCCCTCAGCCCGCACCAGCCAATAATGGCGACGCTGTTTCAATCGTTGGCACTTGGGGAAAAAGCGCCGGTGCCCACATGAGCTACGGCGACCCAGTAGCGGCGAGCATGGCCGGATACAGCAAAGATCAATATACGTTCAACGGAGATGGCACCTACACCTTCGTCTCCAAAACCTTCAGGATGTCTTTCGATAAAATTCTTTTGATTAAAGAGAACGGAAGTTATCAAATCAAAGGCGACACGATTACTATCAGTCCGAAGAAAAGCGTGATTGAAGCGTGGAGCAAAAGAGACGGTGGTGACAGCTGGGGCAGGCTCTTGACAACACAGAACCGGACCCTCGAAGCGGTAACCTACCGATTCACTAAACACTATTTTTCCGGGATACAAGTTTGGAATCTGGTGCTGCAGGCGGATCGCCCTACGCAAAGGGATGGTCCATTCAGCAATAACACTACGTTTAATAATGCCTGGTATTACGCGCCGATCTCTCCGAACAATCCTGTAATTGAACTACCGAGATAGCGCGTAAACTCAAAGACGTCCGTTCACCAGCGCCAATTGATTCTGTAGCCGTGCGCTAACAGGGTTAGATCATCTCTCACTCTGGCCCAATCGTTGTTTGCGTCTTGGCTCAGTTGATGTTTTCGCATGAAGGTATTTATAGACCTTCCGCGTATCAGGACTTCGCGCGCGAGGTTCGGCGCGTATTTTTGATCCTCCGCCTTATCTTTCAACTTGTCGGTGGCGTGTTCGAACTGCTTGACGTATTCGTTGATCTCATCCTCCGAGCGCGTCCCGTCGAGTGGGCTATGATCCAGAGCGCGATCCAGAGAACCTTTGAACATGTCGGTATCCGTTTCAAGATTGCGAATAATCTGGCGGACATTTGTGCGCACGACAGTACGCTGCGCTAGCGAATTCCTCTTAGCGAGAGAATTCATAGTCGGGAAGATCAATAGCATCGACACAGACAATGTGAAGCCAACAGCTGGTCTAATCACGGATTACCTCCGAATAGAGCATTTGTGCAGCGAATGCATGTTTGTTTCGTCTACGTGAGGTTTGATCTATAATCAGGAGCAAAAGCGTAACAGTTGCGCCGGGCCCCGTTTCAATGTAAACAGTTTGCTTCAACTTTCCAGATGATTAAGTTACAAATCCTAGTTAGGCAACCATGGCGCACTTCGGAAGGAATTGAACGGGTGCGCGAACTTATTCAAACAATCGGTATCAAACCCACGGTCTCAGGGCGAACCACACTCTCAGCTGAGATACCTGAAGATTCGTTTGAGGACGTATTCAAAGTGCCAGTCACAAAGGTAGCTAGCCGGCCGCCGAGCGAGCGAGATTTTGGTAGATCGGGCGGCAATATCAGCGACGATCTGATCATCCCAGAACCACTACGCAAGTATGTTGAAAACATCTCTGTGGCCTCCCCTTATTTTCGCATGTAAACGCTTCACCTTGTCTGCGGAATTGAGGATCCCAAAGATACACGCAGTTTACTCTTTCTCATCAAGGAATTCACCATGAAACGCGTTCAAGCAATTCACAACACCTCCAGAGCCAGGAAAACGACAAAACCATCCGAGGAACTGAGCATTGCGATTACTTTTCGGCGACCCCAGGATGGGTTGGGACCAACAAAACTGTCGGCGCGATTATCGTCCGCAAGTGTTGCGGCCCTTCGTCCGGATCCGTTAGATATAGATCGGGCTTTGTACGAACTCCATCACCGGGGGTTCGTTGTATCAGCCAGGGGGAAGCTAACCGCCTCGGTGCGCGGTAACCGCCGGTTGTTTGAGAAGGTCTTTGGTACAAAACTCAAAATCTTTCGTATCGACCCAACTCAAGAGACCAGTTCGCAGGCCTTTTACTATCCACCTCCGGATGCGCAATGGAAACCCGATCCAGCCATCATGAGTCTGATCGACGATGCCTATATTCAATGGCCTCACATCTTCATGGCAGCCAAGAAGAAACCTAAGCCAAAGCCACAACCAGCTTCGGGACAGCCATCCGCAACCGCGCCGTCAGTGGGATATTTTCATTTAAGCATGCCTAACGACGTGCCTCGACTACTTAATGTGCCTCAAGTGCATGCTGCGGGGACAACTGGTAAAGGAGTGCGAATAGCCATGATGGATAGTGGTTTTGCGCATTCACATCCTTACTTTAAGGCTAACAATTACACCTCATCCGTGGCCCTGGCACCGAGCGCGTCAAACAACAAGACAGATATGAACGGTCACGGAACGGGCGAATCAGCAAACATATTTGCCATTGCGCCCGGTGCCTCGTTTATTGGAATCAAACTCGACGATGATGCGAATCCGCAGGGCGGCGCCAGCATATTGGAAGGTTTTCAAGAGGCATTGAAACATAAGCCGCAGGTTATCTCCGTAAGCTTGGGTTACGACCTGTGCGAGACAAATCCATTTACCGGTCAGCGTATAAGCGACAAGCATCTGACGACGTTACCAAATGGATTAAAAGCGCTGGAAGCTGAAATCCAGGCGGCAGTTGCCAACGGAGTCGTGGTTGTCTTTTCTGCGGGTAATGGTCACGTTTCGTTTCCAGGAATGATGCCGGAAATTATTTCCGCCGGTGGGGTCTTTGTTGACGAGAACGGTGGAATGACCGCTTCCGATTATGCCAGCGCTTTCATGAGCAAGATCTATTCTGGTCGTTCAGTACCGGATTTCTGCGGGTTAGTCGGTATGCAGCCGCATGCTGATTACATCATGCTTCCGATACCATCGGGTTGCGAAATTGATCGCGATAATTCGGCCCATGACAAAACTACGGCCAGCGATGGGTGGGGGGTATTCAGTGGTACGTCGGCAGCGGCTCCACAGTTGGCTGGCGTTTGTGCCCTGCTGCTGGAGAAGAACGGAGGACTTACGCCGAGCGATATCAAGGCAGTGTTAAAACGTTCGTGCCGGGACGTGACAACGGGTTCGGCAAACGACGCGAGCAATGAGGGTCACGCAGTCAAGGCAAGTGCGGGACTAGATGGTGCAACCGGTGCGGGACTAGTCGACGCATTCGCTGCCTGGAAGCAGATTTAGGTTAGGGTCAATCTTCAGAGGAGGATGAATTACCCGGAGACTTGCGGAGTGGCAGTTCGTTCGTACATCTGCAAGTCTCTATAGGCTTTCGGCCACGGCAGTTTTTCGTGCCTCCAGCTGTCTGGTTCAGCTAATGCCATCTGGAACACGGCCCATACTCGAGCTCCATTGTTTTTGTAATAACAGTTGTACCCTAATAGCATCTGCTCGGATCCGCTTCGACAACTCGCGTAATTTTCCGTGCTGCGACTCTCTAAATGGAATAAACAAACCTAATGCGAGATCAGGCTCCGCCGGTGCTGGGGTGCACTTGATCAAACGAGGGCATGGCGCGTCTCCGACAACGGAAATGACACACATCGCTGTTACTAACGATACGGGCGGAGGCGGAGTGGTTTGGCTCAAGCCTGTAACAGATGAGGAATACAACGGCGGCGCGAAGGTCTTGTGAAATGGCAAGAATATTTATCACCGGATCGGCGGACGGTCTTGGTCAGCTCGCGGCAAATGCGCTGATCGCACAGGGTCATCAGGTCGTGCTACATGCACGTAATGAATCTCGCGCACGACAGGCTATGGACCAGGTGCGTGGGGCGGAAAGTGTCGTGACCGCCGACCTCGCGATTAGCGACGAGACAAAAGAACTCGCTGCAAAAGTGAATGCTCTGGGAACCTTCGACGCGGTCATCCATAACGCCGGTGTTTACGAGGATTCAGCACAGCAGATATTCGCGGTCAACAGCCTCGCGCCTTACATCCTGACGTGCCTCATACAGCGACCAGAGCGGCTGATCTACCTGAGCTCCGGTATGCATATGCAGGGTTATTTCAGGCCTGAGAGTTTCGCGCGGCAGGTTGGCCGCATCACTTATTCCGACTCAAAGCTGCACGTGCTGATGCTCACGAAGGCAGTCGCATGCCGCTGGACGAATGTTTACTCGAATGCGGTCGACCCCGGATGGGTCCCCACTAAGATGGGTGGGAAAGGTGCGCCCGACGATCTTCAAAAAGGATACGAGACGCAGGTATGGCTTGCTACCAGCAACGACGCGGCGGCAAGAGTAAGTGGCAAATACTTTCACCATCGCAAAGTGACTCACCACAACCCTGAAGCTGATGATGTACGGTTACAAGAGATATTTCTGAGTTTGTGCCAGGAGGTCACCGGAGTTTCGTTTCCATGAGCTTGACTGTAAACAGAGATCTGACCGGACGCTCATCGACGGCTTGAATCAAGGACCGAAGACTTTCTCGGTAACGTTTATAGTTTTGTTGTTTCGGACTTCAAAGAAAAGCGCACTCTGGTAATTTTGTTCACCGACGATCCTCGCGAGATAAAGCTTACCCTCGCTGAGTTTGGCAGGCGGCCCTTCGGGGAAGCTCTGAGAAAAACCACTTGGAATCTCACCGTAGACGACGGACGGCCAGTCAGCTGCCTTGGTTTTACGAGAGCTGCTGATCTTCCAAACCGCTTCGCCTATAACCTTAAAAGGATCGATTTTACTGAGCGGTTTTGTGCGCGGAACTTCCAGAATCTCAAACACCGTTGCGGGCGTCCTACCTGAAAATGAGAATGCCGGAGGCGATCTCTCTTCCAGATTCAGATGCAGATCCGGTTCCTGGGCGCAAGCGATCATTATCGCTGCCAAAAGTAAAACGATGTGCCTCATCATCGTTACCTCCTGTCGACTTCATTCGCCAGGGGGGTACTGGTTCAGTTTGAAAATACGCCGAAGGCGTTCGCTAATTTCAGCCCTGGGATCAAGTCCAAATTTCGTATCAACCCTGAAAGGGTTCCTCTCAAGACGAACCCTTTCAGGGTTCAGACGTTAATTGAGATTCGTACCCAGGATTCTCGCTGCGCTCGAATCCTGGGCTGAAATTAGTGAACGCCTTTGGCGTATCTTCAAACTGAATCACTACTGCGAGGTGGCATCACCGTCATGAATTCTGCAACTTTCGCGTAGTCAGCTACAAAATCTTCCCACGCAAACTGCACGTCAGCTTCATCTCGATTCTCAACCAGGGTGCCTCGGGAGTTGACGTGTAGTGTGAGCAGATCGTGGACATTCAGCCGGTTCGAATCAAGCAAGGCTGAGAGCACCTCTGACGTCTGACCGAAAGTGTTCTCGATGAAAGCCATGGAACGATCCATCTCCACATCCAGCCACAGATAAGATTTGTCTTCCAGGTCAATCGCACAAACCAGCGCTGACGAGCTTTTGTTCTGCAGATTTACAGCGTTCGACACGGTTCGTGGTGCGAAGATTTCGTTCGAGTCAGGATGCTTGCGCTCCATCAACCCAAACTTGCACTCCGGCATACTCTCCAGCGACCGCCCGTTGAAGTTGTACACATGTAGAGTTACGTATCTCGCCTTACATGCCCGAGCCTTTTCGATGTCGATATCAATGTATTCTGCGCACGAACCGCGACGATGACGAATATCTCCGGAATGACATGAACCGAGATTCACATCCTTCAGCAGCGTATAGCTGACGTGACCGATCTGAACAAAACCTTCATCGAAGTAGCCTGCGCTCAGATCGATATCTTCTTGACCGTGCTGGTCATACCAGTGCACAAACGCGCGCACAGTTCCAGCTTCGGCGCGAAACGGTATACGAGTACCACGAGTAAGGGTCACGAGGCCTTTGTTCATGTTTCGCATGCTGGACGGCAACACAACGTCTTTTAGTCGCTCATCGATCCAAACTTTGCCGAGAGACGGCAGGCTACCAAACAGCTTATCGAGGGCTTCCAAAACTATCCGCTGAACCCGCGCGACGTTTTCCTCCTTCAACGGAGGCAGTGGCTCCAACTTCTTCATCTTCGAGCCGCGCTTCAGCGAAACGATGCGTGTTTTTGATTTAAGACGACCACACAAATGACCGTAAAGTTCCAGCAGAACCTTCGAGCTGATCCGCGGAGCCACTGTCGCAAAGCGTTCAAGAACCAGTTCCAGGTCTTCCGACTGTTCGTATGTACGCATCAACCAATCGATGCGACGAGCAAACTCGCCCGGCCTTCTACTCAATATATCCAGTGCCAACTCGAGATCGCGTGCAGCGAACGCCAAGTCGACCTGACCAAAGTAACTGCGGATACGAGGTGGTTGATTCCTGAGCGCCTGGAATGCAGCAAAAGTTCGCGGGAACTTCCGGCGATATTCACCGGGGTGAAGGACTTCAGCCAGTCGTAACCACTGCTCGAGCCGCTGTTGCATCTCTGATGTGTCCAGATTTGTTTTTTCAAGTAAGCCCAACAGGTAACGCCGGCTACTCCGGCGCACATGAGCAAACTTAAACTTCTCACGCTGTTCAACGAGCGACTCGCGTTTATTACGAAATGCAAAACCAAAACTCTTCCCTAAACTTTCCCCAATCAAACCCAGAGCCGACTTGCTTTCGGTTTGTTTCGGTAACTTCGGCACTGCCGGCAGGCTGATATCGCCGCCACTGATGAAGCGCGCAATTCGCAACACGTCTGTCGCGGTGTTCACCGGCACGTCGAGACCAAAGCTCGCCAGCAGGCACAGTGTTTCCTTGAACGGCACACGCTCAGGCATCGGAAGATCGTGGCCATACATCTTCACGAACCACTCCACTAGTTCGCGATCGGCCGGCGCCAACGCTACATTAAGACTAACCAGGCTGGTGAACACTTGCTTGAACTCCGCTAACGACACAAGCTGGATACGACGAAACTCTGTCTTCTCAAAAGCGATGCCGCGTTCTGCCAGTTCCTGCTCGGGTTCCCAATGACCGTTGGACCAGTAGTGCATCAATGCATTAAGCATTAACTGGTAGGTGGGTGTATCCATGACTTCCTGAGGGAAGTTCACATAAAACGGCCGATACGATCGCTTCGCGCCAACCAGTTCTTTCGCAGTCGGCAGTATGTCGGTGAAGTAGCGCGCCGCGTCTTCGGCTTTCCACCTAGTCAAATGGGTATAAGCCGCCTGGTCCAGGATGAAACCGAGGTTCATTAACTCCGCCTGAAGAGTTGCGGCTTCGAACTCATTACTGAGCGTGTCGCTGTGGATGTGCTCGTCGTGCTTCCGGACCAGCAAGCCTCTGGTGAAGGCGACGACGTTGAGATTCTGGTTCGTCATTTGGGCAAAGAAAGAGGCGGTAACCTGACCGAGTGGTTCGTTGAAGAAGTAACCCAGTCAATAGCCGCCTCAGATAGAGACTTTTACGAACGGAAACCTGGCCAAGTGGTGAATTTGAAGTTCAGAAGTAACCCGACCAATAGCCGTCCAGCGATTACTCTAAACGAAATGCCGCAAATATGACAATGTTCAGAACGTACTGTAGGGGCGGCCCTCCGTGGCCGCCCTCGGTTGAGATCAGGCCTTGTGTCAAAGGCGCAATTTAAACCGAGGGCGGCCACGGAGGGCCGCCCCTACAGTACGTTCCGAGTTAAATTGGGGCAGTATTAAGCGTTTCGTCCTTGTGCTCAAAATGGAAGATTGCTAATTTGAACTCAAGCTCTGCCTCAAAATATTTGGAGGTATAAATATGCCTTCACGCAAGCCAGTACGACACAAAGCGCAGCCTCGCAAGTCATCTGCGCGTACGGCAAGAGATGCACCTCCCGGTCTCGACGTCTACTTTCTGGGAGCTGGTGCATCGTATGTACATGGCGCACCGCTGACAAATGAGATTCTTCCATACGCGCTTAATAAAATCCCAACAAAATCAGATCCTCGCCTCGAGGTCGTTCGCAAATTCCTGCGCGACGTTTTCTCGTTTGATCCGATGCCGGAACAAGAGGAAGACCGATACCCCAGCCTCGTTGACGTCCTTAGCGTTGTCGATATGGCAGTCGACAGACGCGAAAATCTGGCCCGCGACTATGATTCGGAGCGCCTGCGCGAAGTGCGAAGGGCGTTGGACTATGCGATCTTTAAAGCGCTCGAACATTCGCTTGGTCCTGATACGGCCAATGAACGGAGACGATCGGAAGCGACGCGCATTCTGGTTAGTAAGCTTCAACCTGCTACCTCCGTAATCATCTCGTTGAACTATGACGTCATTATCGACATAGCATTGGCTCGACAATCCAGTAACGTTGCCGGAGTGTTTGACGCTGCTGACGCAGAACGACTCTCGAAGGTAGACCGACTGGGAATCGATTACGGCCTCGAATTCGCAAACATCGATCCGCAAGCGAGAGGAAATCAACCCTTCAGGCTTCTGAAGTTGCATGGTTCATTCAATTGGCTCTGGAGTCGCGTTACCGGTAGCGTGTACTTCGGCGGCTTCTACAAGAGCATCGGCCGCGTACTTGACCTTAATAACTATTACGACGAAGGGCCAGCACAATTCGATGAGCCCATAACAGACCTGGAACCGATCTTAATTACGCCGACGCATCTTAAGGACATGCGTAATATTCACCTTGGAATGCTCTGGCGGAAAGCCGAGCAGGTCTTACGACAGGCGCGGCAAGTAACATTCATCGGATATTCACTGCCGGCAGACGACCTGCACATCAAGTTCCTCCTGAAACGGGCGTTCGGAACACGAAAGCAAAATGCACCGTCTATCGTTGTCGTAGACTTCGCAAAGGGAAGTAAACCGACTCAGGTACAAGCCAATTATGAGCGTTTCTTCGGCAGCGACGTTCAGTACTATCGACGGGGTTTCGATAAGTACGTAACCGCTGAGCTGTAAACAAGTGTTCGGACTCTGGGGTTTCAAGGCGCACGCGGGAAGACGAATTCACCACTCGGATCTCGTTGTCGCATCGCGAGCACCTTTCCGCCTTCAACTGTGAACGAGATGACGACGTCAGGAAACTCTTTGACGCGGAACTGGTACGGTCGCCATGGTTGGAGGTCCGGGCCGCCGCGAATCGAGAGACCCTTTCCAGGCTGGAACGTAACCACGGTCTTCCCGCCACTTGGCGATGTGTAAGTTCCCGCGTATGCCTGCAGCGTAGCCTCGGAGGTCAGCGCCGCCGGCACTCGCCGTGTGAATGTCACCGCAGCTTCATCCAAAGAGATCTCCACACCTTCGATTTCGCCCATAGGATTAGTTCGGAAGTTGAGCGAGAACTTGCCATCCTCTTCGTCGTCGGGCGTATCGAACCGATCGTAGTGAAAGTGATTCAGGGGCATCTTGATGCTGTTGAACTCGAAACTCAGCTCCTTCTCACCACGCCCCACCTTCACAACTCCGTACGCCGGATGCGCAAACTCTCCTACGTAATCTTCCAGCGGGTGCGATGGTTTCGTGCCGGTTACGCGCCCTACGTCGCCGACGGCACGTGCCTTAGTCCCCGCCGCTTTGTTCTTGAGACGGATCGCGTTAAGCCGCTCCGACCACGGAGTGAGCGACAGGCCAAGCAGGCGCTCGTAGATGTCGTAAGTGAGACCGTTGTACATGGGCGCAACGTG
>Ga0097621_100003286_pt1 | contig 11119 bp, 9 predicted proteins | sample KBSMisM72_FD_73165 | JGI IMG/M metagenome (GOLD analysis project Ga0097621, IMG submission 73165) | Miscanthus rhizosphere microbial communities from Kellogg Biological Station, Michigan, USA - KBS Miscanthus M7-2 (version 2) (version 2) | ecosystem: Host-associated > Plants > Roots >... | reverse complement strand
GCGGATTTCCCGCCGTGCTTTTGCGCCCATGCGTCGGCTTTCGCGCCCGTGCGGTTGTAGACGATGACGTCGTAGCCCTTGGCCTTGAGGTGGCCGGCCATGGGGAAGCCCATGACGCCCAGGCCGATGAATGCGACTTTGGACATTGGAAAACCTCTAGTTGACGGGGTTCGGGGGTTCTCTGCCTTCGAGGACAGCGGTCATATTAGCCGCTGCGGTGTTGCACATCACGATGCGGGTGGCGCGCGAGGCGCTGCCGATGTGTGGCGTGAGCACGACGTTCGGGAGCTCCAGGTATTCGGGGTTGAGCTTCGGTTCGCCCTCGAAGACGTCGAGGCCGGCGCCGGCGATGCGTTTTTCCTTCAACGCGGCCGCGAGCGCCGCGTCATCCACGACGCCGCCGCGGGCGCTGTTCACGAGAATCGCGGTGGGTTTCATCTTCGCGATCTCGGCCGCGCCGATGAGGTGATGCGTCGCGGACGAATACGGGGCCATCACCACGACGAAGTCCGATTGCGCGAGGAGCGCATCACGTTCGACCCACGTGGCGCCGAGCTCGGCCTCGGTCGCGGCATCGAGCCTCGAGCGGTTGTGGTAGACCACGCGCATGTCGAAGCCGCGCGCGCGCCGCGCCACCGCCTGGCCGATGCGCCCCATGCCGATGATGCCGAGTGTCGCGTGGTGGATGTCCTGCCCGAGGAAGTACTGCACGCCGAAGGCGATCTTCCAATCGCCGCGGCGCACGTACGCATCGGCTTCCGCGATGCGGCGCGCGGACGCCATCAGCAGCGACCACGTGAGGTCCGCGGTCGTGTCGTCGAGAACGCCGGGCGTGTTGGTGACGCGAATGCCGCGGCGCGTGGCAGCGGCGACGTCGATGTTGTTGTAGCCCACCGCGATGTTGGAGATGACCTTGAGGTCCGGGCATTTCGCCAGCAGCGCCTCGTCGAACTTGTCCATCACCGTTGCCATCGCGCCGCTCGCGCCCTGCATGCGCGATGCAAGCTCCTCGACAGGCCAGGGCCGATCCTCCTCGTTGTGGACGACCTCGTAGGCGCCGCGCAGGCGCTCGACAAGTTCGCGAAAGACTCGTCGTGTAATAACGAGCTTCATCTCAGCGATGGCTGCCGGGGCTCACGAACGCAAGGGAGTGACGCAGAGTGGACATCATCATCGACGTGGGGATCTTCGCGGTTTTCATCGTCGGCATCTGGGCTTCGTACCGGTTGTTCATGCGCGGCGACACGCATGAGGAGAAGGTCGCCTCCCTCCTGCCGCGCGACTTCAAGGCCGACGTGTTCCACCAGAAGGGAGACACGTACGTCGGCTACCAGAAGGCCGGCAACAGGCTCGTGCTGATCGACTGGCCGCACGGCAAGATGCTCTCGCCTGCGGAAGTGCAGGCGCTTGAGCCCGTACAGGAATCCACGCTTGGCATCACGCATCACTGGGTGGCGGTGAAGGTGCCGGATCCTTCCTTTCCCGTCTACCGGATCTGGTTCCAGTTCCGCCGAGCCCGGCGCGACGCGTGGCTCGGGCAGCTCGCGCAGATCTGCGGAAAATAGGCCGGCCCCGCCGGCCTATCCTCCGTATAGGTAGTTCGGGAGCCAGAGCGTCATGCCTGGCCACAGATACATGATCACCATGCAGATGATGACGATGATCATGTACGGCATCATCCCCGCGAAGATCTGGTTCAGCGTCACGTGCTTGGGCGCCACGCCCTTCAGGTAGAACGCGGACATCGCCACCGGCGGCGAGAGGAACGCGGCCTGCAGGTTCACGAACACGAGCGTGCCCCAGAGGATCGGGTCGATGTTGAAGTGCTTGAGCAGCGGCAGGAAGATCGGCACGAAGATCACGATGATCTCCGTCCACTCCAGCGGCCATCCGAGCACGAAGATGATCGCCTGCGACAGGATCATGAACTGGATCGGCGTCATGTTGAGGCTGAGCACCCACGTCTCGACCAGCTGCTGGCCGCCGAGGATCGCGAACACGCCGGAAAAGAGCGCCGAGCCGATGAACAGCCAGCACACCATGGCCGTGGTCTTCGCGGTGAGGAAGACCGATTGCTTGAGGCGCTCCCAATCGAAGGTCCGCGCCTGCAGCGCGAGGATGAAGGCTCCCGCCGCTCCGATCGCCGCCGACTCGGTGGCCGTCGTGATCCCGAAGAGGATGACCGCGAGCACGACGATCGTGAGGATGCCCAGCGGCATCACCGAGGAGCTGAGCAGCTTCAGCAGCTCGAACGATTCCGCCTCCATCTTCCAGTAGTACCAGAGCAGCAGCAGGGCGGTCGCCGCCGCGGTGATCCAGAAGTACGTGAAGAACTCCTGCGGTGGACCGCTCTCGACGGGCGCGGGACCGCCCTCCTTCAGCAGCTCCGGCGTGCCGACCTGCTGCACGCCCTCGTCGGCCGGCGCCGTGCTCTGCGTGGGTTGCGCGCTGCTACCGAGCTCCTGCGGCTGGTCGGTAGCCGCGGGAGCGGTCGGCGCCGCCGCGCTGCCCGCCGGCGCCGATACCGCCGGGGCGACGCGCTGCGAATCGGCCATGGCGGCCGCGTCGGAAACGGGGTGAATCACGACGTACCACCAGATTCCCCACAGCGTGACCACGCAGAGAATGGCCGGGAACAGTCCCGCCAGGAGATTCTTCCAGATCATTCCGTACGTGAAGGGCTTGCTGTCGATGGCAATCGCACGCGCCCGGCGCGGGCTCACCACCGCCATCAGCAGGCTCACCAGCATGTTCTTCGCGTAGGCCTGCTGGAACTGCGGAATCCACGCCGGCACCGGTACCTTCTGCTGGTCTTCCGGAAGCTTGGGTGCGATCTTCGGGTTGATGAGCGCCCAGCCGATGATGTACACCAGGTACAGGAAGGAAAGGAAAAATCCCGGGAACATCGCCGAGGCGTAGAGCTTCACCACGGACTGCCCTGCGACCGCGGCGTACACGATGATCATCACGGAGGGCGGGATCAGGATGCCCAGCGTTCCCCCGGCGGTGATGACTCCGGAGGCGAGCTTCACGTCGTAGCCGGCCTTCAACATGGGGTTGAACGCGATGACGCCCATGAGGACCACGACCGCTCCCACGAGCCCGCTGGCGATCCCCCAGAACGTGCATACGATGAGCGTGGCGACCGCGAGCGACGCGGGCACGCGGCGGAACGCGAGCTGGATGCTGTAGAACATCTTGTCGACGAGCGCTCCTCGCTCCATCACGTAGCCCATGAGCACGAAAAGCGGGATCGAGATGAGCACGTCGTTGTTCATCGCGCCGTAGGTGCGCTCGACCATCAGGTCGAAAACCTTGTTGTCGGCCCACGAGTGCGAAGGGTCGTAGAACGCGATGAAGCCGAACACCATGCCCAGGCCCATCAGCGTGAAAGCGGTGGGGAAGCCCAGCATGATCACGACCACGATCAAGCTGAGCATCAGCAGCCCGAGTGCCGGATCACTCACGTTCCGCTCCCCTCGAGCCGATGCGCTGGTGCGCGGCCTCGTCGATGTCGTGCGCGCCCTCGATGGCGCGCTTGCGGTCTTCCTCGGACACGAGCGTGCTGCCCGCGAGCTGCTGCTCGATCACGTCGATTTCCTCGGCGTCCTTCAATCGCTCCGGCCATTCGCCGGTCTGCAGGCACACCACGCAGCGCACGATCTCCGCCAGGCCCTGGATCAGCACCAGCACGCCGGCGATCGGGATGATCGTCTTGAACGGATAGACCGCGGGGCCGTTGGAGGTCACGTTCGAGTGCTCGTCGATCCGCCACGAGATCGCCGCGTAGTCGTAGCCCGCATAGATGAGCGCCATCATGCCGGGCAGGAAGAAGAGGATGTAGAGGATGAGGTCGAGGGTCGCCTGCGTGCGCGGCTTCATCGAGCCGTAGAGGAAGTCGCCGCGCACGTGGGCGTCCTGCGCGAGGGTGTAGGCGCCGCACATCATGAAGAGCGTCCCGTACAGCATGTTGGTGGCGTCGAAGATCCAGGCCGTGGGCGCGTTCAGGATGTAGCGCTTGAACACCTCGACGCACACCACGAGCATCAGGATCATCACGAGCCAGGCCATCGCCTTTCCCACCCAGGTGCTGATGTGGTCGGCGGTGAGGAGGAATTTCTGGGTGGTCATGCCAGTTCCGTGACAGGAAAATCAGGGTTTAGAAATGACGAGGCACCATCCGGATGCCGGATGGTGCCCCGCCGTGCACGCGTCAAGTCAGGTCTTCTTCCCGGCGGCGGGCGCAGCCTTGCCGAAGTAATGGTTGTACGCCATCGTCCGGCTCACGACCACGTCCTGCTCCCACTTCACCGCGCGCTCGGCGAACTTCTTCTGCGACGCGGCGATCTCCCCGATGAGCGGCAGCTCCTTGGATTTCTTCTCGATCACCTGGTCGTAGACCTCGAGCTGCTTCTGCAGGATCGCGGGCGGCGTCTTGTAGAACTTGACCTTGTCCACGGACTGCAGGGTGATGTAATCCTGCGAGTTGCGGTCGATCGCCTTCCACATCATGTTCGCGGAAGCCGCGTCCACCGCGTTCGCGATGAGCGCCCTCATCTTCGCCGGGAGCGCGTCGTACTTGGTCTTGTTGAAGGTGATCTCGAGCTGCTCGGCGTTCTGGTGGTAGCTCTGCAGCATGCAGATCTTGGACACGTCGGCGAAGCCGAGCGCGCGATCCGACGAGGTGTTGTTGAACTCCGCCGCGTCGAGCAGTCCCCGGTCGATGGCCGGAACGATCTCGCCGCCGGGCAGCGCATTGACCGCCGCCCCCATCGCGGTGAACACGTCGATGGAGATGCCGACCGTGCGGTACTTGAGGCCCTTGAAGTCCTCGGGCTTGGTCATGACCTTCTTGAACCAGCCGAGCGGCTGCGTGTAGAGCGGCGCATACGGGAACGAGACCACGTTGGCGCCGATGCCCGAGTAGATCTTCTCCAGCAGCTCCTTGCCGCCGCCGTACTTGTGCCAGGCGAGCAGCATGTTCGCATCCATCCCGTAGCCCGGGCCCGAGCCCCACATCGCGAGCGCGTTGCTCTTGCCGTAGTGGTAAACGAGCACGCCGTGGCCGCCGTCGAGGGTGCCCTTGGAGACCGCGTCCAGCAGGCCGAACGCCGGAACCACGGCGCCCGCGGGGAGCACCTCGATCTTCAGCTCGCCCCCGGTCATGTCGTTGACCGTCTTGGCGAAGTCTTGCGCGTACTCGTGGAAGATGTCCTTCGAAGGCCAGGTCGACTGGAACCGCATCGACGTGGGCCCCGTGGCCGCCTGGCCCCTTCCGATCATCGGGAATGCCAGCGCGCCCGCGCCCGTGGCGCCCGCGAGGAACTTGCGGCGCGTGGCGGACGGCTTCTTGTCGTCACTCATGAGTTTCTCCTCTGTGATTGCGCTTCGAAGAACGCTTGGAATGCGGCGGGACTAGGAGACCTGCCGATTCGCCGAATCCTAGTCTCGGGCAGGGGCAAAGGCAATAGACACCTGATACTGGGGGATAGGTAATGACGATACTGCCGGGCGGGCATCCCGGGTGCGCTGGGTGTGGGGGTGCCAGCCCAGGACCGTGAGCAGCACGACGAAGCCGATCACGTAGGCGACCGCGACGTGCCACCCGTGGCGCAGCCAGAGCATCACGGAACGCGATTCGGGGAACACGTTGGACAGCGCCACGCCGGCCGACGACCCGAACCAGATCATCGAGCCGCCGAAGCCCACGGCGTAGGCGACGAATCCCCAGTCGTAGCCGCCCTGGTGCAGGGCGAGCGCCGTGAGCGGAATGTTGTCGAAGACAGCCGACAGGAACCCCAGCCCCAGCGTGGATTGCCACGACGCCGCGGGAAGTTTCTCCACCGGCATCATCGCCGCCGTCGTGACGAGTGCCAGCAGGAAGGTCGTGCCGCGGAAGGTGGCGGGCAGGAGCGACCAGTCCGGCCGGCGCAAAGGTGCCGTGACGAGGATGGCGGCCCACACCGCGGCGCCGATCACCGGAAAGCGGTCCAGCACTTCGGGGAATCGCAGATTCGCCACCACGTTGGCGACGATCGCGACCCCGAGGATGAACAAGACGATCGCCACGCGCGCCCAGTCGACGCGCACGCCCTCCGGCGGGTCGCGCATGATCGGCGAATACGCCTGCTGCTGCCGTGCCGCGAACACGCCGAAGAACGCGACCGCGGCGCCCGCGGCGATGAAGGCCTCGAGCACGTCCAGCGGATCGACCCCGGCGATCCACATCATGGTCGTCGTGGTGTCGCCCACCACGCTTCCCGAGCCGCCCGCGTTGGAGGCCGCGACGATGGCGGCGAGGTAGCCGATGTGCACCTTCCCGCGGTAGACCGCGGAGGCCATGGTGCCGCCGATGAGCGCGGCGGCGATGTTGTCGAGGAACGACGAGAGCACGAACACCATCACCAGGAGCACGAAGCCCCCCTTCCAGTCGTCGGGAAGGATCGCGGGCAGCACCACGGGGACATTCGAGTCCTCGAAATGCTTCGACAGCAGCGCGAAGCCCATGAGCAGCCCGAAGAGATTCGCGAGGATGACCCACTCGTGCGCGAAGAGCCCGGCCAGGCCCGCGAAGCCGGCGCCCTGCGGGAAGCCCGCGAACGCGAGCTTGTAGATCGTCACCGCCACCAGGCCGCCGACGGCGACTTCCAGCGTGTGGCGCTGGGCGAGCGCGATGCCGAGGAGGATCAGCGCGAAGAGGATGAAATCGAGGGGGACGGGCCCCAGCATCACGGGGGCATGCGAAGGCATGGCCGCGATTCTAGCGTGGAGTATTCTTGCGCCCCATGAAAGTCATCACTTGTGTGGAGGACCTGAGGCGGGTCGCGCAGAGGCGCGTGCCGCGCATGTTCTACGACTACGCCGACTCGGGCTCATGGACCGAGAGCACCTACCGCGCGAACGAGGCGGACTTCGGCGATTTCAACTTCCGCCAGCGCGTGGCGGTGAACATGCATCCGCGCAGCGTGGCCACGAAGATGATCGGCGAAGACGTGTCGATGCCCGTGGCGCTGGCGCCCACCGGCATGACCGGCATGCAGCACGCCGACGGCGAGATCCTCGCCGCGCGCGCGGCCGAGAAGTTCGGGGTGCCGTTCACGCTTTCGACGATGAGCATCTGCTCCATCGAGGACGTGGCCGCCAACACGACGAAGCCGTTCTGGTTCCAGCTCTACGTGCTGCGCGACCGCGAGTTCGTCGGGCGGTTGATCGAGCGCGCGAAGCAGGCGAAATGCTCGGCGCTCATGCTGACGCTCGACCTGCAGATCCTGGGCCAGCGCCACAAGGACCTCATCAACGGCCTGTCCGCGCCGCCCAAGCCCACGCTCGCCAACATGCTGAACCTCCTCACCAAGCCGTACTGGTGCTGGAACATGCTGCACACCGGACGGCGCGAGTTTCGCAACATCGTGGGCCACGTGAAGGGCATCGAGGACATGACGTCGCTCTCGGAGTGGACCTCGCGCCAGTTCGATCCGACGCTCTCGTGGGCGGACGTCGAGTGGGTGAAGAAGAAATGGGGCGGCAAGCTGATCCTCAAGGGGATCCTGGACGCCGAGGACGCGAGGATCGCCGCGGACTCGGGCGCGGACGCGCTCATCGTCTCCAACCACGGCGGGCGCCAGCTGGACGGCGCGCCCTCCTCCATCCGCGCCCTGCCGGCGATCGCCGACGCCGTGGGCTCGCGCATCGAAGTGTGGATGGACGGCGGTGTTCGCACCGGACAGGACGTGTTGAAGGCCGTGGCGCTGGGCGCCAGGGGCACGCTCATCGGCCGCGCGTTCCTCTACGGGCTGGGCGCATATGGCGAAGCGGGCGTCACGAAGGCGCTCGAGCTCATCCGTAACGAGCTCGACCTTTCGATGGCTTTCTGCGGGCGCACGCGCATCCAGGACGTGGATCGATCGATCCTGCTGCCCGCATCGCGATAACAATGGTTTAGAGCCCGGCGCGGCGCAGCGCCCATTGCAGGCGACTATGCTCTACCTACCGCTCTTGGTCTCCATCCCATGAAAATACTGATCCTCGGCGCGTCGTATGGATCGCTGCTGGGCATGAAGTTCGCCCTCGCCGGCCATGACGTGACCCTCGTTTGCCTGCCGCAGGAAGCCGCGCTCATCAACGCGAAAGGCGCGGTGATCCGCATGCCCGTGAAGGGGCGCGAAGGCCTGGTCGAGATCAACACGCAGAAGCTCCCGGGCAGGCTCCGCGCCGAGACCACTGCTGAAGCGAAGCCGGGCGCCTACGACCTCGTGGGTCTCGCGATGCAGGAGCCCCAGTACCGCTCCCCGGGCGTGCGCGAGTTGCTCGATGCGGTCGCGAAATCGGGCAAGCCCTGCATGTCGATCATGAACATGCCGCCGCTGCCCTACCTCGCGCGCATCCCGGGCATCGACGCAGCCAAGTGCGCCGACGCCTTCACCGACGCGACGGTGTGGAAGAGCTTCGATCCGAAGCTCATGACCCTCTGCAGCCCCGACCCTCAAGCCTTCCGGCCGCCGGACGAGGACGTGAACGTGCTCCAGGTGAGGCTGCCCACCAACTTCAAGGCGGCGCGCTTCGACTCCCCCGCGCACACGAACCTGCTGCGCACGCTCGAGCACGACATCGAGTCGGCGAGATTCGAGGGCCTGGAGCTGCCGGTGAAGCTCAAGGTGCACGACTCCGTCTTCGTGCCGCTCGCCAAGTGGGCGATGCTGATGTGCGGCAACTATCGGTGCGTGAAAGCCGACACGGTGATCCCGATCAAGGAGGCCGTGCACGGCGACATCGGAAAGTCGCGCGCGATCTACGAGTGGGTGGTGGACCTGTGCGTCGACCTGGGCGCGAAACGCGAGGACATGGTGCCCTTCGAGAAGTATGCGAAGGCCGCCGAGTCGCTGGGCAGCCCGTCTTCGGCCGCGCGCTCGCTCGCCGCAGGCGCGCCCAACATCGAGCGTGTCGATCGCCTCGTGCAATCGGTGGCCGCGCAGCGCGGCAGGCGATCGAAGGACATCGACGAGATCGTGACACTGGTCGATGCGTGGCTCGTGAAGAACCGCCGCAAGGGTTGATGCTTCCGCTCCTGCCCACGACGATCGCGGGAAGCCTGCCCAAGCCCTCCTGGCTCGCCGAGCCGGAGAAGCTCTGGGCGCCGTGGAAGCTCGAAGGCGATGCGCTCGCAGAAGGCAAGCGCGACGCGGTGCGCCTCGTGCTCGCGATGCAGGAAAAGGCCGGCATCGACGTCGTTTCCGACGGCGAGCAGACGCGCAGGCATTTCGTGAACGGCTACATGGAGAAGCTGGAGGGCATCGACTTCAAGAACCTGAAGACGGTGCGCATCCGCAACCGATACGACGCGAACGTGCCGCGCGTGGTGGGGCCGGTGTCGCGCCCGAAGCCGGTTCATTCCGACGACGTGAGGTTCCTGCGCTCGGCGACCGAGAGCGCGATCAAGTTCACGCTGCCCGGGCCGATGACGATGGTGGACACGCTTTACGACGAGCATTACGGCTCGCGCGAGAAGCTCGCCATGGCGTTCGCCGAGATCCTGAACCAGGAAGCGCGTGAGCTGGCCGCGCTGGGCGTGGACGTGGTCCAGTTCGACGAGCCCGCCTTCAACGTCTATTTCGACGAGGTGCGCGACTGGGGCATCGCGGCGCTCGAGCGCGCGCGCCGGAATCTCACGTGCAAGACCGCGGTGCACATCTGCTACGGCTACGGCATCGAGGCCAACATCACCTGGAAGAAAACCCTCGGCAACGAGTGGCGCCAGTACGAGCAGACATTTCCGCTGCTGGCGAAGTCCTCCATCGACCAGGTGTCGCTCGAGTGCGCGAACTCGCACGTTCCGATCGAACTCATCGCGCTCCTCGCCGGCAAGGACGTCCTCGTGGGATGCATCGACGTGGCGTCGAAGCGCGTGGAGACGCCGGAAGACGTGGCGCGAGTGATCCGCCAGGCGCTGAAGTACGTGCCCAGGGACCGGCTCTATCCGTGCACGAATTGCGGGATGGTGCCGCTTTCGCGCGACGTGGCGCGCGGCAAGCTCGAGGCGCTCGGCGCCGGAGCGGCGCTGGTGCGTGCCGAGCTCGCTTCCTAGCCGCCGATCTTCGGGTCGATGTTGTCGCGGATCCACTTCGGATCCCACCACTCCACCGGCAGCACCGCCACGCCGTCGAGGTAGACGCCGTAGTGCAGGTGGTCGCCGCCCGCGAATCCCGTCTCGCCCGTCTTGCCGATGATCTGCCTAGTGGCGATCCCATCGCCCTTCTTGACGTCGATGGAGCTCAGATGACCATAGAGGGTGAAGAGCCCGAGGCCGTGGTCGATGATCACCGCATTTCCGTACAGGCCCAGGTCGCCGGTGAACACGACCGTGCCGCTGTTGGCCGCCTCGACCGGGTCGTTCTTCGTGACCGACAGGTCGTAGCCCAGGTGGTACGCGTTGTCGAGCGTCTCGCCCTTGTATGTATAGGTGCGCGAGTCGGCGAAATTCGCCTCCACCTTCGAGTTGCTGAGCTGCTTGAAGGCGCCTTTCCACAGGATCGTCGGCGTGGCGTTGCTCGTGACCTGCGCGATCCGGTCCTCGTTTTGCTTGCGCACGTCCTTGTTCACGGCGACGAACACGTCCTTCGCCGATCCCTGGCGCTTCGCGACATCCGCCAGGAGCGGCCGCACCTTGTTCTCGAGGAAGCTGTCGGAAATGGCGATGGTGCTCTTGCGGTACTTCACGTTCTTCAACTCGTAGGAAAGCCGCATCTCGCGCGTGTTGCCGGCCTTGTCGGTCGCGACGAGCGCGGCCTTCGTGCCGGGCGGCGCGTCGTAGGGATGCGCGAAGAGCACGAAGCTCGCGTCTGGATTTCCCTTCACCACGCCGCGGAAGCCTGGGAAGAAATGCTCGCCGATCTTCACGCCGCTCTTCACGGTATCGGGCGAGACCTTGTAGACAAGCGCGCCCGCGCCTCCGAAGTTGATGTAGCGGTCGTCGGCCAGCAGCTCGATCGTGGGCGGCGTGACGTCGATCGTGAATCGCTTCTCGAACACGGCCTCGTTGCCGGACAGCGAGTTGCGCAGCGACGCATCGCGCGCGACGACGCGAAGCACCGCGGGGCCTTCCTTGATTCCGGCGATCTTCGCC
>Ga0097621_100003284_pt1 | contig 11123 bp, 8 predicted proteins | sample KBSMisM72_FD_73165 | JGI IMG/M metagenome (GOLD analysis project Ga0097621, IMG submission 73165) | Miscanthus rhizosphere microbial communities from Kellogg Biological Station, Michigan, USA - KBS Miscanthus M7-2 (version 2) (version 2) | ecosystem: Host-associated > Plants > Roots >... | reverse complement strand
TCGTCTTTCGAGAACGGCACCGTCAGTAGGTCCAGGTAAACGTGACCCAGACCTTGCGCACGGTCGGATCGGGCGTGTTGGGGCCGGGATCGTAGCGCGCGTGCTGCAGGCGCAGCGTCATGTTCTCGTTCCAAGCGTAGGTGAGGCCCACATCGAGCTCCTTGCCGAAGTCGATGCTGCCATAGTCGGAGCGGAAGCGGTGCGATTCGCCGTAGAACGTGAAGTCACTCCAGCCGGCTTTCAGCGTGATCCATCCGTCGCGCAGCCCCTGGCGCGGGGTGTTGAAGAAGTGCAGCGTCCACCCGTTGAACGAGTAGAAGTCGGTGAGCGGCATCTGCACGCCGTAGGCGCCGGCGTTGCTGCCCTTCACCTCGTAGTCGTAGCGCAGGACCGACTGGCGCCATCCGGCGCCGCCGCCCAGCCTCCAGTATCTTGCGTCGATGCGCGAATCCCCGCCGGCATACGGACGCTGCCACGCGATTTCCGCCTCGTACGGAAAATCGAATTCGCCCGCGCGAAATGCGGTGCCTTCGGCGCGCACGCCCGTCACGCGATACGAGCTGTTCGCGAAACCCGTGAAGGCGCCGTTGGACGGCTGGTCGTGGAAATAGCCATATGCGACCAGCGCATGCCCGGGAAGAGGATTCCACGCCGCGTGCAGGAGGGTGAGGTTGAGATCGTTCTCGTCGCCACTCGTGGTGCGCACCTGGCCAAAGTACGCGCCGTACAACTCGACCCCCCAGGGCGTGCCGTACCGTGCGCTCACGCCGTCGAACACCTGCGGCGTCTGCCGGAAGTTGTTGTCGCTCACCCAGCGCTGGTTGTCCATGCGCACGACCTGGCGTCCCGCACGCACGCGCGCGGACTCGACCCCCGTGAAATCGACATATGCCTGGTTGATGCCGGTGTACTTCGGGTCGGGAAGCAGCGGATAGGGCGAACTCGCGAAGTTGTTCCCGTCGTCGTTGAAGTGGGGGTCGATGTGGTCGGCGTGGATGCCCTCGAGCACGATGCGCATCGTTGCATCGATGGGCGCGGACGCATATCCGGCGAGGATGCGCACGGTGCCGCCCCTGGTGACCTCGGGCTTGTCGCTCTCCTCGATGTGGTTGTAGCGCGGCCGCAGCTCGAAGGTGAAGCGTCCCAGAGGAGATTCCTGGGCGCGTGCAGGCATGAAGATGAACACGGCCGTGCCGGCAGCAGCGATGCGCAACGCGAGCCGTTTCCGACCTAATGCGCGCTTGTGCATGTGCAAGTCTAGAATAGGGGCACCCAAACTCCGGCTCGCCGCAGTCTCCCGCAGCTAGACGGTAATGTCCAGACTCGGACTCGCGGCAACCCTGTTTCCATTCCTTGCACTTGCGCCGCTGGCCGCAAACGCGGCCACGCTGCAGGTGCAGGTGAAGGACGCTTCCGGAAAGCCGCTCCAGGATACGGTCATCTATGCGATCGCGGGGGCGACGCATGACACGCGCCCGCCGAAGTCGCCGGTCGCCGTCGAGCAGGTCGAGCGGGAATTCGTGCCTTACGTGACGGTGATCCAGGCCGGGACCACGGTCACCTTCCCGAATCGGGACCCGATCCTGCACCACGTCTATTCGTTCTCGCCCGCGAAGACCTTCGAGATCAAGCTCTACACGGGCAAATCGCCGGTCGAGGTGGTGTTCGACAAGCCGGGCGTGGTGACACTGGGTTGCAACATCCACGACTGGATGATCGGCTACATCGCGGTGGTGCCCACGCCCTGGTTCGCGAAGACCGATGCCGCCGGAACCGCGATCATTCGTGACCTTCCCCCCGGCGCCTACGATATACAGGCGTGGCATCCCCACCAACGGGGTACGATCGGTCCGGCGCGGGTGACGTTCGATGCCGTTTCTTCCACGCACACGGCCGCCTTCACCATCGACGCGCCGCCGCGCAAGCCCAAGTACAAGCCGCCGCTCGACCGACTCAAGTACTGATGACCGAGACGATACCGCCGCCACCGCCACCGCCACCGCCTGCGAAGCGCCCCTGGCTCACGCTTTCGAGCCTCGGCACGCGGCTCGTGATCTTCTTCGTGGCGCTGCTCGTGCTGGTGCAGGGATTGGGCGCTTTCCTCGTGATCCAGGCCAACTCGCAGATCGCGCGACAGACGATCGACGGGGAGCTGGAGCAGGGCGAGCGCGTGTTCCGCAAGCAGCTGTCGCAGAACCAGGCGCGACTCGAGCAGGGCGTGGCGATCCTCTCCTCGGACTTCGCGTTCCGGCAGGCCATCGCATCCAACGACACGGGAACGATCCTCTCGGTCCTGCGCAACCACGGCGCAAGGCTGGGCGCCAGCGTGATGACGCTCGCCTCGCTCGCGAACGTGGTACGCGCCGACACGCTCGACGAAAGCCGCGCCGGCAAGCCGTTCGCGTTCCCTGAGCTGCTGAAGCTCGCGGAAGCCGACGGCAGGGCCTCCTCTGTCGTGATCCGCGACGGCAAGCTCTACCAGCTCGTCGTCGTGCCGGTGCTGGCACCGGAGCCCATCGCGTGGGTCGGGCCCGCGTTCGAGGTGGACGATCGCGTGGCCAAGGAGCTGAACGAGCTCACGGGACTCGAGGTCACGTTCGCGAGCCGCTCGGGAGACGCCGCGTGGAAGCTGCACGCCTCCACGCTCTCAGCGCCGCTGCGCGCAAGCCTGCTCGCCACGCTCGAGGGCGACAGCGGCATACCTTCGCGCGTTCACGACGTGGAGGTGGGCGGCGACGAATACGAGACGCGCCTCACGCGCCTGGAATCGCGCCCCGATACCAACATCGTCGCGATCCTGCAGAAGCCGCTCGCGGTGGGGCTGGCACCCTTCCGGCGCATCAGTTCGTCGTTCTTCTGGCTCACGCTGGCGGGCCTGTCGATGCTCGTCGGGGGAAGCCTCGTGATCGCGCGCAGCATCACGCGCCCCGTGCTCCGCCTGGCGGAAGCGGCCAACCGCGTGCAGCAGGGCGACTACACGAAGCACGTGGCGGTCGAGCAGAAGGACGAGATCGGCCAGCTCGCATTGAGCTTCAACCACATGCTCGACGGCATCGTGAGCCGGGAGCGCGAGATCCTGCGGCTTGCCTACGAGGACGGCCTCACCGCGCTTCCCAACCGCGCCATGTTCAACGAGCAGCTGGGCCAGGCCGTGAGGACGGCGCGACGCTCCGCGCATCCCCTTTCGGTGCTCGTCTTCGACATGGACCGCTTCAAGACCATCAACGACACGCTGGGCCACCCGGTGGGCGACCAGGCGCTGCGCGAGGTGGGCGTTCGCGTGCGGGCGGCGCTGCGCGATTCCGACGTGATCGCGCGGCTGGGAGGCGACGAGTTCGCGGTGCTCCTCACCACGAGCGGCACCGAGCACGCCGCGAAGGTCGTCTGCGGCAAGATCCTGAAGTCCCTCGAGGCGCCGCTGGTGATCGACGGCCAGTCGATGGACATCACGGCCTCGATCGGCATCGCGCAGTTCCCGGAGCATGGCGACGATCCCAACGCGCTCATGCGCGCGGCCGACGTCGCGATGTACGAGGCCAAGCGCACCAAGTCGGGATTCTCGGTGTACGACCCGGCGCACGACGAGCGCCGCCAGGAATTCCTCACGCTGCTGGGGGAATTGCGCCACGCGGTGGAAGCCGGCGAGCTGGTGCTGCACTACCAGCCGAAGATGAGCCTCGCCGAGAGCCGCGTGACGGCGGTGGAAGCGCTGGTGCGCTGGCGCCATCCGCAGCGTGGGTTCATCGAACCCGGACAGTTCATCCCCTTCGCCGAGCAGACCGGCTACATCAGCGCGATCACGCGCTGGGTGCTCGGCAAGGCGATCGAGCAGTGCGGCGTGTGGGAGCGCACGGGCCTTCGCATCCGCATGTCGGTCAACATCTCCGCGCGCGACCTGCAGCTGGGCGATGAGCTGGTGCAGTACGTGGCCGCCGCGCTCCAGGCCGCGGAACTGCCCGCGGGCATGCTCTGCCTCGAGATCACGGAGAGCGCGCTGATGGAGGATCCGGGCAGCGCGCAATCGACCCTTCGCAAGCTTCGCGAGCTGGGCATCACCACGTCGATCGACGACTACGGCACCGGCTATTCGTCGCTCGCGTACATCAAGCAGCTCGCCGTGAGCGAGCTCAAGATCGACCGCGCGTTCGTCTCAGGGATGGAAGCCGACAAGCGCAATGCCGCCATCGTGCGCTCGACGATCGAGCTGGGGCACAACCTCGGGCTCACGGTCGTGGCCGAGGGCGTGGAGACGGACCACGAGCTCGCGGAGCTGCGCCGCTTCGGATGCGACAGCGCGCAGGGTTTCTATTTCGCGCGGCCGATGCCCGCGGCGTCCTTCGAGCGCTGGTTAAGCGGGATCCGGGACAAGCCGGTGGGCGAGCGCAGCGCCACCCTGGGAGAAGCTTGACGCATAGCGCTTGAGCGCTTCGCTCACGTGCTGCTGCAGCTCTTTCGCGTTCACGGGCTTGGCGAGGAAGCGGTGGACGTGCGCCTGGTTGATGAGGTCGGCGACGACCTCGGAATCGGGCTGGTCCGAGAGGAGGATCGTGAGCGTGTCGGGGCGCTTGGCCTTCAGCAGCTTGAAGAGCGAAACGATTCCCTTCGCGCCGGCGCGCAAGTCGGCCACGACCGCGGCCACGTCGTTCGATTGCAGGATCTTCGCCGCATCGGCGGCCGACGCCCCTTCGTGCACCGTCACTTCGTTGCCCAGCATCTTCTGCAATCCCCTGGCGAGCGAGGTATCCGTGTCGATCACCAGCACGGAGGCCGCGACTTTCTTCGCCTGGAGCTTCTCCGCCGGCGGCGGCGCCACTTTCGCGGCGACCGCGGCGGCTTCCTTCAGCACCGAGCGGATGTCGTCATTGTCCCAGGGCTTCTTCACGAAGCGGAAGATCTCGCCCTCGTTGATCGACCCCACCAGCGCGGCGAGGTCCGAGTAGCCGGTGAGCAGCAGGCGCACCGTGCGCGGATGATTCTTTTTTACTTCGCGCAGCAGCTCCACGCCGACCATGCCCGGCATGCGCTGGTCGCTCACGATGACCTGCACGGGATTGGACTTCAGCACCTCCATCGCCGCCTCGGCGCCGAGCGCCGTGTGCACCTCGTATTCGTCGCGAAAGAGCATGGAAAGCGCGTTGAGGATGCGCTCCTCGTCGTCAACGAAGAGGATTTTTGTCTTCGGCACGGCCGGCGCCGCGGGTTTTTCGGGCTCGGGCGCCTTCGGCGCGATGAGCTTCGCCTTTTGCGCGAGCGACGCTTCGGGCGGCTGTTTCGCGGGCCGCGGCGTGAGGGATTTCTCCGCACCCGCCCAGGCTTCCTTCGCGATGGGCGCCTTCGGCACGCCCAGGGGAGCGCCGATGGATTCCTGCAGTCCCAGGCGCAAGCCGTCCCCGAATTCGCGCGCCGCGCCGAAGCGGTCCGCGGGATCCTTGGACAGTGCGCGCTGGAGTACCCAGTCGAGCTGCCATGCGATCTTCGTCACCATCGACGACGGATCGGCAGGCCGCTCCTGCATCACGCGATGGACGACTTCCTCGCGCGTGCCGCTGAAAGGCGGCTGGCGCGTGACCATGGTGTAGATGAGCGCGGCCGCCTGGTAGATGTCGGTGCGCGCGTTGGTGACGTTGTCGGAGAGCTGTTCGGGCGCCATGAATTCCGGCGTGCCCATGTTCGCCACGAGGTTCGCGAGCCCGAAGTCGGTGATCGCCACGTGCTGCTCGCGATCGACGAAGACGTTCGCGGGCTTGAGGTCGCCGTGGAAGAGGCCCTTGCCGTGCGCGGCCTCGAGCGCTTCGACCACCTGGCGCGAGATCTCCCAGATCCTGCGCAGGTCGAGCTTCTCGCCGGATTTGAGGATCGCGGAGAGCGACTCGCCCTTGGCCATTTCGGAGACGATGCAGATCGCCTTCTCGTTCTCGAGCATCTCGACGAAGGTGACGATCGCCGGATGGCGCACGCGCGCGAGCGGGGCTTCGCGAAGCGCGGCGAGGCGCTCGGGCGTGAGTGCCGCCTTCGGCACCACTTTCACGGCGACGATCTTGTCCCCGTCGCTGCCGCGGTAGACGGCGCCGACCGCACCCTTGCCGATCAGCGACCCGATTTCGTAGCGTCCGACGCGCTTGGTGGTGGGCTCGCTCATGCCGTGATCTCCTCGTCGGCAAGCGTGGCGAGCTCCGGCGGCGGCTCGACCGGCAGCGTGACCGTGACGGTGGTGCCTTCACCCGGCGTGGAGCGCACGTCGATGCGCCCGCCGTGCTGCGTCACGATCTTGTACGCGATCGAAAGGCCGAGCCCGGTTCCCTTGCCGGGTTCCTTCGTGGTGTAGAACGGATCGAAGATCTTCGGCAGGGCGTCGGCAGCGATGCCCTTGCCGTTGTCCTCGACGTCGATGGCGACCGCGCCGTCGCCGGCCGAACGCGTCGTGATGGTGATACGCCCCTGGGGCTTGTCCATCGCTTGCGAAGAATTGTTGAGCAGGTTGAGCAGCACCTGGTTCACCTGCGAGGGCGAGCACGTGATCGACGGGATGTCGCCCAGGTGGCGCTCCACTTCGATCCTGCGCAATGAGCTCTGTGCGATGAGGAGCGTGGCGCGCACGCCCTCGTTCACGTTGAAGCTCGCGACCTTGCTGCGATCCAGGCGCGAGAAGCTGCGCAGGTTCGCCACGAGCTCCACGATCTGCTCGATGCCGTGCAGGCCGTCGCGCGTGAGGGTGTCCAGGTCGTCGAGCATCCGGGCGCTGCGGATCCGCGCGAGCTTCTGCTCGAGCCCGTCGAAGGTTTGCTGGAGCTGGGCGGGGTCGGGCGCATCGAGTCGCAGGATCTCCAGGAGCCGCTCGGCGCGGGTGAGCGCGTCGCGCAGGTCGGGCATCCGGTCGCGGGCCGTGGCGACGCTGTTCTTCACGTAGGCGAGGGGCGAATTGATCTCGTGCGCCACGCCGGCGACCATTTGGCCCAGCGAAGACATCTTTTCACTCTGCACGAGCTGCGCTTCGGATTCCTTCAGGCGCTTGAGCGTCTGCGACAGGTCGCGCGTGCGTTCCATGACGCGCATCTCCAGCTCCTCGTTGGCGGCGAGCAGCGCGCTCTGGGTGTGCGCGACCTTGATGCCGAGGTAGCCGATCACGATCAGCAGCGCCGCGGCATAGAAGAGGAGGTAGACGCGCCAGCGGTCCTTCTCGTCGAGCGTGGCTTCGATGCTCTTCGAGAGCGACCGTGCCACCAGGTCGATGCGTCCGCCCAGCGTGAGGAAGGTGAGCTTGTTCCAGAGGCGATCTTCAGCGGCGCGCGCCTGGAGGAAAGCATGGCCGCTCGCGTCGGCGGCGTTGACCGCCTCGCCCATCGTGGGATCGACCGCCGCCTCCTGGCGCATCAGCGCGAGGCGCTGTTCCATGGCCGCAGAGCGCGCCGCGAAGGTCTCGATCCGGCGTGCGATGTCGCCGCGAAGCTGCTGCGCCAGCGCGGCAACGCCGGTGAGAGGACGGTTGCCCGGCCGTGCATTGCTGCGGGCCGAGGCCAGGCGGTCCAGGTTCGCGAGATCCTCGCCGAACGCTTGCGCGGTGGCAACGCTGCGCGCGTGGGACTCGCGAAGGGCCTTGAACACGGCGGCCTTCTCGTCGAGCGCCCGGCGAAGGCCGCCGATCTCGCCGCGAAGCGCATCGCGCGTGACGCCGCGCTCGGCTTCGCCCAACGTTCGGCCGATCATGGCGGAGAAATCCGAGACGCGCGTCGTTCCCTGCAAGTCGTTCACGAGCCGGCCGGTCTCGTCGTCCCAGTGGGAATCGAGGGTGATCATCTCGCGCATGAGGTTCAGCGCCTGGGAGTCATGCCGGAAATCGATGCCCGCGGTCTTCACGAAAAGGAATACCAGCGCGCCCAGGAGGAGGGCGGCGCCGAGCGCCATCAATGCTCCGCGATGCGTCTTGAGCAAGGCCGCTTTCCCCTTTTGTTGTTGGCCGGCTGTCGAAGTACGTCAGATTCTGCCGCAGCCCACGTCACATGTTGTGTGACGGCCATCACAAAGGCACATTGCAACTGTAGGGTACTACTCGCCGAGATACGCTTCCCGGATGCGCGGGTCGTGCAGCAGCGTGCGGCCTTCCCCGGTCAGCGTGACGAGCCCCCCCTCCAGAACGTACCCCCGCTGCGAGATTTCGAGGGCCAGGCGGGCATTCTGCTCCACCAGCAGCAGGGTGACGCCTTCGGAGGCGATGGTGCGCACGACGTCGAAGATCTTCTCGACCATGAGGGGGGCGAGTCCCATGCTGGGCTCGTCCAGGAGCAGCAGCTTCGGGCGGCTCATGAGGGCGCGGGCGATGGCGAGCATCTGCTGCTCGCCCCCGGACAGGGTGCCGGCCGTCTGCCGGCGGCGCTCCTTCAGGCGCGGGAAGAGCGTGAAGACCCGCTCGACGTCCGATGCGACCGCTTTGGAATCGTTGCGCGCGTAGGCGCCCATCGCGAGGTTCTCCTCGATGGTGAGCTGCGCGAAGACGCCGCGCCCCTCGGGCACGAGGGCGAGTCCGCGCCGCGCGATCTCGTGGGGCTTGAGCCGCGTGATGTCGGTGCCGTCGTAGCGCACGGTGCCCGCCGCGGCGCGCACGAGGCCCGTGATGGCGCGAAGCGTGGTGGTCTTCCCCGCGCCGTTGGCGCCGATGAGGCACACGAGCTCGCCCTGTTCCACCTTCAGGTCGATGCCCTTCACGGCGCGGATGCCGCCGTAGGCCACCTGGAGCTGCTCGATCGAAAGGAGGCTCACGGCGGCGGCGTGGTGTGGCCGGTGCCGAGGTAGGCCTCGATCACGCGCGGGTCTTTCTGGATGGCTTTCGGCAGCCCCTCGGCGATGTTGCGGCCATAGTCGAGAACCAGCACGCGGTCGCACAGCCCCATCACGAGGCGCACGTCGTGTTCGATGAGCAGGAGCGTCACGCCGTCCTTGCGGATGGATTCCAGCAGCGCGCGAAGCTCCACCTTCTCGGTGGCGTTCATGCCGGCGGCGGGCTCGTCGAGGGCGAGCAGGCGCGGGTCCGTGGCGAGGGCGCGCGCGATCTCGAGGCGGCGCTGGTCGCCATACGACAGGTGCTTGGCGAGCTCGTTGCGGCGCCCCTCGATCCCCACGTATTCGAGCAGCTCGTGGGCGCGCTTCTCGATCGCCCGCTCCTCCGCGCGCGTGGCCGGTCCGCGCAGGATCGCGCCGAAGACGCCGGCACGCGTGCGCACGTGGCGTCCGATCATCACGTTCTCGAGCGCCGAGAGGTTCGCGAAGAGGCGGATGTTCTGGAACGTGCGCGCGATGCCCAGTCTTGCGATCCGATCCGGCGTCGCATTGCGAAGCAGCGCGCCTTCGAATCGGAACTCGCCCTCGTCCTGGCGATAGATGCCGGTGAGCACGTTGAAGAGCGTGGTCTTGCCGGCGCCATTGGGGCCGATGAGCCCGTAGATCTCGCCCTTGTTGATGGAGAAGGACACCTCCGAGAGCGCCACGAGGCCGCCGAAGCGCCGGGTGATCCCCTTCACCTCGAGGATCGGCGCGCGGTCCGGGGCGGGATCGGCTTGGCTCATTCCTTGGGAGCCGCGAGCTCGCGCTTGCGAACGGCCGAGGGCAGGATGCCCGCGGGACGGAAAAGCATCATCACCACCATCGCGAGCCCGAAGAGCAGCATGCGGATCACCTCGGGATCGATGAGCGAGCGGCCGAAGAGGCGCGCCTGGACGTCGGCGCCCACGGTGTAGCGCAGGATCTCGGGAACGAAGGAGAGCAGGATGGCGCCCAGGATCACGCCCCAGATATTGCCCATGCCGCCCAGCACCACCATGGACAGCACCATCACGCTCTCCGTGAGGATGAAGCTCTCCGGGCTGATGAATCCCTGGATCGAGGAGAACATGCCGCCCGCGATGCCGCCGAACGACGCCCCCATCGCGAAGGCGAGGAGTTTCATGTTGCGCGTGTTGATGCCCATGGAGCGCGCCGCGAGCTCGTCTTCGCGGATCGCCTCCCATGCGCGGCCGATGCGCGAGTCCTGCAGGCGCAGGTTCAGGATCACGATCAGCACCAGCACCACCAGCAGGAAGTAGTAGTACTTGATGGTCCCGGAGAGCGCGAGATCGCCGATGCGCGTGGTGTTGGCGAAGTCGATGCCCGCGACCTTGATCGGGTCGATCGTGGTGAGGCCTTTCGGGCCGTTGGTGAGGTTGAACGGCTCCGAGAGGTTGTTCAGGAAGATGCGCACGATCTCGCCGAAGCCGAGCGTCACGATGGCGAGGTAGTCGCCGCGCAGCTTGAGCGTCGGTGCGCCCAGCAGCACCCCGAAGAGGCACGCCACCGCCGCGCCGATGGGCAGGATCGCCCACCACGGCCAGTGGAGATTGAAGTGCGGCGAGGCGAGGAGCGCATACACGTACGCGCCCACGGCGTAGAACGCGATGTATCCCAGGTCCAGCAGCCCCGCGAAGCCGACCACGATGTTCAGGCCCAGCGAGAGCATCACGAAGAGGATCGCGAGGTTCGTGATCCTCACCCACGCGGTGCCGACGGTTGCCAGCACCAGCGGCAGCGCGAGCAGCGCCGCGGCCACCAGCACCAGGCCCACCCACTTGGCCTGGGGATGACGACGCAGCACCGATATCGTGTCTGGCACCATCTTGCGTTAGATGGCGTCAGGCACCGCTGGGTCTCGCCGCGAAGAGCGATGCGAGCGCCGATTGCGCGGGCTCCTCCAGCGGGTGCTCTTCCTGCAGCAGCCGCATCCGCTCGGCGAATTCGTCGGCCACGTCGGGGCGGATGTTGCGCACGCGGGCCACGATGTCGGCGAGCAGCGCGCGCAGGGTCACGCTCTTCGGAAGATCGAGGCACAGGTGCATCGCGCCTTCGACGATCTCCCGGATGCCGTGCAATGCGTCGGGGCTGCGCGCGCAGCGCACGGCGAGCAGCTGCTCCAGGCGCAGCATGTAGTGCGCGAGCTGCGGCGGCGCCGGCGGCATGTATGCGCTTTGCAGGTGCGCGGGTGTCCCCGCGTGCTTCTCGAGCGCCCGCTGCAATTCGATCGCGAGCTCGACGCCGATGATGTCGGTGCGATCGAGGGTCGCGAAGGCCTCGTGCTTGAAGAGCACCTTGCCGTCGGAGCA
>Ga0097621_100003283_pt1 | contig 11126 bp, 12 predicted proteins | sample KBSMisM72_FD_73165 | JGI IMG/M metagenome (GOLD analysis project Ga0097621, IMG submission 73165) | Miscanthus rhizosphere microbial communities from Kellogg Biological Station, Michigan, USA - KBS Miscanthus M7-2 (version 2) (version 2) | ecosystem: Host-associated > Plants > Roots >... | reverse complement strand
CGTTCGTTTCCAGAAGTCGGCGGCCTCTTGTCGTACGGCCCCAATGCGTCCGACTCGTTCCAGCGCGGCGTTTACTTTGTGATCAAGATTCTGCAGGGAGACAAGCCCTCGGGAATCCCCGCCGAGCAGCCGACGAAATTCGAGCTCATCATCAATCTCAAAACAGCGAAGACGCTCGAGGTGATTGTGCCTGCGACGTTGCTCGCGCGCGCCGACGAGGTGATTGAATGAGGCGGCGCGAGTTCATGGGGGGGTGGCCCAGCGAGTAATTGAGTTGGCAGAGACCGGCATTCGCGACAGTGACCGGCTGTATCGTGAGACGATTAAATCTGTTCGTGGGAATTCCGATGGCTCAGCTGCGAAGTAAGGGCCAGCTTCCACCGACACTGGCGCGGGCGACGATCTATCATCGGATTGCGTCCCTTTACTCACACAATCTCCCGCGCCGCGCTCGGCGCAATCCTGAGAATCTGCTCGATCCGCGCGGCGCGATCCAACCGGGGGCTGCTTAAAAATCCATTTAGCCCAACACCCGCCGCACGGCCGTGTCCCAGGACTTGAGCTTGCGGGCCCGGGTGGCCGCATCCATCGCCGGGATGAAGCGTCGATCGAGGCGCCAGCACTGCGCGACGCGATCGGGCTCGGGGTAAAAGCCTGTCTTGAGTCCCGCCAGATAGGCGGCGCCCAGCACCGTCGTTTCCTTGATCGCAGGGCGGTCGACAATGATGCCCGTGAGGTCGGCGAGACGCTGCATGGTCCAGTCGGATGCCGCCATGCCGCCGTCGACACGCAGCGTGTTGAGCCTTGCCGCCGAAGCAAGATCCGATTGCATGGCAGTGAGCAGGTCGGCGGTCTGGAAACAGACGCTTTCGAGCGCGGCGCGCGCAAGCTCTTTGGGACCGGTAGCGCGTGTAAGCCCGAACAACGCGCCGCGCGCTGTTGGATTCCAATGCGGTGCGCCCAGGCCAACGAAGGCCGGCACGAGGACGACGTCCTGCGTCGGATCGGCAGCGGCGGCGAGTGCGCCGGTCGCCTCGGCGCTGTCGATGACTTTGAGGCCATCGCGCAGCCACTGGACGGCGGCGCCGGCGACGAAGATCGATCCCTCGAGCGCGTAGGTGCGCTTGCCGCCGAGCTGATAGGCGACGGTCGTGATCAGCTTGTTGCTGGAGCGCACGGCGCGCTCGCCAGTGTTGACGAGTGCAAAGCAGCCCGTGCCGTACGTCGATTTGATCATGCCCGGCGTGAAGCACGCCTGCCCGACGAGCGCGGCCTGCTGGTCGCCGGCAATCCCGCAGATCGGGATCGGCGCGCCGAACCATTCCGGATCGGCGACGCCGAAATCGGCGGAAGAATCGAGCACCGTCGGCAGAAGAGTTGTCGGTACGCCGAAGATGGCACAGAGCTGGTCATCCCAGCGGCCGGTATGAATGTCGAACAACAGGGTGCGCGACGCGTTGGTCGCGTCGGTAGCGTGGACCTTGCCGCCGGTGAGCTGCCACAGGAGATAGCTGTCGACCGTGCCGAAGGCGAGTTCGCCACGCTCGGCCTGCGCGCGGATCATCGGGTGATGGTCGAGCAGCCAGGCGATCTTGCTGGCCGAGAAATAGGGATCGAGGACCAGGCCGGTCTTTGCGGCGAGCGCGGGCTCGTGGCCGGCGGCCTTCAGGCGCTCGCATATCGCCGCGGTGCGACGGTCCTGCCAGACAATGGCGCGATGTACGGGCTTGCCGGTCGCGCGCTCCCACACCAGCGTAGTCTCGCGCTGATTGGTGATGCCGATGGCAACGATGTCCCGGGCGTGCGCATTGGCCTGACGCAGCACCGCACGGCAGGTTGCAAGCGTCGTGCGCCAGAGATCAGCCGGGTCGTGCTCGACCTCGCCGTCGGCCGGGAAATGCTGCGGGAACTCCTGCTGCGCGACCTCGGCGACCGACATGTCGTCGCGAAACAACATGGCGCGCGTCGACGTCGTCCCCTGATCGATCGCCAGCACGTAGCGCATGGGCGGGTTCCGCGAGAATCGCGATATCGAAGCTACGCCATCGTCGGTGCGTGGGGTATCGTCGTCCGGCGACGGGAACCGCTTGCGGCCGAAATTCTTCCTTATTGCGTGCTATCGCCAAAGGTGCCGATCAGCGGCGGTCGATGAGGAGGCGTGTTTGAACAAACTCCGGTGCATCGCGTGGCTCGCTCTCGCGTTCTGTATGACGTCGTCGCAGATGGCGGCGGCGCAGACGGCTGCCGCACAGCCGAGCGTCGTTGGGCTTTGGGAAAAGCAAAGTGAGACCGGTGCCTCGGTCATCTGGTTCCTGTTTGTCGAGCGCGGCGACACTTACGATGGCGTCATCGCGAAACTGTTCCCGCGTCCGGACGAACCGCCCAATCCGATTTGCACCCAATGTACCGACGACCGGCAAAATGCACCGTGGCTCGGATTGCCGATGATCCGCGACATGCGGCGGCGCGATCTGTCGTATGAGGGCGGCAGCATTCTCGATCCGCGCGATGGACGCATCTACAGCGCGAACATGCGGCTGTCCGAAGACGGCCAGACGCTCACCGTGCGCGGCTATCTCGGAATTCCGCTGCTCGGCCGCGACGAAATATGGGTGCGGTTGCCGGACAGCGCACTCGCCTCGCTCGACCGCGGCGTGCTGCAGCGTTATGCGCCGCAGGCGCTGCCGCGGCAGCGGCCGGCGCAACAACGCCGTTAGCGCGCGCCAATCGCGATTGTTTGCTTAACGAATGCTAATCGCCGCCCGTTCTGCAATTCCGGGTTAATGATACGGGGCGAATTTCAACGCTGATGAAGCCAGCCTTTACGCGGATTCACTAAACATCGGCCCTTCGACATCCGGGGCGTTCGAGTATGAAGCGCGTTGCGCTGGCTGCAGGTGTTTGGCTGGTCGCCGGGGCCGCCATGGCGTCCGAAACCGGTCCGGTGATCGTGATCCCGGGCCGTCCCGGCGTGCCGATCATCATTAACGGCCAGGACGTCTCCTATCAGGTCATCGAGGGCGATTGGGGTCTGGCGCGGCCGAGCTACATCGTCCCGCAGGTGATCTATCGCCCGTATTATCCGAGCGCGATCGGGCCTGGGCCATTCGTCGGTCCGCCGCCTGCAGCTCACTATTTTCCTAAGACTGGAAGCAAGCCCCGCGTCGGGCGGCTCGAGCGCGACGTGCCGCGGCCGACGAAGGCGCAGTCTTACAATCGCGGTTGGGGCACTGCGTCGGACCCGACGCCGGTAACCATCCCGGCGCCGTATCCGACGCCGCCGATCGTCGTGACACCCGACATGCGCCGGCGTCACCCATAAACCTTTATCCGGAAAACCGTTTTTGCGCGCCGCATCCGCGTGTCAGTGTCGGGATTGAAACATGAATGAAGCCTTGGGAGCTGCAATGCCTAACCGCCGATCCGGTTTGCTCACCGCCGCGATTGCCGCCGCCGCGCTGTTTGCGGTTGCCGTGCCGGCAAGCGCGCAATTCTACGCCAATGCGTCCGTCGGAGTGGGTGTCGGTCAGCCAGGCTATGGCTACGCGCAGCCTTACGGATACGCGCAGCCTTACGGTTATGGCTACGGCTACGGCCAGCCGTCGTATGGCTACGGCTATCAGCAACAGCCGGTCTACACCGCTTACACGACTTATTACGCGCAACCGGGTTACGGCTACGCGCAGCCGAACTACGGTTATGGCTACGCGCCGTGCTGCAGGGAGCCGAGCTGGTGGGATCGTCTGTGGGGCAACAACAATTGTTGCGTCCAGCAGCCGGCGTACCAGCCGATCGTTGCGCAGCCGAGCTACGCGCCCGTCGTTGACGGGGCGAGCCATGGCATGACCATCGTCAATAACGGTTCGATGTACCTCGGGCAGGGCGCTGCGCGTCCGTACCATCGTCACATGCATCACGCCGCGGTGGCGCCGGCTTACGAAGAGCCGATGGTCGCGCCGGTTCCGCGCTACGTGCGTCCGCACCTACGCCGGCATTACATGCACCGTCCGGCCTATCACCGGCCGCACGTGGTCTACCGGACGCGTGTCGTCTATCGCACGCGCTACGTCGCGCCGCATCACGGCATGCGCCGTGCGCCGGCCGTTCGCTTCGACGTTACCGCGCCGCCAGCTGCCGCGCCGCAACGTAAAGTGCTAGAGCCGCAGCGTTAGAGACGTTCAGGCTTTTGATCTTTCCGGGAAGATCTACCCGCGCGACCTGATCACAGGTCGCGCGTGTCAGTTGACGCAGCCCTTTTCCCTCCGCGCCGAGCACGATCGCGAGCGGCGCTCGCACGCCGAGATCGGCGAGATCCGCTTCGCCGCTTGAATCCAATCCGACGACGAACACGTTGCGGGATTTGAGCGACTCCAGCGCGCGCGCAAGATTGGGCACCATCACCATCGGTACAAATTCAAGCGCACCAGATGCTGCCTTCGCGAGGACGCCGGTTGCCTCCGGGCTGTGGCGCGATGTCGTCACGATGGCGGTGACGGAAAATGCCGCGGCCGAACGCAGGATCGCGCCGACGTTGTGCGGGTCGGTGATCTGATCGAGCACCAGTACGATGCCGGAAAGATCGACGTCGTCGATGTCGGGTGAGGGCAGGGGATCGACTTCGAGGAGCAGACCCTGGTGCACCGCGTCGGGCCCGACCAGTTCGTCGATCTCGTCGGCGCGAACGAGCTCCGGCTCCACCGCCAGCGCGACCTCGTCGTCCTGGAGCCGGCGCAGTGCGTTCTCAGTGGCGATCAGACGATGGATCTTGCGCGCTGGATTTTCCAGCGCCGCCTTCACGCTGTGCCAGCCATATATAATGACAGGGCCGTCGCGGTCGCGCGCGGGCGGCCGCCAGCCGCGGCGCGGCCGCGGATCCGGCCGCGAGCCACGGCCGGGCGGACGGCGTGTCTGATTGGCATGGGGTGGGCGAGGCCGGCGCATGCGGCCTTGTGTCATGGCCGGTAACGGATGGCAATTTCGGCCGTGAAAACCCTGTGATCCGCGCGGGTTGACACCTATTCGACCCGCCACCATAAGAACCCGCGAACGTTTGAGAACTGCAAACGTTTTCGTCGTTACATTGTCGGCGATGGGGGAGTGTCCCGAGCGGCAAAGGGGGCGGACTGTAAATCCGCTGGCTATGCCTTCGCAGGTTCGAGTCCTGCCTCCCCCACCAACCGGCGCGGGTGTAGCTCAATGGTAGAGCAACAGCCTTCCAAGCTGATGACGAGGGTTCGATTCCCTTCACCCGCTCCAAATTTCCGCTGAAAGAGTGAGGGCGTGACGGATACTGACGAGCCCGATATACAGACGGCGCGTTAGGAGTGTAGCTCAACTGGCTAGAGCACCGGTCTCCAAAACCGGGGGTTGGGGGTTCGACTCCCTCCACTCCTGCCACGCCCGGGAACCCAACAATTCCACCGACTTGACCTGCCCCGGAGCGGGCAGTAGGAAACACGCATCGCATGCGGCCCGGTGACGGACTTCCGCAGCGAACATTCCCCAAAAAAGGGTCCGCTTGGCGGCCTCATCCTTAAAGGTTGGGCGGCGAATACCTATTTGGGCTGCTGGCAATTCAGTCCATTGGCGGAATTACAGATGGCAAAAGTCAGTCCGTTCAAGTTCCTGCAGGAAGTGCGGGACGAGATGAAAAAGGTCACGTGGCCGACGCGCCGCGAGACCGGCATCACGACGCTGATGGTCTTCATCATGTCCGCCGCCGCCGCCGTGTTCTTTCTCATTGCCGACCAGTTGATCCGCCTCGCCGTTACGACGGTGCTCGGAATCCTTTAATCGCTTCGCGCGGAAACACAGATCATGGCCAAGCGCTGGTACATCATTCACGCCTACTCGAATTTCGAGAAGAAGGTCGCGGAGTCGATCCGCGAACAGTCCAAGCAACGCGGACTGGCCGATCTGTTCGATGAAATCCTGGTGCCGACCGAGAAGGTCGTCGAAGTGCGCCGCGGCCGCAAGGTCGACACCGAGCGCAAGTTCTTCCCGGGCTACGTGCTGGCCAAGGTCGAGCTCACCGACGAAGCCTTCCACCTGATCAAGAACACGCCGAAAGTCACGGGCTTCCTTGGCGCCGGCGACAAGCCGATGCCGATCTCGGAAGCCGAAGCCTCGCGCATCCTGCACCAGGTGCAGGAGGGCATCGAACGTCCCAAGCCGTCGGTGTCGTTCGAGGTCGGCGAGCAGGTGCGGGTGTCCGATGGTCCCTTCGCCTCGTTCAACGGGACGGTGGAAGAGGTCGACGACGCGCGCTCACGCCTCAAGGTCGCGGTCTCGATCTTCGGCCGTGCCACGCCGGTCGAGCTCGAGTTCGGACAGGTCGAGAAGGTTTAACGCCGACGCCGGTCGAGCGTCGCGCGGAAGCGTCGGCGCATGAAAGCTTGACCTTTCGGCGCAATTCGTTTTGAACAGCGCAATTAGCGGGCTCGCCGTTAATTTTGAGACGTGGAAGGTGACGACGGTGGCCAACCGTCTAGATCCGCACCACGAACCCTGAACCGGCGCACCGGTTGGTGCGCATCGCCAGGAGTGATGTCATGGCAAAGAAAGTCACTGGATTTTTGAAACTGCAGGTGCCGGCGGGAGCAGCCAATCCCTCGCCGCCGATCGGCCCTGCGCTCGGCCAGCGCGGTCTCAACATCATGGAGTTCTGCAAGGCGTTCAACGCGCAGACCCAGAAGATGGAGAAGGGCGCGCCGATCCCGGTCGTGATCACGATTTATCAGGATCGCTCGTTCACCTTCGAGATGAAGACACCGCCGGTGTCGTACTTCATCAAGAAGGCCGCGAAGATCGAGAGCGGCGCCAAGGCGCCCGGCCGCGACAAGGCCGGCACCATCACCAAGGCGCAGGTGAAGGAAATCGCGCAGCAGAAGATGAAGGACCTGAACTCGGACACCATCGAGTCGGCTATGAAGATGATCGAAGGATCCGCCCGCTCGATGGGCATCGAGGTGAGGGAGTAACGGCGATGACACGGGGAAAACGCACGCTCGCCGCCCGCGAGGGCATCGACCGCGAGAAGCTCTACACGCTCGATGAAGCGGTAAAAATGGTCAAGGAACGCGCCAAGGCGAAGTTCGACGAAACGATCGAGATCGCCATGAATCTGGGCGTCGATCCCAAGCACGCCGACCAGATGGTGCGCGGCGTGGTTGCGCTGCCGAACGGCTCGGGCCGCAGCCAGCGCGTGGCGGTGTTCGCCCGCGGCGCCAAGGCCGAAGAGGCGAAGGCTGCCGGCGCCGATCTCGTCGGCGCAGAGGATCTGGTCGAGAAGGTGAATGGCGGCGCGATCGACTTCGACCGTTGCATCGCCACTCCGGACCTGATGCCGCTCGTCGGCCGTCTCGGCAAGGTACTCGGGCCCCGCGGCCTGATGCCGAACCCGAAGGTCGGCACGGTGACCATGGACGTTACGACGGCCGTGAAGGGCGCCAAGGGCGGCTCGGTCGAATTCCGGGTCGAAAAAGCCGGCATTGTGCAAGCCGGCGTGGGCAAGGCCTCGTTCGATGCCCATAAGCTGGTCGAGAACATCCGCGCCTTTGCCGACGCGGTGAACAAGGCCAAGCCGGCCGGTGCCAAGGGACATTTCATCAGCCGGGTCGCGATCTCTTCGACCATGGGCCCTGGGGTGAAGATCGAGCCGGCCAGCCTGTTCGGTACCCCGGCCTCCTGACCAGATTTCGGGCGGGCAAAACCCGCCCGAAGGGGTTGGCAAACCTGAAATTAGGGTCTAGATAACCCTGCATGGGCGTGCCGGCCCGTTTGGCGGCGCGCCTTTGTGCGTCTCTGGAAAACGACAGCACCGAGGAACTCAATCCTTTTGGACATCCTGCGGGATTCCTCCTGAAGGGAAGGGCCGACGCGCTGCTTTTCCAGTGTCCTGTCCGAGACTGCAGGTGTCTGGCGACCAGCAAAGTTTGCGACCGCCGAACTTAATGTCCTGCATAGACGGGGAGTGGACTGCGTAACGGAGCGTCCGAAAGGGCATCCGTTCTGTGGTTTGAACCCTCGATGACCTGGGTGGCTTCGGCTGCGCAGGGGACAGGCGATAAGGCCCAACTCGCACGTTGCGAAATTGGGCGCTGAGCGTCGTCCTGTCTCCAACCGTTTCGACGGAGCGGAGCCTCGACGGCAAATCGCAACCCGCGGCCGTCGCAAGACGACCGCCCAAGTCAGAAAGAGCAACGAGTGGATCGAGCGGCCAAGCAAGAGTCCATCGAAGAACTCAAGGGAGTTTTCAAAGCTTCCGCGGTTGTCGTTGTGGCTCATTATGCAGGCCTCACCGTCGCTCAGATGTCGACCCTGCGGAAGCAGGCTCGGCAGGCTGGCGCTTCGGTGAAGGTGGCAAAGAACCGCCTCGCCAAAATCGCTCTCGAAGGCACCGACGTCGCGTCAGTCTCGGCCCTGCTGAAGGGTCCGACGGTGATCGCCTACTCAGGAGATCCCGTGGCTGCACCGAAGGTCGTCGCCGATTTCGCCAAGGTACACGAGAGACTCGTGATCCTCGGCGGAGCGATGGGCAAGACGGCTCTCAACCCCGACGGCGTCAAGGCACTTGCCTCGCTGCCGTCGCTCGACGAGCTGCGTGGAAAGATCGTCGGCCTTCTCGTGGCCCCGGCGACCAAGATCGCGCAACTCGCCAATGCACCCGCGGCGAAACTCGCTCGCGTCGTGCAGGCCTACGCTTCCAAGAGCGCCGCGTAACGCGCTCTTTGCACATCGAATGGTTCAAACCTGAAGGACACATGACCAATGGCTGATCTGTCGAAGATTGTTGATGAACTCTCCACCCTGACCGTCCTCGAGGCGGCCGAGCTCGCCAAGATGCTCGAGGAGAAGTGGGGCGTGTCGGCCGCCGCCGCGGTGGCGGTTGCGGCAGCTCCGGGTGCCGGCGGCGGCGCTGCCGCGGCCGAAGAGAAGACCGAGTTCACTGTCGTCCTGGCCAGCGCCGGCGACAAGAAGATCGAAGTGATCAAGGAAGTCCGCGCTCTCACCGGGCTCGGACTGAAGGAAGCCAAGGACCTCGTCGAGGGCGCGCCGAAGACCGTGAAGGAAGGCGTGTCGAAGGATGACGCCGCCAAGATGAAGGCGACGCTCGAGAAGGTCGGCGCCAAGGTTGAGTTGAAGTAAGCGCAGCTTACTTATCGAGACGAAACGACACGTGACCGGGTTCGCCCGGTCACGACGAGAGGCGAAAGCGAAACTTGAATTCCGGAGTTCATGCCTGCGGGCACGAGCTCTCCACCTCGCCGCAGGGCGGCGAAACCGAAATACGGCGCCACGCGCCTGTCCGGACGACCGCGATTGGATTGCGGTCATCCGGAGAGTCGCACCGGTTGCCTCCGATCTTTAGACGGAGCAAAGGGCCAAATGGCACAGCAGACTTTTACCGGTCGCAAACGAGTTCGTAAGTTCTTCGGAAAAATTCATGAAGTCGCAGAGATGCCGAACCTCATCGAGGTTCAGAAGGCGTCCTACGACCAATTCCTGTTGGTGAAAGAGCCGACAGGCGGGCGCCCCGACGAGGGGCTGCAGGCGGTCTTCAAGTCCGTCTTCCCGATCACGGATTTCTCGAACACTGCGCAGCTTGAATTCGTGCGCTACGAGTTCGAAGCGCCCAAGTACGACGTCGACGAGTGCCGCCAGCGCGGCATGACGTTCGCTGCGCCGCTCAAGGTGACCCTGCGCCTGATCGTGTTCGATATAGACGAAGAGACCGGCGCACGCTCCGTGAAGGACATCAAGGAGCAGGATGTCTACATGGGCGACATCCCGCTGATGACCAACAACGGTACGTTCATCGTGAACGGCACCGAGCGCGTCATCGTCTCGCAGATGCATCGTTCGCCCGGCGTGTTCTTCGATCACGACAAGGGCAAGACGCATTCCTCGGGCAAGCTGCTGTTTGCCGCCCGCATCATTCCATACCGCGGCTCGTGGCTCGATATCGAGTTCGACGCCAAGGACATCGTCTATGCGCGCATCGACCGCCGCCGCAAGATTCCGGTGACGTCGCTGCTCTATGCGCTCGGGATGGACGGCGAGGAGATCCTCAATACCTTCTTCAAGCAGGTGCCGTACAAGCGCGCCAAGGAAGGCTGGCGCGTTCCGTTCGACGCCAACCGCATGCGTGGCTACAAGGCGGTCAACGACCTCGTTGACGCCGACACTGGCCGCGTCGTGGTCGAGGCCGGCAAGAAGATCACCGTGCGCCAGGCCCGCCAGCTCGCGGAGAAGGGCCTCAAGGCGCTGCGCATGTCCGATGAGGAACTCATCGGGCACTACATCGCCGAGGACCTCGTCAACGTTAAGACCGGCGAGATCTACGCGGAAGCCGGCGCCGAGATCACCGACAAGGTGCTCAAGGTGCTCAACGAGGCGGGTTACAAGGAAATCCCGATCCTCGACATCGACCACGTCAACGTCGGTCCGTACATTCGCAACACGCTGGCGATGGACAAGAACATGACGCGTGAAGACGCGTTGTTCGACATCTATCGCGTGATGCGTCCGGGTGAACCGCCGACGGTGGACACCGCGCAGGCGATGTTCCAGTCGCTGTTCTTCGACAGCGAGCGTTACGACCTCTCGGCTGTCGGCCGCGTGAAGATGAACATGCGCCTCGACCTGCAGGTCGAGGACACGATCCGCATCCTGCGCAAGGACGACATCATCGGCGTGATCCGCGTGCTGCTCGACCTGCGCGACGGCAAGGGTGAGATCGACGACATCGACCATCTCGGCAACCGGCGCGTCCGCTCGGTCGGCGAACTGATGGAAAATCAGTACCGCATCGGCTTGCTGCGCATGGAGCGTGCGATCAAGGAGCGTATGTCCTCGGTCGACATCGATACGGTGATGCCGCAGGACCTGATCAACGCCAAGCCGGCGGTTGCGGCGGTGCGCGAGTTCTTCGGTTCGTCGCAGCTCTCGCAGTTCATGGATCAGACCAACCCGCTCTCGGAGATCACCCACAAGCGCCGCCTGTCGGCGCTTGGCCCGGGCGGTCTGACGCGCGAGCGTGCCGGCTTCGAGGTGCGCGACGTGCACCCGACGCACTACGGCCGCATCTGCCCGATCGAGACGCCGGAAGGTCCGAACATCGGCCT
>Ga0097621_100003278_pt1 | contig 11131 bp, 8 predicted proteins | sample KBSMisM72_FD_73165 | JGI IMG/M metagenome (GOLD analysis project Ga0097621, IMG submission 73165) | Miscanthus rhizosphere microbial communities from Kellogg Biological Station, Michigan, USA - KBS Miscanthus M7-2 (version 2) (version 2) | ecosystem: Host-associated > Plants > Roots >... | reverse complement strand
AGCATTTATTTGATAGCTCTCGCGGTCTTGATCGTCGCCGGCATGGCTGGCTGGCGCGGGTACGAATATTGGGTTGCAAAGAAGGCTGCTGCCGCGGGCGCGGAATTTGAGGCGGCGATCACATTGAACGAAGAGGGCAAGCGAGCCGAGGCCGAGGCAGCCTTCGCGAAGGTGGCCGCCGAGGCGCCGGCCGGCTATCGCGTGCTCGCGCGCATGCGCGCCGCAGGCGCGCTTGCGCAATCCAAACCGGCGGACGCCGTGAAAGCCTATGACGAAATTTCTGCTGACGCTTCGCTCGGAATCATCTGGCAGGATCTGGCCGCGGTGCGCGCGGGATTGCTGCTTGTCGACACGGCGCCACTGGCTGACATGCGGCGGCGGCTCGACCCGGTTGCCGAGCCGGCGCGGAGTTTTCGACACACGGCGCGTGAGCTGCTCGCCTTGTCGGCTTGGAAAAGCCATGACGTCGCCGCTGCCCGCAAATATATCGACATGATTACAGGCGATGCCGAGAGCCCGATCGGCATCCGCGCGCGTGCGGATGTCCTGTCGGCGTTGATCACGGCGGACGGAAAGAGCTGAAAGCATGCGTGCAAGTTCTCGAATCGTATTGCTTGTAACGCTTGCGCTAGCCATCCCCGCGCTTGCCGGTTGCGCGGATTTCGATCCGGACAAGCTCGACGTGTTTGGCCTCAACGAAAAGAAGAAATTGCCGGGCGAGCGCAAGGAGCTGTTTCCCGGTGGCGTCCCTGGCGTAACGCAGGGGATCCCACCCGAGTATGTGAAAGGCAATCACCCTCCGCCGGAAACAGCGCAAGCTTTGCAGGCTCCCGCGGCTGAGCAGAACAAGGCCGCGGAGGAGGCTGAGCCAGAGAAGAAAGCTGCCGCAGCGGAGCCCGAGCCGAAACCAAAGCCGAAGCGCGCCGCAAAGCCGCGCACGGCGTCACAGCCCGCGCAGGCCGCGAGCCAACCGCAGCAGCAAATGGCACCATGGCCCCAGCAGAATCCGCAGCCTGCGCCGCAACAGGCCCAGTCCCCCTGGCCGACGCAGGGGCAGTCTACGACGGCACCCTGGCCGTCGTCGCCGCAGCCCGGCACCTTCTCGCGCTGACACGCGTAGCAGGCTAAAAACCCGGGCCGCCTCGCGCGGCCGGACAGCCATTCATGCCATTCACAGTCGCCATTATCGGCCGCCCCAATGTCGGCAAGTCGACCCTCTTCAACAGGCTGGTCGGCCGCCGGCTTGCACTTGTTGACGACAAGCCCGGCGTTACCCGCGACCGGCGCGAGGGGGAAGGCAGACTTGGCGACATCGCCTTCACCGTGATCGATACCGCCGGACTGGAGCAGTCCGCTCCTGAAAGTCTGTCCGGTCGTATGCGTGCTCAGACCGAAGCGGCCATCGAACAGGCCGATGCCGTCTTCTTCATGATCGACGCGCGCTCCGGACCGATTCCTGCCGATCATGCGTTCGCGGATGTCGCGCGCAAGTCGGGCAAACCGATTATCCTCGTAGCCAACAAGAGTGAGGGCACTTCCGGCGAAGCGGGACGGCTCGAGGCCTACGCGCTCGGCCTCGGCGAGCCGATACCAATCTCGGCCGAGCACGATGAAGGCATGTCCGATCTCTATGATGCCCTGCGCGCAGTGCTGCCCGAGCACGCGGATGCGGAAGCTTTCGACATCGCGCCCGACGCTGCTCATCCGATCCGCGTCGCTGTCGTCGGCCGGCCCAATGCAGGAAAATCCACATTGATCAACCGTTTGATCGGGGAGGAGCGGTTACTCACAGGGCCGGAGGCGGGTATCACGCGGGACGCAATTGCGGTCGAGTATGTCTGGCAGAATCACAAATTTCGGATTTACGACACAGCTGGCTTACGGCGGCGCTCTCGTGTCGAGGAAAAACTGGAAAAACTTTCAGTTGCAGACGCGCTTAATGCGGTGCGCTTTGCCGAGGTCGTGGTCGTGTTGCTCGACGTTGAAAACGCGTTCGAAGAGCAGGACCAACGCATTGCCGACATGGTCGAGCAGGAAGGCCGGGCGATCGTCATTGCCGTCAACAAATGGGATCTGAAGGACAAAACGGCGGGAGCGATCGGCAAGTTGCGCGAGCAGGCCGAGGAAAAACTTACTCAGCTCAAAGGCGTGCCGTTGGTTGCGGTCTCTGGTCTCACCGGCGAAGGCCTGGACCGGTTGATGCAGGCAATCGTCGACGGATATGACGTGTGGAACAAACGCATTCCGACCAGCGGACTCAACCGCTGGTTCGAGCATGCCGTTAGCGCGCATCCGCCGCCCGCAGTTTCGGGCCGCTCATTGCGGCTCAACTACATCACGCAAGCCAAGAGTCGTCCGCCTAGCTTTGTAATTTTTTGCACTCGTGCCGACGCCGTGCCCGATGCTTATAAACGGTATCTATTGAACTCTTTGCGCGAGACCTTCGATCTTCCCGGTACGCCGATCCGCCTTATGTTGCGCGAGAAAGACAACCCCTACAAAGGCCGCGCGAAGCGCAAGCACTGATCGGCGCGAAAGGCCGTCGGCTAGGCCGGAGGCTGAAACGACTTCAGCTTGCGGTCGCGATAGTCGTAGAGCTTGCCGGACTCGGTGAAACTCGGCAGGCAAAGCGGGAGGATCGCCTTGGCGACCTCTTCGGGTGTCGGCAGCGTCAATGGATCGACGCCTGGAAACGCGCCTAGGTACATGCGCGTCCGCGTGGGCCCCGGCCCGAACAAATTGGCATGTACATTCGTGGTGGCAGTTTCGGCGGCATAAGTGCGCACCAGGACCTCCAATGCCGCTTTTGAGGCTGCGTAAGGCCCCCAATAGGCGCGGCCCAAATGCGCGACCCCTGACGTCAGGAATACCGCACGGCCGGCCTGTGAACGCTGCAGGAGGGCGTCCATGCAGCGGATGAGATGCCAGTTCGCGGTGACATTGACCGCGATCATGTTGCCCCAGTCTTTCGGCTGGTAGTGCGAAAGGGGCGATAAAGCTCCCAATATGCCGGCGTTGCCAATCAGCACATCGAGGCGCTGGTAGCGCTCGTTGAGAGCCAGCGCGAGCCGGGCGATGCCGTCGCTATCCTTCATGTCGAGCGGCACCAGGGTCGCGGAGCTACCGGCGGCCTTGATCTTGTCGTCCAGCTCTTCCAGCCCGCCGGCAGTGCGCGCGACAGCCACGATATGGGCCCCGGCTTGAGCAAGTTCGAGCGCGACCGCAGCGCCAATTCCGCGTGAGGCTCCAGTGACCACGGCAATACGGTCTGAAAGGGGCCTGGTTGCGCCGGTCATTGGTCCGGCCATCACCGCGATTAAATGGCTTCCGCCAGAAGCGACAACTGGCGCGGGCTCGCTTCCTGCGCGGCGAGATCGGTGAGCGGCGTCGGATAGTCGCCGGTGAAGCAATGGTCGGTGAACTGGGGCCGCACCGGATCGCGGCCCTCGAACCCCATTGCCCGATAGATTCCGTCGACCGACAGGAAAGCGAGCGAATCCGCCCCGATAAATTTCCGCATGCCCTCGAGATCGTGGGTCGCAGCGAGCAGCTTGTCGCGTTCGGGGGTGTCGATGCCGTAGTAGTCGGGATGGGTGATCGGAGGTGAGGCTATGCGGAAGTGCACTTCGCGGGCGCCGGCATCACGCATCATCTGGACGATCTTGCGCGAGGTCGTGCCGCGGACGATGGAATCGTCCACGAGGACAATGCGCTTGCCCGCAACAACAGCGCGATTGGCCGAGTGCTTGAGGCGAACCCCTTGATCTCTGATCGCCTGCGTCGGCTGGATGAAGGTGCGGCCAACGTAGTGGTTGCGGATGATGCCGAGCTCGTAAGGGATCTTGGCTTCCTGTGCGAACCCTATTGCCGCCGGCACACCGGAATCTGGGACGGGAATGATCACATCGGCAGACGCCGGCGCCTCGCGCGCCAGTTGAGCACCCATCGTCTTGCGGACGTTGTAGACGTGACGGCCGCCGACGATCGAATCTGGCCGCGAGAAATAAATGTATTCGAAGATGCACGGCCGTTCCGGCATCGGTGGAAACGGCTTATGTGATTGGGCGCCGTCTTCGTCAAAAATAACGACCTCGCCGTTTTCGACGTCGCGCACATATTGGGCGCCGATGATATCCAGTGCGCAGGTCTCCGAAGCGAGGATGGGGCAGCCGTCGAGCTTGCCGATGACCAGCGGGCGGATACCGAGCGGATCACGTGCACCCACGAGCTTCTTGTTGGTAAGGCCGACGAAAGCGTAGGCGCCCTCGAGCTGGCGCAAGCCTTCGATGAAACGATCGACGAAACGGTTGCGCTTGGCCCGGGCAACAAGGTGCAGGATCACTTCGGTGTCTGTGGTCGACTGCATCATTGCGCCCTCATGCACGAGGTCGCGACGCAGCTTGATGCCATTGGTTAGATTGCCGTTATGGCCGATGGCGAAGCCACCGGCATTAAGCTCGGCGAACAGCGGCTGCACGTTGCGGATGATCGTCTCGCCGGTCGTCGAGTAGCGCACATGTCCGATCGCCGAACTGCCGGGCAAGCGATCGATCACCTCGCGGCGGGCAAAGGCATCGCCCACGAGACCAAGCCGTCGCTCGGAATGAAATCGCTTGCCATCGAAAGAAACGATGCCGGCTGCCTCCTGGCCGCGATGCTGAAGCGCGTGCAGGCCGAGCGCCGTGATGGCGGCGGCGTCAGGATGACCGAAAATGCCGAAGACGCCACACTCCTCGCGCAGGCGGTCGGCGTCGGGATCGAACGCTTCATGAGGCAGAGGCACGAGGTCTCGATTGTCCATTGTCACCGCACGCTTGCTCTCGGTTGCGTCAGTAGTTCCGACCGCTGGTCGGGATTGCTGTCGGGCGTATCATCCTCAGGCTTCGGTCTCTTCAGCCTCTTTAAGATGGTGCTCTCGGGGTCATCCGGCAACATCGACATCAGCCATTGTCCCGTGTTTTGCAGCACGACTTTCGACTTGGCGCTGCGCACCCATTCCGGTTGGCTGCGGTCGGGCACCAGCCATGCGAAAAAGAGGAATGCGACGACGACGATGATAAGCCCTCGTCCTAGGCCGAAAAGAAAACCAAGCGTGCGGTCGAGCGCGCCGACCCGGCTGTCGAGCACCATGTCGGAAATGCGCGCGGTTATGATCGAGACGACCAGTAGTGTGCCCAGAAAAACGCCGCCGGCCGTTACGGCGGCTGCAATCATGTCACTGCTGAAGTACTGTTTCGCCGTCGGCAGCAGCCGCGAATATGAATAGAGCGTCACCAGGGCCGCGACGCCCCAGGCGCCGATCGATAGAATCTCGCGCATGAAGCCGCGGATCATGGCGAGCAGCCCCGAGATCAACATAACCGCCAGCAGAATGATGTCGAGCAGCGTGATCGGCATCGGTTGCTCAGGCGCTCCGCGTACTTAGGCGTTTGCCGTGGCGCCTGGCACAGGGCCAAGGCGACGAATCCGGGCCAGCCATAGCGGCTCCGGGCAGGGGCGGCAATGTTGACCTTAAGTGCTTAATTTTTAACCCATTTCTGCGCTGGCGGCAGGGTATCTTGAGGGGCCGCCGGAGCCGGTTTTGATGCGCCGTATATAGCGGGGCGCCGGGGCGCCGTCACCCGTCTTGTCCACCAGTTTTGACGAGCCGGGGTGCTTTACCGCGGGCAGCAATGTCCGCGACGAGGCCCGCAAGACTGTTGACGTCGGTAACCTTAAGGCTCGGCTCGGCCATTTCGGTGCGCGCCGCTTCAGGAACAATGGCGCGATTGAATCCGAGTTTGGCCGCTTCCTTGAGCCTGGCGGCGCTCTGCGCCACCGGGCGCACCGCTCCAGACAGCGATACTTCTCCAAAAAAGACCGCATCTGCCGGAAGCGGAGCATTTGCAAGCGACGAGACCAGCGCTGCGGCTGCAGCAAGGTCGCCTGCCGGCTCGTGAATACGCATGCCGCCGGCCACGTTGAGGTAGACATCGTGTCCGCCGAGCCGCACCCCACAATGGGCTTCGAGCACCGCCAGCACCATCGACAGACGACTCGGATCCCAACCTACGACGGCGCGCCGTGGTGTGCCGAGCGAGGTGGGTGCGACAAGCGCCTGGATCTCGACCAGCAGCGGCCTCGTGCCTTCGATGCCCGCGAAGACGGCCGTCCCCGGTTGACCAAGATCGCGCTCCGACAAAAACAGCTCGGACGGATTGGCGACCTCACACAGGCCCGAACCGGTCATTTCAAAAACGCCGATTTCATCTGTCGGGCCGAACCGGTTTTTGACCGCGCGCAGGATGCGGAATTGGTGCGAGCCTTCGCCCTCAAACGAGAGCACTGCATCGACCATGTGTTCGACGACGCGCGGGCCTGCGATCTGCCCATCCTTGGTGACATGGCCAACCAGGATGACTGCGGCACCAGTTTTCTTCGCAAAGCGGACCAGGGCCTGGGCGCTTCCCCGTACTTGCGTGACCGTCCCCGGTGCGGAATCGATCATTCCGGTCCACATCGTCTGAATTGAATCGATCACGATCAGACGTGGAATCTTCCCTTCCGACAGGGTGGCGATGATGTCTTCGACCGACGTCTCAGCCGCCAGCTCGACGGCCGCATCACGCAAGCCGAGGCGCTCGGCTCGCAGACGAACTTGAGCGACCGCTTCCTCGCCGGAGATATAGACCGCCCGGTGACCGGCACGCGCGAGCGCGGCGGCCGCCTGGATCAGCAAAGTAGATTTTCCGATGCCCGGGTCGCCGCCGACCAGCAGGACCGAACCGCGCACGAAACCGCCGCCAGTGACACGGTCGAACTCGGCAATCCCGGAGACCAGGCGAGGGGCATCGTGGGCCTCGCCAGTCAGGGCCTCGAGCGCAAACAGACGTCCTTTACCGGGCTTGCGACCGGGCCCGGAAGGACGTTCGGCGCCTTCCTCGCTGAGCGTGTTCCACTCCGCGCAAGCCTCGCATTTGCCCTGCCAGCGGCTGAATGCGGCACCGCAGTTCTGGCAGACGAAGGTGAGGCTGCGCTTGGGCATGGGAATCGCCGCAAATTGGCCGTTCGCGAGGCTAGGATGGCCAAGAGAACAATACAAGAACAATTTTTAAGAAGATACTAATTTTGCAGGGGTTGGGCTTCAGTTATCGCGGTATATCCTGTGATACCGGCGGCCCAGATTCACCAGCACCTCGTAACCGATCGTCCCGGCCGCCGCCGCCAGCTCATCCACCCCGATCGTGGCGCCGATGAGTGTGACGAGATCGCCGCGTCGCACCGCGTTGTCGGGTAGTACCGTGACATCTACTGCCAGCAGGTCCATCGATACGCGCCCGGCCAGTGGACAACGCGTATCGGCGACAATGGCCTCAGAACCGGGGGTCGTGTCGGAGGCGCTGGCCGCACGCGGATATCCGTCGGCATAGCCGACCGCAACGACGGCAATGCGCGCTGCGTGCTTGGCGGTCCAGGTCGCGTTGTAGCCGATCGTCTCTCCCTTCGGAACGCTCCGTATCAGCACAACGCGCGCGCGTAGTTCGATCACCGGGTGCATAGGGTTGCGGTGACCGGGGGTCGGATTGACGCCGAACAAGGCTGCCCCTGGGCGGACCATGTCGCAATGCGCGCTGTTGCCGAGGAAGATGCCAGACGAATTTGCGAGGGAACCAGGGATGCCGCGATAGAGCAGGCGGACTTCGCGGAAGAGTTCGATCTGACGCCGGTTGAGAGCGTGCTCCGGCTGCTCGGCGCAAGCGAGGTGACTGATCAGCAACGTGATGCCGTGATTTTCGGTACGGATACGAGGCGCCAGCGCCGCCGCTTCATCGACGGACACTCCAAGGCGGTTCATGCCCGTGTCGACATGCAACGCCGCACCGCCGTGCCATTGATTGGCCGAGCAGAACGCGTCCCACTCGGCGAGTTCGACGAGACTGCCAATCACCGGCTGAGCGCCGATATCTGCGAAGGTTGCCGCAGTTCCCGGCAGCAGGCCGTTAAGCACATAAAGTGCGGCGTTTGGAGCGATGGCGCGTGCCCGCCGCGCCTCCGATATATCTGCGACAAAGAATGTTCTGCACCCCGCATGTGTGAGAGCGCGCGCGACCGGCCCGATGCCGCAGCCATACCCATCGGCTTTAATGACGGCGGCACACTCTGACGGCATGGCCTGCCGGTTCAGCAGCTCCCAATTTGCTGCGATGGCCGAAAGGTTGATGGTCAGGATACCGCCGGCGTCCGCCTTAGCGGAGCTGGAATCGATGTGACCAGCCGAAGCGGACTCCGCTGGCAAGTCAGGCTGCAGGGCGGTGTCGGTCATTCCATTTGGGTTTAGCCGTCCGCGCGCTCCCAGTCCATCCGGCTCGGCGGGGCGCTCTAGCTGCGCTCGGGGAGATAACTGTCACGTGCGAGCGAGGAAAATCGCGTTACTGCCGCGTCGAATTGCAACTCGATAGTTCCGGTCGGCCCATGACGCTGCTTACCGATGATCACTTCGGCTTTGCCGTGCACTTTATCCGCCTCGGCCAACCATTCCGCGAACTTGTCGCGGTTTGATTCCAAGGGCTTGCGCATCTGGTGGTAATATTCTTCGCGATAGACGAACAACACCACGTCGGCGTCCTGCTCGATCGACCCGGACTCACGCAAATCCGACAGCTGCGGCCGTTTGTCATCACGGCTTTCGACCTGTCGCGACAATTGCGAAAGCGCCAGGATCGGCACATTCAGTTCCTTCGCCAAGGCCTTCAGTTTGGTCGTAATTTCAGTGATTTCCTGCACGCGATTTTCGGCCGAACGTCGGGTCGATCCCTGAAGCAACTGGAGGTAGTCGACCACCAGGAGGTCGAGGCCACGCTGCCTCTTGAGCCTGCGCGCGCGGGCCGCGAGTTGGGCCACAGAGAGACCGCCGGTCTCGTCGACGTAGAGCGGGATGTTCTGCAACTCGATCGAATAGTCCTTGATTTTCTCGAAATCGCTTTCGCTGATGCCGCCGCGTCTGATCTGGTTTGATGGAATTCCGGTCTGTTCGGCGATGATGCGGGTGGCGAGTTGCTCGGCGGACATTTCCAGCGAGAAGAATCCGACGATACCGCCGTTAACGGTCACCGTGTGACCGTCGGGCTTCACCTCGCCGCGCCAAGCCTTGGCGATGTTGTATCCGATGTTCGTCGCAAGCGCCGTTTTACCCATACCTGGCCGGCCCGCGAGGATAATCAGGTCGGACTGCTGCAGGCCACCCATCATGCGATCGAGATCATCCAACCCTGTGGCGACGCCTGACAATTTTCCGTCGCGCTGGAAAGCGTGCGCGGCCATATCGATGGCGGTGGTGAGTGCCTGCGCGAAACGCTGGAAACCTCCGTCGTAGCGGCCCGTCTCCGCCAGCTCGTACAGTCGCCGCTCGGCATCTTCAATCTGGTTGCGTGGCGAAAAGTCGACCGGCGCGTCGAACGCGACATTCACCATATCCTCGCCGACCTGAATCAGGGCGCGGCGTATCGAGAGATCATAGACGGTGTGGCCGTAGTCTTCGGCGTTGATGATTGTCGTTGCTTCAGCAGCAAGCCGCGCAAGATATTGACTGACGGTGAGACCCCCGATGTCGATGCCAGCATCGAGGAACGTTTTGAGCGTGACCGGCGTGGCGAGCTTTCCGGCGCGGATTAAGTCGCGCGCGAGCTGGTAGACCTTCTGATGGATTGGCTCGAAGAAGTGCGCAGGCTCGAGAAAATCCGAAACGCGGTAAAAAGCTTCGTTGTTGACCAGGATAGCGCCCAGCAACGCCTGTTCCGCCTCGATGTTGTGCGGAGCGGAACGGAAGAGTGGTGCAGGTTCTTCGGCCTGCTTGCGGGCTGTCGAATCAGCGAGTGCCATGGATGTCGGTGCTTACCCGGAAATTGTGGCATAGCACGCGGTTTGTGGCCGCAACGCGCCGGCAGGGCAGTTGTCCCGCAATTCACAAGCTGCATCGAGCGGTGGGAAAGACCGGTTTTTCCTTGACCAAAGTCGGCAACAAGAGTTGAGCGACGCGCGATCTACTCGCCGGCGAGCCGCAACGGCGGCCGGCGCCTGCTTTCGGCAGCGGCGAACCGCAGTTCTTCCTGGGAAATATAGTCGCGGGTGACCGGCACAATACCTTGTCGCTTGGTGAGCTGGATTTGCATCACCATCATATTCTGCTCACGGAACGACATTTCGGAAGCAGCAAGATAAAATTCCCACATGCGGACAAATCGCGGGTCGTAGATGCGCTCCGCGTCTTCCCGATGGGCCAGAAACCGCTGGCGCCACGCTTTCAGCGTTTCCGCATAGTGCAGGCGCAGGATTTCAATGTCCGTTACCAGCAGTCCGGCATGCTCGATCTCGGGCAGAACCTCCGACAAGGCCGGAATATAGCCGCCTGGGAAAATGTATTTGGCAATCCAGGGATTGGTGACGCCGGGACCTTCCGAGCGGCCGATGGAATGCAGGACCATCACGCCGTCGTTGGAGAGCAGCGCTGCGCATTTCTTGAAGAAGGTATCGTAGTGACCCACGCCGACATGTTCGAACATGCCAACCGAAACGATGCGATCAAACGGCCCATGCAAGTCACGATAATCCTGCAAGAGAAAACAGGCGCGATCGCTCAGGTTTTTCTCAGCCGCGCGCTCGTTTGCGATTGCGTGCTGCTCTTGCGACAACGTGATGCCAGTGACATTAACGTTGCCAAACTCCGCGAGGTAAAGGCCAAGCCCACCCCAGCCACAGCCAATGTCCAGGACACGTTGTCCTCCGCTTAGCCTTAGCTTGGCCGCGAGGTGACGTTTCTTCGCGAGCTGCGCATCGTCGAGCGAAGTAGCCGGCGCTTCGAAATAGGCGCAGCTGTATTGCCTGTCGGCATCCAAAAAGAGCGAGTAGAGACGGCCGTCGAGGTCATAATGATGGGCGACGTTGCGGCGCGCCCGCGTGCGGGGATTGAATTGAGCGAGGCGCCGCCCGATGTATCGCAGCAGCCATTGTGGCCACGCCCAGTTGGGCAACCACATCTGTTGTCCGAGCGTGATCGCCAGTACGTCGGCAATCGTGCCTTGCTCGACGACCAGCGTGCCATCCATGTAGGCTTCGCCAAATTTGAGCTCGGGGTCGAGCAAAATGCCGAGTTCAG
>Ga0097621_100003275_pt1 | contig 11136 bp, 8 predicted proteins | sample KBSMisM72_FD_73165 | JGI IMG/M metagenome (GOLD analysis project Ga0097621, IMG submission 73165) | Miscanthus rhizosphere microbial communities from Kellogg Biological Station, Michigan, USA - KBS Miscanthus M7-2 (version 2) (version 2) | ecosystem: Host-associated > Plants > Roots >... | reverse complement strand
CCGCGCGCAATCGTCCAGAGCGCCAGCGCCATATAGACGATTGCGATGTTCTGGGAGCGCAGCATCAGCAACCGATACGGCATCAGCGTGCCGGCGGTAACGGCGAGGATCACGAAGACGGGTGCCGCTGGCACGCCCAGCATGCGGGCGACGAAACACAGCACCGCCGGAACCAGCGCGCCGTTGGCGGCCGTCGCCCAGGCGAGGACCTCTTCGGAGCTGCCGAACCAGGTGTACGGCACGAGCGTGAGGTGCCAGAACCACTGGTGGTCCGGACCGCGCTCGCCGAGGACGGTGAAGGGCAGCCACGGCAGGTCGGTCCACCAGCCGAAGTGCGCTATCCACTCGGCCACGCGAAAATGGAAGTGGCCGTCGAAGTCGTAGTAGCCGTTCCAGCGCCCGACCTGCCAGCGAAACGCCAGCAGCGCGAGGAGAAAGACGAGCGCCGCTTCGACGAGCGCGCGGCGCCAAGGCGGCGCTGCGTCCTCAGCGCTCATCGCGGAGGAAGAATATGGGGTGAGCGATGGGAATTGAACCCACGACCCTCGGCTTCACAAACCGATGCTCTAACCAACTGAGCTACGCTCACCGTCGGGCAATGCGGGCCGCGATTTTATCACCCGGCCTTCTCGTCTCTGGCCTGCCCGGCGGGACTCGAACCCACAACCCCCAGCTTAGAAGGCTGGTGCTCTATCCGGTTGAGCTACGGGCAGCCGCCGGGCAAAAACCTGGTCGGGGTGGGGAGATTTGAACTCCCGACATCTTGCTCCCAAAGCAAGCGCGCTACCAGGCTGCGCTACACCCCGGAAAACGGGCTCGAATCATACTCCGCGCGCCGCGCAGGGGCAATTTCATTCATCGGCGCAAGGGCCTGTTTTCTGCTATAAAGCGTGCTTCGTTTTTTGCCGCAAAGCTCGGAAATCAATGGCCGTAGAACTGACCAGAAAAGGCTTCACGCCCTACGCTGCAAAGAAGGGCGAGGAGTACATGAATGCGGCGCAGCGCAAGCATTTCCGCAAGATCCTGGAGACGCTGAAGGCCGAGCTCTCGGAGGAAATCGACCGCACCGTGCACACGATGCAGGACGAGGCGACGGTGTTCGCCGACCCGAACGACCGCGCCAGCCAGGAGTCCGACATGGCCCTCGAGCTGCGCAACCGCGACCGCGAGCGCAAGCTGATCAAGAAGATCGACGAGACCATCGCGCGCATCGACGCGGATGAATACGGCTACTGCGACAGCTGCGGCGTCGAGATCGGCCTCAAGCGCCTCGAGGCAAGACCTACCGCCACGCTGTGCATCGACTGCAAGACGCTCGACGAGATGCGCGAGCGCCAGGTAGCGAAGTAACCGCGCCGTCCTTCCCGCGAAAGCGGGAGTCCATGGCCCTCCGGCAACTCGCTTTTCTCTGCGCCGTCATTCTGGCGCCGGCCAGCGCCTTCGGTCAGGACTTCCCCAGCAAGCCGGTACGTTTCGTGGTCGGGTTCACGCCCGGCGGCCCCAGCGACATCCTTGCTCGCGCCCTCGGCCAGAAGCTCGCTGAACGCTGGTCGCAGCAGGTCGTGGTCGACAACCGTCCCGGCGCCGGCGGCAACCTGGCCGCCGAGGCCGTCGCGAAAAGCTCGCCCGACGGCTACACCTGGCTCCTCGGCAACAACAGCATCCTCGCCACCAACCAAAGCCTCTACCGCAGCCTGCCCTACGATCCGGTGAGGGATTTCGCGCCGGTCGCGCTGGTGGCGATCCAGCCCAATATCCTCGTCGTTCATCCGAGCCTGCCCGTTTCCTCCGTGGAAGAATTGATTCGATTCGCAAAGGCGAATCCGGGAAAGCTCAACTACGCTTCCTCGGGCAGCGGCGCCGCGGCGCACCTTGCGGGCGAGCTGTTCAAGGCGATGACCGGTGTCGAGCTCGTGCATGTGCCCTACAAAGGCGCCCAGCCCGCGCTGACCGACGTGATCGCCGGGCAAGTGCAGATGATGTTCGCCACCTCCGCCTCCGTCATTCCCTATATCAAGGCCGGCCGCCTGCGCGCCCTTGCCGTCACCACCGCGCAGCGTTCCGCGAGCGTCCCCGAGCTGCCGACCGTGGCCGAAGCCGGCGTGCCGGGCTTTGAAGCGACTACCTGGCATGGGGTGGTCGTTCCAGCCGCCACGCCGGCCGCGATCGTGGCGCGATTGAACGAGGAAATAAACTCGGCGCTGGGCGAGAAAGACCTGAAGGACCGCCTGACGTCCCTCGGCGCCGAGATCTCGACCGGCACGCCGAAGCAGTTCACCGACTACATCGCCCGCGAAATTCCGAAATGGGCGAAAGTCGTGAAGGACTCGGGCGCTAAGCCCGAGTGAACTCCAGGATGTCGTAGCCGGCATAGCGGTCGACGATGTGGACCAGGCCGCGCTCGTCGACGTCGACGTCGTTCGTCTGGGGCGCGACCATGCCGGCGGCGGGCTCGGGGATGAAGTGGCCGACTTCCTCGGGGGCCATGGGATCGGCGACGTCGACGATGCGCAGGCCGCCGGAGAACCAGGTGCAGTAGGCGAGCGTGCCCTGCGCATGCTCCTGGAACTGATGGGCGCCGAAGCGGCCCGGCGTGGCGCGGCTCCACGGCGAGTCGAGCTCGCTCACCTCGAACAGCGACAGCGGCTTGATGTTCTTCAGGTCGGTGACGTCCAGCACCCAGAGGCAGCCATGCGGCCTTCCGCGGCGGCGCTGCATCTCGTCGGCGCTATGGGCGTGGTCCTCCTCGTCGATCGCGAGCGCGATACGCTTGCCGTCGATGCGCTCGGCGAGCGGCATGAAGGTGTGCGAGGGCTCAGGGAACGGCGGGTGGTAGTTGTACTCCCCGATGGTGCGCGGCTTGCGGATGTCGGCGACGTCGATCACGCGGACGCCCGCGTGCCAGCAGCCCGCCCATAACTCGTCGCCGAAGCGCAGCGCATGGTGCAGACGATTGCGCCGGCCGCTCCAGGTCGGCGTCTCGCCGCCGGCGACGTGCTGGCCCGGCATCCACCAGCGCGAGACCTCGGCGGGCCGCGCCGGGTCGCGCAGGTCGTAGATCACCAGGATGTTGCCGACGTAGCCTTGCATCTCGGTCGAGATGTAGGCGTACTTCTCGTCCATGTCGAAGCGATGCACGCCGCGACCGAAGGTACGGTGGTGCGCGATCAGCTTCGGCCTTGTGCGGTCCGAGACGTCGTAGAGCTTGAAGCCGCCTTCCCGGTACGGGGAATCCGCTTGCGCGGACGAATCGGCGGACTTGCGCCCGCCCTTGCCCATGTTCTGCTCGACGTTCACGATCATCAGGTCGCCGATGACGCGCGCCTTGTGGCTGTGCGAGTCGCCCTCCTCGAGGAAGATCTGGCTCAGCAGGCGGGGCGCGCGCGGATCGGAGACGTCGAGGATCGAGGTCCCGAGGCGCTGCTTGTTGGGAAGATGGCCGATGTACGCGCAGTCGCCCGCGACGTACACCTGCCCCGCGCCCGGCAGCTCCAGGCGCGCCAGGCGTTCTACGTTTCGCTTCAGTTCGACTTGGCGGTTTCCTGCTGGTTTACGGCCTTCATCGAAAGCCTGACGCGGCCCTTGTCGTCGGCCTCGAGCACCTTCACCTTCACGATCTGGCCTTCCTTCAGGTGGTCGGACACCGCGTTGACGCGCTCGTTGCTGATCTGCGAGATGTGCAGCAGGCCGTCGCGGCCGGGCAGCAGCTGGATGATCGCGCCGAAGTCGAGCAGGCGCAGCACCGGGCCTTCGTAGACCTTGCCCACCTCGACGTCGGCGGTGATGTCGAGGATGCGCTTTCTCGCCGCCTCGCCGCCCTCTGCCTGCACGCAGGCGATCGAGATGGTGCCGTCGTCCTCGATCTCGATGGTGGTGCCGGTCTCTTCCTGGATGCCGCGGATGACCACGCCGCCCTTGCCGATGACGTCGCGGATCTTGTCCGGGTTGATCTTGATCTTGATGATGCGCGGCGCGAAGCTGGAGAGCTCGGTGCGCGAGCCCTCGATGCCGCCCTTCATGATCTGCAGGATGCCGAGGCGCGCCTCGCGGGCCTGCTCGAGCGCGATCTTCATGATGCCCTTGTTGATCGACTCGATCTTCAGGTCCATCTGCAGCGCGGTGACGCCCTGCTCGGTGCCGGCGACCTTGAAGTCCATGTCGCCGAGGTGGTCCTCGTCGCCGAGGATGTCGGAGAGCACCGCGAAGCGGTTGCCTTCCTTGATCAGGCCCATCGCGATGCCGGCGACGTGCGCCTTGATCGGCACGCCGGCGTCCATCAGCGCGAGGCTGCCGCCGCACACCGAAGCCATCGACGAGGAGCCGTTCGACTCCGTGATCTCCGACACCACGCGCAGCGAGTAGCCGAAGTCGGTCGCCGGCGGCAGCAGGCCGACCAGCGCCCGCTTGGCGAGCCGGCCGTGGCCGATCTCGCGCCGCTTGGTGAAGCCGTAGCGCCCGGTCTCGCCGGTCGCGTACGGAGGCATGTTGTAGTGGAACATGAAGCGCTCGCGGTACTCGCCGGCAAGCGCGTCGATGATCTGCTCGTCGCGGCCGGTGCCGAGCGTGACCGTGACCAGCGCCTGCGTCTCGCCGCGCGTGAAGAGCGCCGAGCCGTGGGTGCGCGGCAGCACGCCGACGCGCACGTTGATCGGGCGCACGGTACGCGTGTCGCGGCCGTCGATGCGCGGCTCGCCGTCGAGGATCTGGCTGCGCACGATCTGCGACTCGAGGTTGAACGCGATGTCTTTCACCGTCTGCGCGCTCGGGCCGCCTTCGGCGCCGACGCCGAGCGATTCGAAGATGCGCTTCCAGATGGCGTCGATGGCCTCGGAGCGCGCCTTTTTCTGCTTGATGCGGAATGCCTCGCGCAGGTCGGATTCGGCAAGCTGCTGGACCTTCGCGATGAGCGCCTCGTCCTTCGGCGGCGCCTTCCAGTCCCAGGCGGGCTTGGCGGCGACCTCGGCCAGCTCGTTGATCGCCTGGATGGCGGCCTGCATCTGCTCGTGGCCGAAGGTCACGCCGCCGAGCATGATGTCCTCGGACAGCTCGAGCGCCTCCGACTCGACCATCATCACGCCCGCCTCGGTGCCGGCGACGACCAGGTTGAGCTTCGACTCCTTGAGCTGGGTCGCGGTCGGGTTCAGGATGTACTGGCCGTCGATATAGCCGACGCGGCAGGCGCCGATCGGCCCGTTGAACGGGACGCCCGACAGCGTCAGCGCCGCGGAGACGCCGATCATCGCGGGAATGTCCGAATCCACCTCGGGATTCAGCGACAGGACCTGGGCGACGACCTGCACCTCGTTGTAGAAGCCGTCCGGGAACAGCGGCCGGATCGGCCGGTCGATGAGGCGGGAAGTCAGCGTTTCTTTTTCGGTCGGGCGGCCTTCGCGCTTGAAAAAGCCGCCGGGAATCTTGCCCGCGGCGTAGGTCTTCTCCGCGTAGTCGACGGTGAGGGGGAAGAAATCCTGGCCTGGCTTGGCGCTCTTCGACGCGGTAACCGCGGCGAGGACGACCGTGTCGTCCATGGTGACGAGCACGGCGCCGTGCGCCTGGCGGGCGATCTCGCCGGTTTCGAGGGTGACCTGGTGGCTGCCGTAGGTGAAAGTTTTTTTGATCGGGTTCAAGGGAAAATCCTCAATGATCTGTGCACAAACAAAAAACGCTCACCGGGGCGATGAGCGCTTCGTGCTGCAACGTCGGGGGCTTACTTGCGTAGATTGAGCCGCTCGATAAGGCCGCGGTACTTGTCCGCGTCCTTTACCCGGAGGTAGTCGAGCAGCTTGCGCCGCTGGCTCACCAGCTTGAGGAGCCCGCGCCGCGAGTGGAAGTCCTTGACGTGCGCCTTGAAGTGCTCGGTCAAGCCGTTGATGCGCTCGGTGAGGAGCGCGATCTGCACCTCAGGCGAGCCGGTGTCCGCACCGGATCGCTGGTACTGCTTCACTACCTGCGCTTTTTGCGCAACCTGCAAAGCCATTAGCTATCTCTCTATGTCGTCTCTATCTCTGAGGGGCGGCATTCTAACCCGAAGCGCCGCCGTGCCACAAGACTTTTACCGATGTTTTTCAGGCGCTTGGGTGAGCCTGAGCGCGTGCAGCGAAGCGCCATCGCAGCGACCGAGGCCGAGCACCTCGCCGCCCGGGCCGAACACCCCGCACACGCCCTGCGCGACCCCTGAAATGGACAGCACTTGCCCGTTGCGCAAGCGCAAGGCCGCCGCCTCGTCGAGCTCGGCGCGCGGCAGGCCGACAAGCAGCTCGGAGAGCGGCAGGAGGCGGCGCCGGCGCAGCGCTGGGGTCATGGCCTCCAGCGCTTCGAGAGTCGCGGCGTCCTCGAGGCGAAAGCGCCCCGACCCGGTGCGGCGCAACGCCGCCAGGTGCGCGCCGCAGCCCAGCGCGGCGCCGATGTCCTGCGCCAGCGTGCGGACATACGTTCCCTTCGTGCATCGAACTCGCAACTCGGGCCGGTCTCCCCTGCCGCCGACCTGGAGCAGCTCGTGGATCGTCACGCGCCGGGGCTTGCGCTCGATCTCCTCTCCGCGGCGGGCGAGCTTGTAGAGCGGCTCACCCTCGTGCTTCAGGGCCGAGTACATGGGCGGAATCTGCTCGATTTCCCCGCGAAACCTGCCGAGGACACCCTGCAGAAGCGATTCGTCCAGGGCGACGGACTTGCGCTCGAGGACCTCGCCCTCGGCGTCGCCCGTTGCTGTGGTGATGCCCAGCTGCAGCGTGGCGAGATATTCCTTGTCCCCGTCGAGCAGCGGGCCGGCGAACTTGGTGGCCTCGCCGAAGAGCACCAGGAGCAGCCCCGAGGCGAGCGGATCGAGCGTCCCGCCGTGCCCGGCCTTGCGCGCGCCGAAGAGCTTCTTCGCCTTCTGCAGCGCGAAATTCGAGCTGACGCCGAGCGGCTTGTCGAGCAGGAGGGCGCCGTCGAGGCTCATTTCTTCTTCTTCCGCGGAATGACCGAATCGATCAGCCGCGAGATGTGATCGCCGCGCTCGACCGACTCGTCGTACTCGAAGCGCAGCTCCGGCGTCGTGTACATCTTGATGCGCCTGGCGAGCTGCGAGCGCAGGAATCCCGCCGAGCGCTTGAGGCCGTGCAGCGTGTCCTCGAGCTTGTCTTTCTCCAGCATGGTGAAGAACACCTTGGCATGCGACATGTCCGGCGACACGTCGACCGAAGTGACGGTAATCATGCCGACCCGCGGATCGCGCAGCTCGAGGCGGATCAACTCGGAAACCTCGCGCTGGATCAGGTCGCCGAGGCGTTGCGGGCGACCTTGTCCTCGTTTCACAGCGTGCGGGCGACCTCGACCGTCTCGAACACCTCGAACTGGTCGCCTTCCTTGAGGTCCGAGAAGTTCTTCAGCGACATGCCGCATTCGAAACCGGCCTTCACCTCGCGCACATCGTCCTTGAAGCGCTTGAGCGAGTCGATGTCGCCGGTGTGGATGACGACGTTGTCGCGCAGCACGCGCACCTGCGCCGATCGCTTGACCAGGCCCTCGGTGACGTAGCAGCCGGCCACGGTGCCGATCTTGGAGATGCGGAACACCTGGCGCACCTGCACCATGCCGAGCACCTGCTCCTTGCGCTCCGGCGCCAGCATGCCGGAAAGCGCCGCCTTGATCTCGTCGACCGCCTCGTAAATGATGTTGTAGTACTTGATCTGGATGCCGGAGGACTCGGCGAGCTTGCGCGCGGCAGCGTCGGCGCGCGTGTTGAAGCCGATGATCACGGCGCGCGCGGCCATCGCCAGGTTGACGTCCGACTCGGTGATGCCGCCCACCGCCGCGTGCACCACCGTCACCTTCACTTCGTCGGTCGCAAGGCGCGTCAGCGCGTGGATCAGCGCTTCCTGCGAGCCCTGCACGTCGGCCTTGATCACCAGGGTAAGGATCTTCTTGCCCTCGCCCATGTTCTCGAACATGTTCTCGAGCTTGGCCGCCTGCTGCTTGGCGAGCTTCACGTCGCGGAACTTGCCCTGGCGGAAGAGCGCGATTTCGCGCGCCTTGCGCTCGTCGGCGAGCACCATCATGTCTTCGCCGGCGTTGGGAACCTCGGACAGGCCTTGCACCTCGACGGGAATCGACGGCCCGGCGCTCTGCACCGTCTTGCCGCCCTCGTCGAGCATGGCGCGCACGCGGCCGTGGACCGCGCCTGTGAGAATGATGTCGCCGCGATTGAGCGTGCCCGATTGCACCAGCAGGGTTGCCACCGGGCCCTTGCCCTTGTCCAGGCGCGCCTCGATCACCACGCCCTTGGCCGGCGCGTCGATCGGCGCCTTCAGCTCGAGCACCTCGGCCTGCAACAGAATCTGCTCGAGCAGCTCATCGACGCCCTTGCCTGTCTTGGCCGACACCGGCACCACGGGCGAGTCGCCGCCGAACTCCTCGGGCACGACTTCGTGGGTCAACAGCTCCTGCTTCACCTTGTCAGGGTTGGCCTCGTGCTTGTCGATCTTGTTCAACGCCACGACCAGCGGCACTTTCGCCGCCTTGGCGTGGTTGATGGCCTCGATGGTCTGCGGCATGACGCCGTCGTCCGCCGCTACCACCAGCACCACGATGTCGGTGACTTTCGCGCCGCGCGCCCGCATGGCCGTGAACGCCTCGTGGCCCGGGGTATCGAGGAACGTGATCACGCCGCGCGGCGTTTCCACGTGATACGCGCCGATATGCTGGGTGATGCCGCCGGCTTCGCCCGCCGCCACCTTGGTGGTGCGGATGTAGTCGAGCAGCGAGGTCTTGCCGTGGTCGACGTGGCCCATCACGGTGACGACCGGCGGCCGCGTGGTCGATTCGGCCACCTCGTGCGGCTCGGTCTCCTCGACCAGGTAGGACTCGGGGTCGTCGAGCTTGGCCGCCTTCGCCTTGTGGCCCATCTCCTCCACCAGGATCATTGCCGTCTCCTGGTCGAGGACCTGGTTGATCGTCGCCATCGTGCCGAGCTTCATCAGCGCCTTGATGACTTCGGCGGCTTTCACCGACATGCGATGCGCGAGCTCGCCCACGGTAATGGTTTCCGGCACTGCCACCTCGCGCACCGTCGGCTCGGCGGGCTGCGAGAAGCTCGTCTGGTCGGCGCCGCCACCGCCGCGATGGCGCGTGCCGCCGCGGCCGTGCCATCCGGCCATGCCGCCGCCCGCGTCGCCGCGCGTCTTGATGGTTCGCCTGCGCTGGGAATCGTCGCGCAGGATGGTGGTCGGCTTCGCTTTCTTCGGCTTCTTGTCGATCTTGGCATCGCCCGTCGCGGGCTTGGGCGCGTGCAGCGTGGTCGCCGCGGGCTGCGCGGATGCGGACGCCGCTGCCGCGGCAGCCTCCGCGGCCTTCTGCTCTGCCTCGCGCCGCTCTCGCTCCTGCTTTTCGCGCAGCTCGTTCGCCTGCAGCTCGGCGAGCTGGTTCTGGCGCCGCGCCTCTTCCTCGCGCAGCTCCATCTGCTTGGTGTCGATGGCCGGCGCCGCGGGGGCGGGCGGCGGGGGCGGCGGCGGAACTTCGGCGGCGACCGCGGCCGCCGCGACTTCCGCGGGATCGCGCTTCACGAACACGCGCTTCTTGCGCACCTCGACTTGCACCGTGCGGTATTTGCCGGTGGAGTCGGTCTTCTTGATCTCGCTGGTCTGCTTGCGCGTCAGGGTGATCTTGTTCTTCTGCTCGACCGAGCCGTGCGCGCGCCGCAGATATTCGAGCAGGCGCGACTTGTCGGCCTCGGTGAGCGAATCCTCGGGCACGCGCTTCTCGACGCCGGCGGCCCGCAGCTGCTCGAGCAGCACCGAAGGCGGAACCTTCAGCTCGCTCGCGAATTGGGCAACGCTGGTCTGGGCCACGTTAGGCAGCCTCTTTCTTGTCGCCGTCGGTGAACCAGTGGGCGCGCGCCGCCATGATCAGCTTCTTCGCCGCCTCGGCGTCCATCGCCGTCATTTCGGAGAGCTCGTCGACCGCCAGGTCGGCCAGATCGTCGCGGGTCTTGACCCCCTTCTCGGCGAGCTTGCCGGCGAGATCGGTGCTCATGCCGTCCAGCTTGAGCAGCTCCGGATCGACTCCCTCCATCTTTTCCTCGTTGGCGATCGCCGCGACCAGCAGCGCGTTGCGCGCGCGTGTGCGCAGCTCGTTCACCGTGGCCTCGTCGAACGACTCGATCTCGGTCAGCTCGTTGATCGGCACGTAGGCGACTTCCTCGAGGGTGGAAAACCCCTCCTCGATCAGGATATTGGCGACTTCCTCGTCGACGTCGAGCTTCTCCATGAACTGCGCCTTGACGCGTCCGCTCTCCTCCGACTGTTTCTTGGTCGACTCTTCCTCGGTCATGAGGTTGATCTGCCAGCCGGTGAGCTCGGAGGCCAGGCGCACGTTCTGGCCGCTGCGCCCGATCGCGACCGCGAGGTTCTCCTCGTCGACCACGACGTCCATGGCGTGCTTTTCCTCGTCGACCAGGATCGACGAGACCTCGGCCGGCGCCAGGGCGCCGATCACGAACTGCGCCGGGTCCGCCGCCCAGAGCACGATGTCGACGCGCTCGCCGGCGAGCTCCTGCGTCACAGCCTGCACGCGCGAGCCGCGCATGCCGACGCAGGTGCCGATCGGGTCGATGCGCTTGTCGTTGGTGAAGACGGCAATCTTTGCGCGGATGCCGGGATCGCGCGCGGCCGACTTGATCTCGAGCAGGCCTTCCTCGATCTCGGGCACCTCGAGCTCGAACAGCTTCATGATGAACTGCGGCGCGGTGCGCGACAGGATCAGCTGCGGGCCGCGCGCCTGACGGTCGATCTTCATCACCCAGGCGCGGACGCGGTCGCCCACGCGAAGGTTTTCCTTCGGGATCATCTGCTCGCGCGGCAGCAGCGCTTCCAGGCGGCCGGATTCGATGATCGCCGAGCCGCGCTCCATGCGCTTCACGGTGCCCGTCACCAGCTCGTCGCCGCGCGACAGGAAGTCGTTCAGGATCTGCTCGCGCTCGGCGTCGCGGATGCGCTGCAGGATCACCTGCTTGGCGGTCTGCGCGCCGATGCGGCCGAACTCGACGTTCGGCAGCTGCTCCTCGATGACGTCGTCGACCTTGGCGTCCTGCTTGCCCTTGTCCTGCGCCTCCTCGACGGAGAGCATCTGTGCCGTGTTCCAGTCCGGCGCGTCGTCGGG
>Ga0097621_100003268_pt1 | contig 11148 bp, 10 predicted proteins | sample KBSMisM72_FD_73165 | JGI IMG/M metagenome (GOLD analysis project Ga0097621, IMG submission 73165) | Miscanthus rhizosphere microbial communities from Kellogg Biological Station, Michigan, USA - KBS Miscanthus M7-2 (version 2) (version 2) | ecosystem: Host-associated > Plants > Roots >... | reverse complement strand
GCCAGGCTCAACGCCGATGAGGAAGTCAACGGCATCCTGGTTCAGTTACCGCTGCCGAAGCAGATTGATGCCCATAAAATCATCGCTGCAATCGATCCTGCCAAGGACGTGGATGGATTCCATCCGCTCAACGCAGGCCGGCTCGCGAGCGGCCTGCCGGCCCTGGCGCCGTGCACACCATTGGGGTGCGTGCTCCTGGCCAAGACAGTCAATGAATCGCTCGCCGGTCTCGAGGCGGTGGTCATCGGCCGCTCCAATATTGTCGGAAAACCGGTGGCGCAATTGCTGTTGGCGGAGAACGCGACCGTCACTATTGCTCATTCCAAAACAAACGACCTGCCTTCGGTCTGCCGCCGCGCTGACTTGCTCGTTGCCGCGATCGGTCGTCCGGAAATGGTCCGCGGCGATTGGATCAAGCCGGGCGCGACCGTGATTGATGTCGGCATCAACCGCGTTCCACGGGAAGGCGGCAAATCGCGCATTGTCGGGGATGTCGCCTATGGCGAAGCTGCGAACATTGCTGGCGCGATTACCCCGGTACCCGGCGGTGTCGGACCGATGACGATTGCGTGCCTGCTGCTGAATACCTTGCGCGCCGCATGTGCGCAGAAAGGATTGCCGGCGCCGAAGGTATGATTACGCCTGCCAGGCGTAGGCGACCTTGTCGAGCGTCTTGGCGCCAAAGCGTTCCGAGGAGCGCGCTACCGCACGGCCGCCGAGCGCACGATAAAATTCCATCGCCGGCTCGTTATCGGAAAGCGCCCACACCACCAGGCTCTTCAGACCGCTCTGGTTCAAATCCTTACGCGCGGCGGAAAACAGGCGACGGCCAAACCCGAGTCCCTGAAACTCGGGACGCAAATAGATCTCGTAAACCTCGCCGTCATAAAACAGGCTGCGTGCGCGGTTGCGACCGTAATTTGCGTAGCCGGCAATGCGTTCGCCGAATTGAAGGATGGTAATGCGGCTGCCTTTCCGGATGGCCGAGTCCCACCAATCCGGACCGCGGCGGTTGATGAGCTTGTCGAGCTCGTTACCCGGAATGATACCCTGATAGGCCGCGCGCCACGCCTCGTCATGCGTCTCCGCGACGTCCACCGCGTCCGCTGATTTCGCGCGGCGAATCTCTATGAGGGTCGTCGTCATTGCGCGATAGAAGCAACGAACTTTACGGCCTTCAAGCCCTATCGTTAATGATGGGTTAATGGTGTGGATTACTGGTCACAGGCGTAAAAACTGCAGCAGCGATGCTGGGAAAATGACGCTCACGCGTCTGACTGAATTGAGACCGGGCGAGTTCCAGGCGGCCGCGTGGGGTCGGGCCGACCGTGGCGGGCGATGTCGGGGCGCCAGGTGATTCGACGGATTCGATTCGGACCGGATTGCGGTGGACTATGCGGCGGCAGAAAAGCGGTAGCGGACGCCCGCACCGTCACACCGTCTCGGCCTCTTTCTTGCGCCCTTCTTTCTTGCGGTCGTTCTCGTCGAGCAGTTTCTTGCGGAGGCGGATCGACTTTGGTGTCACCTCGACCAGCTCATCGTCCTCGATATAGGCCAACGCCTTTTCCAGCGTCATCCGGATCGGTGGTGTGAGGCGGACGGCTTCATCCTTCGAAGTGGTGCGGATGTTGGTGAGTTTCTTGCCCTTGAGCACATTGACGATCAGGTCATTGCCGCGCGTGTGTTCCCCGACGATCATGCCGTTGTAAACCTTCCAGCCGGGCTCGATCATCATGGGCCCGCGATCTTCGAGATTCCAGAGGGCGTAGGCGACGGCGTCGCCCTTGTCGTTGGAAATCAGGACTCCATTCCGTCTGCCCTGGATCGGGCCCTTGTGCGGCGCATAGGCATGGAACAGGCGGTTCATGATCGCCGTGCCGCGCGTGTCGGTCAGCAATTCGCCCTGATAGCCAATGAGTCCACGTGTCGGCGCATGAAAAACAAGCCTCAGGCGGCCGCCGCCGGACGGCTTCATCTCCATCATGTCGGCTTTGCGCTCGGCCATTTTCTGAACGACGATGCCTGAGTGTTCTTCATCGAGATCGATGACAGCCTCTTCTATCGGCTCAAGCGTTTCGGCGGTCGCGGGATCTTCTTTCAACAGCACTTTCGGGCGTGACACTGAAAGCTCGAAGCCTTCGCGGCGCATGGTCTCGATCAGAATGCCGAGCTGCAATTCGCCACGCCCGGCGACTTCCATGGAATCCTTTTCGTCGGACTCGCGCACGCGCAATGCCACATTGCCTTCCGCTTCGCGCAGCAACCGGTCGCGGATCATGCGGCCGGTGACCTTGTCGCCCTCGGTGCCCGCGAGCGGAGAATCATTGACGCGGAAGATCATGGCGAGCGTCGGCGGATCGATCGGCTGCGCCGGTAGCGGCGTTTCCACCGACGGATCGCAGATTGTCATCGCCACGGTTGCGTTCGGAAGACCGGCGATGGCGACGATGTCGCCCGCTTCGGCCTCGTCCACTGGCACGCGCTCGAGACCGCGGAACGCGAGGAGTTTCGTGACGCGACCGGTTTCGATCAGCTTTCCATCGTGGTCGAGCACTTTTACCGGTTGGTTGGGCTTTGCTGACCCCGAGGTAATGCGGCCGGTGACGATGCGGCCGAGGTAAGGGTTGGCCTCGAGAATGGTACCGAGCAGACGGAAGGGGCCACTTTCCACCTGCGGCGGTCTGACGTGGGCGAGCACGAGGTCAAATAACGGCTGCATGCCGTCATCGTGTGAACCATCAAGGCTGGTCGCCATCCAGCCCTGTTTGGCGGACCCATAGAGGATCGGAAAATCGAGCTGCTCGTCGGTCGCATCAAGGGCGGCGAACAGGTCGAAGACCTCGTTCACCACCTGCGTTGGACGTGCGTCCGCGCGGTCCACCTTGTTGATCACCACGATGGGTTTGAGTCCCATCTTGAGTGCCTTCGAAACCACGAATTTGGTTTGCGGCAACGGCCCTTCGGCGGCGTCCACCAATACCAACGCGCCGTCCACCATGTTCAAGATCCGTTCGACCTCGCCGCCGAAATCGGCGTGGCCGGGCGTATCCACGATGTTGATGCGCGTATCCTTCCAGACGACCGAGGCCGCCTTGGCCAGGATGGTGATACCGCGCTCACGCTCGAGATCATTGGAATCCATGGCCCGCTCGACCACGCGCTGGTTCTCGCGGTAAGCGCCCGACTGCTGCAGCAGCCGGTCGACCAGGGTTGTCTTGCCGTGGTCGACGTGCGCGATGATGGCGACGTTGCGAAGATCCATAGAAGGTTCCAGAAATCAAAGCGCGGGCCCACAGGGGCCCGCGACGCGGACGCTATTGCGGCGCAATATAGTCACGCGCGGCCCGGATGCAACCGCCGATCAGGCCGTGCGCGCAGGCGAGGTAAATCCGCGAAAGAACGCTACGGATCGCGGGGCGGCGCTTCTAACCAAGCTTCGGATCGAGTGTTTTCGCCCAAAGCGACCGGTCATCGATATCCTTCAGCGTTACCGTCATTTGCTGGCTGGCGCCGTCGATCGCGACATGCCCGAAGAATTGCAGGCCCTCGCTGGGTGGCAGGTTCTGGCCTTGCTCCTTGCTGGGCGCTTTTATGTAAACGAGTTCGGGGCCGAAGGTCCTGTCGAGGGCGCTCGGGCCGAAAGTACCCGCGTGAATTGGCCCGCTCACGAATTCCCAGAACGGCTCGAAATCCTGGAACGCGGCCTTGTTCGGATCGTAGTAATGCGCGGCGGTATAGTGGACATCAGCGGTGAGCCAAACCGTATTTCGTACGCCTGAGCGTTTGATAAATGAGAGAAGGTCGGCGATTTCCAACTCGCGCCCGCGGGGCGGACCGTTATCGCCTTGTGCGGCGGCTTCGACACCCCACTTGCGGTCAACGTCGTAAACAACGAGCAGACTGATGGGCATATCGGCCGCAATCACTTTCCAGGTTGCGCGCGAATTGGCCAGCTCCTGCTTGAGCCAGGCGATTTGTGCCGGACCGAGAAAATAGGCGGCTGGCCCGTAGCTGTCTTCCTTGCCCTCGCCGTTGGGGCCGCGATAGCTGCGCATATCGAGCATGAAGACGTCCAGCAGCGGACCATAGGAAATCTTGCGGTAGACGCGGCCAGGCTCGATCTGCGTGGTGCGCAGCGGCAAATATTCATGAAATGCGCGGGCGGCGCGTGCAGACAGAAGCAAGGCATTCTTGTCGACATACTTCTTGCGCTGATGCTCGGCGCGGGTCAGCGGCTCGCCGGGCCACCAGTTGTTGGTGACCTCGTGGTCGTCCCATTGGGTGAAAATCGGAATCTCGGCGTTGAACGCGAGTACGTTTTTGTCGAGCAAGTTGTATTTGTAGTTGCCGCGGAACTCGGCGAGCGTTTCAGCGGGCTTTGACTTGTCTTCGGTCACGATGTTCCGCCACACTTGACCGTTCGGCATCTTCTGCTCTGCCGCAATGGGGCCGTCGGCGTAAATGTTATCGCCATTGTGGATGAAAAAATCCGGACGATTCTTCAGCATAGTCGCGTAGGCGCGCATGCCGCCGCGCGATTCGTCGATGCCCCAGCCCTGGCCTGCCGTATCGCCCGACCAAATGAAACTGATCGAGCGCCGATCGTTCGGCGCGGTGCGGAAGCGTCCGACCTGCGGTTCGCCGACGATGGTCGGTGAGGCGAGATCCTGAAAACGCACGCGATAGAAGATGTCTTGTGCTGCCGGCAGATTCCCGACCAGAAGCTTGCCGGTGAAGTCGCTTTCCGGCAGGGCGTCGACGAAGGCGGCGTGGTGGATGTCCTTAAAGCTGTCGGTCGTGGCGATTTCGACCAACATGCGTGAAGGCCGGTCGGCGCGAGCCCATACTACGCCGGAATCGGTCGAGATATCTCCGGATTGCAGGCCGTGCGTGATCGCGGGCCGGTCGTTGGCTCGGCTGATGAACGGGCGGGCGACGCCCCCAATCGTGGTGAAAGCTGTTGCGGCCGCACTCGTTGCCAGGAACCTGCGGCGCGTCGTCGAGCCAATGCGAATTGTCATCCGAACCTCCGCTTCTCACGTTGAGCAGGAAAGTTGGTCGCGGTCGCTGACAGATTGCCGACGCCTGCGTGACGAATTGGTGACACTGGCGAAATCCTGTGGTTAAGCCCCGGCCGGGCGGCTCCAGGGCCCGAAACGCACGTCCTTCGGGAGCGCTTCCCGCAACATCATCATCTCGGCGATGGTTTCGCTGGTAACAAGGCCTGCCAGCTTGCCCGACGCATCGGTGACGCCGACCGCCGGTGCCGATTTCTGCTGCAGCAGCTTGAACGCCTGTTCCAGGGTGGCGCGGTGACTGATGGTCGGTATTTCCGCGGCCATGGCGTCGGCCACCCGGGCGTCCGGTCCGCGTGTTTTGATGGCGCGGATGAGGTCGCCCCGGCCGAGAACGCCGACCGGCTTGCCGGCGCCGTCCACCACGGGAAATTCGCCCTGGCTCGTCCGCAACAAGGTCTGCACGGCTTCATCGATATGTGCCTCCGGCGACAGCATGGCGAACTGCGTCATCATGGCGTAGCTCACCGGCACGCCACGCGACGCCGCCCGCAATGCCACCATGTGTGCCTCCGATGAGGCGGCGAGATACACGAAGATGGCAATGAAGATCAGGATCGGATTTGCCATTAGGCCGATGAAGCCAAGTGCGAAGGCGACGAACTGCCCGATCCAGGCTGCGATCTCGGTCGCGCGGACATAACCAAGCCTGCTCGCCAGCAAAGCTCGCAAAACGCGTCCGCCGTCCATCGGGAAAGCGGGGATCATGTTGAACAGCGCAAGAAAAAGATTCACTGACGCCAGGCGGTCGACGAGGGGGATCTTGAGATTGTCCACGGCTGCCGCTGCGCCTGGCTGCAGATTTGCGTCAAACAAAAATACCAGCGCGGCTGCAATCACGACATTGACCATTGGGCCGGCGATAGCGATGAGGAATTCTTCCCAGGGCTCCTCCGGTATGCGCTCAAGCTGGGCGACGCCGCCGATCGGCAAGAGCGTCACATAGGGCGTCGGTACGCCAAAGGCGCGAGCGGTGAAGATGTGGCCGAATTCGTGCAAAAGCACGCAGAGAAAAAGCAGGACCATAAAAACAAGACTGTCCCACGCGGTCGCGGCGCCGCCAGAGGCGTAGCTCGCTGCAAAAATCCAGGCGAGAAACAGCAGGAAGGTGATATGAACGCGGACGACGGTGCCCGCTACCTTGCCAATATTCAATGACCAGGACATGGGTGCCTCGTATGGTCGGGACCGCCCGGTAAAAGGTAGTATCGACCCGGACCCTTTTCGAGGGTCATGCGTTCGCTGCAAGAGGGCTCAAGAGGGCTCATGTCATGGCGGTAAAGCTCACGGGAGATGCTCGCAAATCCGCGCTGGCACGGCTCACCGGCTGGTCCGAGACGGCAGGCCGCGACGCCATCACGAAAAAATTCGTGTTCAGGGATTTCAACCAGGCCTTCGGTTTTATGACGCGCGCGGCTTTGGTCGCGGAAAAAATGGACCATCATCCGGAGTGGTTCAATGTGTACAAGACGGTCGACGTGACGCTATCGACCCATGACGCCGGCGGCCTGACCGACCTTGACGTGAAACTGGCGGAGGCAATGGACAAAATCGCTGCCGGCTAGGCGCTGTCGGCCGCAGCGATATAATAATAAAAAGCGCCGGTCCTTGCAGCGGACGGAATCGCTAACCAAATGGGGGCCCATGGGATTCGCAAGTTCCACGTCCTGGCAGAATAACGACGACGAAGGCGCGTTTCGTCATCAATTCTGGCGCAAAACGCGGCGTGTCGCGGCGTCGCTTCCTTTCGCCGAGGATCTGCTCGCCGCCTATTACTGCGCGTTCGATCGCGGCACGCCGCTGGCGGTGAAGACCTCGCTGGTCGGAGCGCTCGCCTACTTTGTGCTGCCGGCGGACGTTATTCCGGATGTTCTGCCGATCCTCGGCTTTGCTGACGATGCTGCCGTGCTGGCGACCACCATCAATCTGGTGTCGAGTCATATCCGTCCGGAACATCACACGGCGGCGCGGAACAAGCTCGCCGAACTTTCCTCAGCGGATTGAGCGGAGTTCACGGCCGCAAAATGACCTTGCCCATGACCTGCCGCGCCGCGATTGCGTTGAGCGCAGCGGGTGCTTCTGCAAGCGGATAAACTGCGTGCACGTGCGACGACAATTTGCCTTCCACGCACCAGGCCAACAACTGCTCCATGTTGGCGCGATGTGCAGCCGGATCACGCTCAATCCATGAGCCCCAGAACACACCAATCACATCGCAGCCCTTCAGCAGCACGAGATTGAGCGGCAGCTTGGGTATTTCGCCGGCGGCGAAGCCGACCACGAGAAAACGTCCCTGCCAGGCAATGGAACGCAGCGCGGCCTCCGCATAGGCCCCGCCGACCGGATCATAGATAACGTCGGCGCCGCGGCCTTGTGTGATACCGCGCAGGGCCTCTTTCAAATCTTCGCTGCCGTAGTCGATGCCATCGTCGGCGCCGTGTTTGCGCGCAAAGGCGATTTTTTCCGCGGACGAAGCGCATGCGATCACGCGCGCGCGCATCAGCTTGCCGAGTTCGACCGCCGCCAGGCCCGTTCCGCCGGATGCACCGAGCACCGCGAGGGTTTCACCAGCCTTCAGCTTGCCGCGATCTTTCAGCGCATGCAGCGTGGTTCCGTAAGTCACGCAAAGACCGGCCGCGCGATCCACATCGAGGCTGTCGGGAATCCTGACAAGCCTGTCGGCCGAGACAGCGATGCGCTCGCGTGCGGCACCGTAGCCGGTATAAGCCATGACGCGATCGCCGATCGCAAACTTCGTCACGCCCCCGCCGAGAGCCTCAACCGTGCCGGCGCATTCGGCCGCGGGCGAAAACGGCAGCGGCGGCTTGGTCTGGTACTTGTTGGCGATGATCAGCGTGTCGAAGAAGTTCAGCGCCGCGGCCTCGATACGCACGACCACTTCGCCTGATCCGGCCACAGGTTCAGGGATCTCGGCGAGGGTCAGATCGTCGGGCGTTCCGTAGCGGGTGCAGAGCAGGGCTTTCATGGCGGCCGGGCTGATGGAATGGTGCAGCGCGAATAGCAAGGCCGCATAGTCCTAGCAAGGCGCCGCCAGCCTGATGCCTTTTGTCGCCTTCACATTGCCTGCATTCCCTCATAATGCGCTAGTATCCGGCGATTCCTGGTGGGGCGTGCATCGACAGTCATTATCTCCGTTACCGGTAGGACCCGATGAACATCACTCCCTTATTCCGCATTTGTGTTGCTCTGTGCGCGATTGGTGCATTGAATGTGACTGCATCGGCGCAACAGAAAAAGCCGGCCAGCCCCACCGACCAGGCTGTGTTGCTGGGTCAATTCGGCGAATGGGGCGCCTATCGGGCGATGCCCGGCGGCAAGAAGGTCTGCTTTGCGCTAGCAAAGCCGAGCTCGACCACGAGCGCGCCGACCGGGCGAAGCCGGGATCCTTCCTATGCTTTCGTGTCGACCCGGCCAACGGAAAAGGTAAAGAACGAAGTCTCAGTCATCGTGGGCTACCCGCAAAAGCCCGGCCAGGATGCCAGCGCGGCGATCGGCTCGGCGACGTATTCGATGTATACGCAAAACGACGGCGCCTGGGTGAAGAACGCCGCCGAAGAGGCGCAGATGGTGGACACCATGCGCAAAGGCTCCGACCTTGTGGTTAAAAGTGAATCGGCGCGGGGCACGAAAACCACCGACACATATTCGCTCAAAGGTATTGCCCAGGCACTCGACAAGGTCGCGGAGGAGTGCAAGTAACCCGCAGGGCCATCATTGGGCGGCCACGCAGTGGCGAGACCCGGTAAGCCCGACTAGATAGACTGGGTCCTTCAATCGGGATCGCGGGGACAGGCCCGGCGATGACAGCGGCTGACCCTCAATATGACCTTGGCGTTGCAAGATACCCAATTCGTCGAAAAGGCGCCGCTCGAACGCTATGTGGCACCTGAAAAGCCGTCACTGATCGGCCTTACAAGAGCGCAGCTTGCCGACGCACTGGGTTCGATCGGGGTGGCGGAAGCGCAGCGCAAAATGCGCGTGCAGCAGCTTTGGCACTGGATCTATTTCCGCGGGTTTACGTCGTTCGATGAAATGACCAGCGTTTCGAAGGAGCTGCGCGCCGCGCTGGCCGATCGGTTCACCTTGGCTCGCCCCGAAGTCGTTGCCGAACAGGTTTCGGTCGACGGCACGCGCAAATGGCTGTTGCGGCTTCCCGGCGAAGTGCAGGGCGAGCGTCCGCACGAGGTCGAATGCGTCTACATCCCCGACACTGAACGTGGCACCTTGTGTGTCTCCAGTCAGGTCGGCTGCACACTCACCTGTACGTTCTGCCACACCGGCACCCAACGTCTGGTCAGAAATCTCACCGCGGGCGAAATCGTGGGCCAGGTGGTCGCTGCACGCGACCGCCTGGGCGACTGGCCAGGCGGCACACGTCCAACCGATGGCGTCGTGCCGAGCGGCGAGCGCTGCATCACCAATATCGTGATGATGGGCATGGGTGAGCCGCTCTACAATTTCGATGCGGTGCGCGATGCGCTTCTCATTGTGGCGGATGGCGAGGGCATCGCCATTTCAAAACGGCGCATCACGCTTTCCACCTCCGGCGTCGTACCCAACATCGCGCGCACTGGCGCCGAAATCGGCTGCATGCTGGCGGTCTCCCTGCATGCGGTGCGGGACGATCTGCGTAACGAGTTGGTGCCGCTCAACCGTAAATATCCGATTGCAGAGCTTCTGGAAGCCTGTCGCAACTATCCTGGCGTTTCGAACGCCAAGCGCATCACTTTCGAATACGTCATGCTCAAGGGCGTGAACGATTCAATCGACGACGCCAAGGCGCTGGTGCGGCTGCTCAAGGGCATTCCCGCCAAGATCAACCTCATCCCGTTCAATCCCTGGCCAGGCAGCAAGTTTGAATGCTCGGATTGGGAGCAGATCGAGATATTCTCCCAGATCATTTTCGATGCCGGCTATGCCTCGCCGGTCCGCACGCCGCGCGGGCGCGATATCCTGGCCGCCTGCGGCCAGCTTAAAAGCGCGACGGAGAAGCTTTCAGTACGAGAGCGCATGGCGCTGCGCGCGATGGCAATGGTGGAGTGACCCCACCGCTTTATTTGAGGTAGGAAATGTCCCTCTTTGGCCGGATTATCGTCATCTTCTTTGCGCTCATCGTGGCCATCGTGGCCGCAGGCCTTGTGCTCGCCATCGGCATCGTCGCGCCGGACTGGGCTGGCATTGATTCCGATCCCTTCGAGCGCGTGAGCTTCTTCATTGTTTCCTTCTTTGCCACCAGCCTCGTCGGTACGGTCGCAATCCTGCCGGCGTTGGTTGTGGTTGTCATCTCGGAGGCCGCGCGCTTGCGTCACTTTCTTTACTACGGTGTTGGCGGCGCGCTAGTCGGGCTGGCGTCGTATTATGGCTCCGATATTTCGGTCAGGCTGGAAAACACAACGGACGTCGCACCGGTTGGCAATTCCCTGCAGCTTGCGGCTGCTGCCGGTATTGTCGGCGGGATCGTCTATTGGCTGATCGCCGGTCGTAACGCAGGCCGCTGGCGGGAACCGCGTCCGGTTTAACGCCTGGCCCAGTTGAGCGCCGCTTCCAGGCGATCGTTACCCCAAAACAGCTCGCCGTCGGCGGTGACGAAGCTCGGTGAGCCGAATATCCCGAGCTTCTGGGCTTCCTCGGTGTGAGCACGTAGCTGCGACCGGTTTTCGTTCGATTGAGCGCGATCCAGCACGGCGCTGGCGTCCAGTCCGAGACTGGTCAGAACACCGGCGATCGTCTCTGTTTCCTCGACCGTGCGGCCTTCTGCGAATTCTGCGCGATAGATGGCGCGGCAATAATCCTCACCCCAGGCCTCGGCCAGCCCTACCAGGGCGACGCGCGCGGCCAGCAGAGTATTCTGCGGAAACGTTGTCGGCCGCACAAATGGCAGGCCGAATGTGCCGCACGTTCTTTCAAGGTCGCGCCACATGTTGCGGCCCTTGGCCGGAAAGAGATTGAACGGCGATGTCGTCCAGCCTTGTTCCTTGAAAATTGGTCCCAGCATGAATGGCCGCCAGCGCACGGCGACGCCGGCGGCCTCAGCGAGCGGTGAAATGCGCAT